>Ga0182024_10016637_pt1 | contig 13924 bp, 10 predicted proteins | sample P32metaG_FD_120480 | JGI IMG/M metagenome (GOLD analysis project Ga0182024, IMG submission 120480) | Permafrost microbial communities from Stordalen Mire, Sweden - P3-2 metaG (Illumina Assembly) | ecosystem: Environmental > Terrestrial > Soil > Wetlands > Permafrost | place: Sweden: Stordalen... | reverse complement strand
GGATCCAGCACCAATTTATGGGGATTGAAGCGGTGGCCTTCGAGCGGTTCGTAGGGCCCATGCACGCGCAGACCGTAGACCGAGCCTGGGTGGACGTCCGGAACGTATCCATGCCAAATCTGATCGGTATATTCGGGTAACGCCAGCCGCTCCAGCTCAGTCTTGCCGGCGGCATCGAAGAGACATACTTCGACCTTGGTCGCGTGGGCTGAAAAGAGCGTGAAATTCGTTCCCTTTCCATCCCAGATCGCGCCATGCGCCTGCGCGTTGCCCTCCTTGACCCGACTCGGCTTCGTATTCGTCAACTCAGTCGCTCCATGGCCTCGAGCGAGGCAGCGGAATAATCTGCTGGAACTCGGGAAACTTGGGGGGACGGCGCAGGCACCGAAGCGCGGTCGGACGTTGCGGGCAAGCGATGTAGGACAGCGCGCCGCGGGGGAAGGAGGCAGGCGGCTTTACCTCTGAAGACTTTCTCCCCAACGCGGCACGTTCGGCATCTCGAGATCAAAGCTGTCGAGTGCACGGCTGAGCGTCTGGTCCACCAACTCCGCGATCGTCTTCGGATGGGTGTAGAAGGCTGGTACCGGTGGGTGGACGATCGCGCCGATTTCGGTCGCCGCGAGCATGTTGCGCAGATGGCCTGCATGAAGCGGCGCCTCGCGCACCATCAGCACCAATTTTCGCCGCTCCTTCAGGACGACATCGGCGGCCCGGGTCAACAAGGTCGTCGTGACGCCGGTCGCGATCTCCGCGAGGGTACGGACGGAGCACGGTGCGATCAGCATCCCCAGGGTGCGGAAAGATCCACTGGCGATCGATGCTCCCACGTCGTTGATCGGATGAAAATGGTCCGCTAGCGCGCGCAGCGCCTCCCGCGTCATGTCGGTCTCGTGGGCACGAGTCATATCTCCGGCGCGCGAAACGACGAGATGGGTCTCGATGCCCATTTCCCGCAACACCTCAAGCGCGCGGATGCCGAAGACGATGCCCGTCGCACCGGTGATCCCCACGATCATGCGTCGTGACGTCGTGATGAAGTGCTCCTTGCCGACGAGGGGTCGGAGCTTCATGAGACTATAAGGCTGGACCGAGAGCAAGTGCGGCCGGATTCGCCCGCCGATGCGCGGTCGAAGCTCAGAATTTGCCGCTGATAGTCAGGTCGTAGCTGCGCGGGGGGACTATCGTCAGAAAATCGTTGCCGTAGAACGGGTAATCATTGGTGAGATTGCGCCGGTCGGTCAAGTTGTAGATCGTGAACTTGACCGTGTATTGCTGGAAGGTATAGAAGGCCGCGGCATTCAAGGTGTATTGCCACGGGATCACCGGCGACTGGTAGTTGCCGCCGTTGGCCACGAGGTATGCCGGTACGGGCAGTCCGGAAGCCGCTTCGGTCGCGCCGACGTTCAGAAAGCCCGACTGGGTGGTGTTGACCGGCCCCGTCACTTGCACGTTCGCCTGAAAACCAAGCCCGTTTTGCAGCTTGTAATTCCCGAGGACGTTGAACAGGTGTTCCGGCACGCCCGGATCCAGGAACTTCTGGTTCGGCTGCCACACTGTATCCACGGCGGCGCCATCGTAGTTCACGCCCGGCTGCGCCGGAAAGTTCCAGAAGCCCGACGGCGTATCGAGGAGGGTGTGCAGATAAGAGTAGCTCGCGGTGGCGAAAAAATGTGGATCGGGCTGGTAGTTGAGCTCGATCTCGGCACCCCGGATGTGCGCCCAGGAATGACCGGAGCTGCCCTGGCCGATGGGCACGGCGCGCGTCTGCTTGAAAATCGCGGTGGAAATGAACAGCGCCTTGTCGAGGAGATCGAACTTCAGCCCCGCCTCCTCCAATAGGGTGTTCTGCCGCAACTGGAGCTTCGGATCCTCCCCGAAGGTGCCGACCCCGCCGTCGTTGGCGTTGGCAAGGACGTACTGCGCATTGTTGTACGTGAGATACGCGGAGACATGCGAGGACGGGCTGTACACCACGCTGATGTTCCCGTTGTACAAACCATACCAGGGGGTGGCCTCCTTTTGGGGCAGGCCAAGGTAGATCCCCGGCGGGCCGAGCGGGTCGGCCTCGTTCAACTGAACGACGTCACCGCGCAGGCCGTACAGGACGCTCCATTCGGGCGAGAACTGCATCCGATGTTCGAGAAAGACCGCGGCGTCCTGCAGATTCGACAGGATGGTGTCGTTCAAATAGTACGGGCTGCGTGCCGAAACCCCGTACTGGGGATGATTGAAAGCCGCGAGGTACGGGACCGCCCCGCCGGACGCCTGTGCAGAGGGGGGGAATATCCAGGTCAGGGGGCTTTGGGACAGATCGAAGACGCTCACCGGCTCGTTCGCCTCGTTCTGGATGTCTTCGACATGAGCGTAGCGGTACGTGAAACCGGCATCGATGTCGTGGTTCACGGCGCCCGCGGCGAACTTGAACTTGAAGTCGGTCTTGTTCTCGAACGTGTAGCAACCCATGCACGTATCCGCGTAATAATCCATCGTCTGGTTATAGCGGGCGAGGTAATCGTAGAACGTATTGTTGACGATGGTGAAATTATCCGTGGCCTTGAACGTCTGGATGATCTGCCCTTTGGCATGCAGGGAGTGCGCGCCGGTGCCCGGCGGCTCGTCGATGAGGATCCGGTCATTGAGCACCGTAGATCCGGTCAGGTCCACCTCCGTTCCGTATCCGAAGATGCTGCTCGGCGGCGGGGCCCCGGTGAGGTAAGTGCCGTTGTTGATGAGACCTTGATTGACTCGATTGATGCCGTCGTTTTCGCGGTAGCGTGTGTCCTCGAAGCCGCCGGTGACGAGGACCGAGTACCGCGGGGTGAACTCGGTGAGCACGGCGGCAAACAGCGACTGCTGATGGAAATACATGTCGTAGTAATAGCTGCCGCTGTCGTCGCTGGTGAAGCTCGCGCGCGCGGCCACGTCCGATGTCATCGGGCCGCCGATATCGAAGGACGCGCGCCGCTTCTGCTGACTGTCGACTTCCACGTCCCACGCGCCCGCCAATTTCGTGAACGTGGGCATCTTGGTGGTGATGTCGATCGCACCGCCGACGCCCGCCCCGGGTCCCGCCTGGACGCTGGCCGGACCCTTCACAATATCGATGGAATCCACGCTGTTGAAGCTGATCGGGGCGCCGTAACCGTTGAGGGTGAAGCTGTCGCGCATTCCGTTGAAGAACATGTCGGCGTACTGGCCGCGGATGCGGGGCACGTTCGGCTGACCGAACGAGGCGTCCGAATAACTGCTCGAGGTCAAATAGGAAAACCCGCCCGGATTCTGGATGTTGAGCGCATCGAGTTGCGCCTTGGACAAGAGGGTGTTGTTGCGCGGCGTGTCCATTACGCCGAGATCGAGTCCGTATGCCGATGTGGATGTCACCTGCGTCGGCAGAATGAGCTCTCCGCGCTTGATGCCATTCACCACGATCTCATCGAGATCGCCGCTGGAATTCGCCGGTGCCGCCGTCGCGGCGGTGCCCGGCGGCGCAGCGCTCTGCTGCGCCTGTGCCGCAGGGTAGGCGGTAAGGATCGAGAACGACGTGACCACGGCAACACGAATCCCTGGTGTCAAAGGTCACCTCATCCCATTTGTTTGAATGCGTTCGATCGTATCAGCCAGCCGAGGAGTGTCAAGCGCATTGGCGTCGTGAAAACATGCGTATCTACGCTGCAATAAATTGGGGCACTCGCGCGAGTGGCGCGCGCCGAATCGGGGCGCCGATTCGGCGGCCGGGGCTTCATTGACACTCAACTGCGCGGACGGCCATCATCGCGTTCGTGGCGATCCCGCAAAATCCGCCGGTTCCGACCGATCGTGCATTTCTCGCCACGGCGCTGCATACGCCCGTGTGCGGGCAGGTGCAGATCCTGCGAGACACCCTCATCGTGGCCGGCGGCGATGGCAAGATCCAGTCGATTCATCCCGGCAATTCCCCTGGGATCGACGCGTTGACTCGGCGCTTCGCGGCGGCCGGGACCCTCGTGACATTCGGGGAAGGACAATATCTGCTGCCGGGTCTCATCGACCTCCATGTTCACGCGCCGCAATGGCCGCAGCTCGGGCTGGCGCTGGACCTGCCTCTCGAGGAGTGGCTGCAAACCTACACCTTTCCGCTGGAAGCTCGCTACGCGGACTTGGGGTATGCCGAAGCTACCTACGCATCGTTGGTCGAGGGGCTGCTTGCCAATGGAACGACGACCGCACTGTATTTCGCCACCATTCATCTGCCGGCGACTCAGAAGCTCGCCGACATCTGTCTTGAGAGGTCACAGCGTGCGCTGATCGGCCGCGTCGCCATGGACGACCCCAGCCAGTGTCCGGCCTATTACCGCGACGCCTCCGCGGAGATTGCCGAGGCGGAAACGCGCGCCTTCATCGCCTACGTGCAATCTATGCCGGGCAATCAGACCGGCTTGATCAAGCCCGTGATCACGCCGCGCTTCATTCCATCATGCTCGGATGAACTGTTGCGCAGGCTCGGCGCGCTCGCGCAGGAGACCGGCTGTCACGTTCAGACGCATTGCTCGGAGAGCGACTGGGAGCATCAGTTCGTGTTGAATCGCTGCGGGATCACCGACACCGCGGCGCTCGAGAGATTCGGACTGCTGTCCCGGCGCACGATCTTAGCGCACGGCAATTTCGTGGGCGACGACGATGTCGCGCTCATCGCCAAGTATGGTGCCGGAATCGCCCATTGTCCGCTGTCGAATGTGTATTTCTCCGATGCGGTCTTTCCGTTGCGGCGCATTTTGCGCAAGGGCGTGCACGTCGGTCTCGGCTCGGACATCGCCGGCGGCGGGAGCCCCTCGATTCTGGACAACGCTCGGTACGCGGTGATGGCCTCGCGCATGCTCGAGTCGGGGGTCGACCCTGCGCTCCCTCGGCTTGAGCGGCGGGTCGCCGACTCAAGCATCGACGCCCTCACGGCGTTCTGGTTGGCAACGGCCGGCGGCGGCATCGCGCTCGAGTTGGGAGTAGGCGTGTTCCGCGAGGGCTTTCAATTCGATGCGATGCTGATCGACGCCGGCGTGCCGAACAGCAATCTGCGGCTCGATCGGGCCGACACGCCGGAACAGATCCTGCAGAAGATCATCTACCAAGCCGGGCGTGCCAATATTCGCGACGTGTGGGTGGCGAACCGGCGGGTGCATACGCAGGATCCGTGAGTCGCGCACCGTTGCGACGCGATTGTGTTCAATTGCGCACTATCATGGCGCGGGCGCGGTCAGTGTGCGGCGGAGCTCCGGGCGTAAGCGTCGATGGCGGCGAACCAGCGGAGCTTGGCGCGGTCCTCCAAGAACGAGGCCTCGATGGAGTTGCGCGCCAATACGGCCAGTTCGTCGCGCGACAATCCAAGCCCACGCTGGACAGCGAGGTAATTCTCCAGCACGTAGCCGCCAAAATAGGCCGGATCGTCGGAGTTCACGGTGACGCACAGGCCGCGCTCGAGCAGGCGCTTGAGGTTGTGGTTCTCGATCCGGTCGAACACGTTCAGCTTCACATTGGACAGCGGGCAGACCGTCAGCGGCAGGCGCTCCCGCGCCAGCCGGGCGAGCAACTCCGGGTCTTCTTCGCAGCGCACTCCGTGGTCGATGCGCCGCACCTCGAGAAGGTCCAATGCCTCGTGGATATACCAGGGCGGCCCTTCCTCGCCCGCGTGTGCCACCGCCCATAGCCCCTCGCGCCGCGCACGCGCGAAAACCTCGGTAAATTTCCCCGGCGGATGGCCCCATTCCGACGAGTCGAGTCCCACGGCGACAATGGCATCCTTGTAGGGGAGGGCTGCCTCCAGCGTGCGCATCGCCTCATCGGCGCTCAAATGGCGCAGAAAGCACGGGATCAGGCGGGTCGTGATGCCGAACTCCTGTTCGGCCTCCGCGAGCGCTCGGCGCAGCCCGTCGAGCACGGTGGCAAGGGTGACGCCGCGCGCGGCGTGAGTCTGGGGATCGAAAAATATCTCCGCGTGAACGACGCCCTGTTCATGGGCTTTACGCAGGTAGCCTTGAGTCAACGCGTGAAAATCATCGGCGTCGCGCAGCACGTGGGCGACGGTATAGTAGATATCGAGGAAAGACTGCAGATCCCCGAACCGGTAGGCCCCGCGCAACTCCTCGATCGTGGCGTAGGGTAGGGCGATTCCGTGCTTGTCGGCGAGCTGGAACGCCAACTCCGGTTCGAGCGTGCCCTCGATGTGCACATGCAATTCGGCTTTGGGCAGCCCCCTGATGAACTCCTCCTCGGACCGCATCACATGACAACCTCCCTATCGACGCCGTTTCCCCATCTTATATGCAATTTATCGGCCAATGTTTGCAACGGAGTCCCAATCATCGTTAGCATCGACAGCAATGGGCCAACTGACGACTCACGTACTCGATATCAGCGCGGGTTTGCCGGCTGCCGGGATCCGCGTCGAGCTGCACGAATTGACCGCGGCGTCGCCTGTCTTGCTCACCTCCAGCGCGACCGGCCCGGATGGTCGATGCGCGGCGCCGCTGCTCGCGGGCGCCGCGTTTCGCGCCGGCCGCTACGCAATGACCGTCTATCTGGCGGAATATTTCCGGACCCGCGGTTTGGCGCTTCCGGAGCCGGCATTCATCGAGGATGCGGTGATCCGCATCGGTATCGCGGACGCCGAGCAGCGTTACCACGTACCGCTCCTGATATCGCCATGGAGTTACTCCGTGTATCGAGGAGGATAGGCGCGCGTGACCGGGCACCACCAACCTGACGGCGCATCGAATGCGATTCGCTTCGTACTCGACGGACAGGTCGTGAATGTTACTCAGTTGCCGCCCACCACGACCGTGCTCGAGTATCTGCGCGACACCGCGCACCGAACGGGCACGAAGGAAGGCTGCGCCGAGGGGGATTGTGGTGCGTGCACCGTCGTGCTGGGGGAGCTCGCCGCCGACGGCGCCGGCGTCGGCTACCGCGCCGTCAACTCGTGCATTCGGTTTCTGCCGACGATTGACGGGCGCGAGCTCGTAACTGTCGAGAGTCTCCAATCGCCGGGCGGTGACTTGCATCCGGTGCAACAAGCGATGGTCGATCAGCACGCGTCGCAGTGCGGGTTCTGCACGCCCGGCTTCGTGATGTCCCTGTTCGCCCTGTATTTGCAAGTCGCCGCGCCTGATCGTGAGCAGGTGCTGGACGCCCTGTCCGGCAATCTGTGCCGATGCACGGGCTATCGCCCCATCATCGAGGCGGGCTGTCGCATGGGCAGCTATCCGCCGCCGGCGCACTTCAGTCGCGACGCGGCGAACTCCTCCGCACACCGCGACGCGTTGCTGGCAATTCGGCGAGGCGACTCGCTGCGGCTGCCGGGCTTCCGTGCGCCGCGCACCCTCGATGATCTCGCCGCTGCCCTGGAGAGCGAACCCGGCGCGCTGGTGTTGGCGGGCGGCACGGATGTGGGGTTGTGGGTGACCAAGCAACTGCGGGAACTGCCGGCGATCGTCTATATCGGCGAAGTCGCGCAGCTCAAACACGTGCGTCGCGATGCGGCCGGCATCGTGGTGGGTGCGGCCGTGCCGCTGACGGATGCCTGGGCCGCAATGCTCGCTGACTTTCCCGAGCTTGCCGAGCAATCGCAGCGTTTTGGTTCACCGCCGGTGCGCAACTCCGGCACCTTGTGCGGAAATCTCGCCAACGGCTCCCCGATCGGCGACTCCCTACCGATCCTGATGGCCCTGGGCGCCGAACTCGAGCTGCGCCGGGGCACGCGCACGCGGCGCGTGCCGCTCGAACGCTTCTACCTCGGCTATCAGAAAAAGGATCTCGCGCCGGGCGAGTTCATCGTGTCGGTGAGGGTGCCGGCGCGGGGCCCGCGGCAATGGGTGGCGAGCTACAAACTGTCAAAACGTGTCGATCAGGACATATCCGCGATCTCCGCCGCGTTTGTCGTGCGGGTGGAGAACGGAAAGGTTGCACAGGCGCGGATCGCCTACGGGGGCATGGCCGCCGTCGCCGGCCGGGCGAGCGCGACCGAAAGCGCGCTGATCGGCGCCGCCTGGAACCGCTCGAGTATCGACGCCGCCGCGGCGCGGCTGGCCGATGATTTCCAGCCGTTGACGGATTTGCGCGCGAGCGGCGCCTATCGGCTGCAGGCCGCGGGCAATCTGCTGCGCCGCTTCTATCTCGAGCATGGCCGCGGCGCGACGCAGCCCACGCGCACCGCCCATGCGGCCGCGGCGTCAGCGCTGGAGTAGGGCCATGTCGAACGACCCGCCTCACGACAGCGCGCACTTGCATGTCAGCGGACGGGCGCCGTATGCCGACGACATTCCGCTGCCCGCGAATGCGCTTCATGGGGCTTTCGGTCTCTCCGGCATTGCGCACGGCCGCGTCCGCGAGCTGGACCTCGCGCCGGTGCGTGACATGCCCGGGGTAGTTGCCGTTGCCGCGGCCGGGGACGTTCCGGGCGAGAACAACTACGGCAGCGTGCAGCAAGATGATCCGATTTTCGCAAGAGAGCTGGTGCAATATGCCGGTCAGCCGGTTTTCGGCGTGGCGGCGAGGTCCTATGCGGTCGCGCGCAAGGCGGCGCGCGCCGCGCGCATCAGCTGCGAGCCGCTGCCGGCGATTCTCGACATTCGCGCGGCGCTCGCGGCGCAGAGTTACGTGCTGCCGTCCGCGCGCCTGGTTCGCGGCCGGCCGCACGAGATGTTGCCGCAAGCCGCGCATCGATTGCGCGGTTCGCTCCGAATGGGTGGGCAGGATCATTTTTATCTCGAGGGACAGATCGCGATCGCCCTGCCGCAGGAAGACGGCACCATGCTGATCCACAGCTCGACGCAGCACCCGTCGGAAGTTCAGCAGATCGTGGCGCATGCCCTCGGCAAGCGCTCGAACGATGTGATCGTGCAGTGCCGGCGCATGGGCGGCGGCTTCGGCGGCAAGGAAACGCAGCCCGCCTTGATCGCGGCGGCCGCGGCAGTGCTCGCTCATAAAGCGGCCCGGCCTGTCAAACTGCGTGTCGATCGCGACGACGATATGCTCATGACGGGCAAGCGGCACGACTTTCTCGCGGATTACGACGTCGGATTCGACCACCAGGGGCGCATCTCGGCTCTCACCATCATGCTGGCGTCGCGCTGCGGTTATTCGGTCGATCTGTCCGGACCCGTCAACGATCGGGCGCTCATGCACATCGATAACGCCTATTATCTCGAGCACGTGGAGATCGTTTCGCATCGCTGCAAGACTCACACGGTTTCCAACACCGCCTTCCGGGGTTTCGGCGGCCCACAGGGAATGATGGTGATCGAGCACATCCTGGATGAGATCGCCCGCGCCTTGGGGCGCGACGCGCTCGATGTCCGCGGCGCGAATTTCTACGGTGTCGGTCGCCGCAACGTGACGCATTACGGGCAAATCGTCGAAGACAATGTGATAGGGGAGATCGTGAATGAGCTGGTCGAGAGCAGTCGTTACCGCGAGCGGCGCATGCGTATCGAGAAGTGGAATGCCGCGAACCCGGTCATCAAGCGCGGCCTCGCGCTGACGCCGGTCAAGTTCGGGATTTCGTTCACCGCCACGATGTTCAATCAGGCGGGCGCGCTGGTGCACGTCTACAGTGACGGCACCGTGTTGCTCAATCACGGCGGTACGGAGATGGGTCAGGGTTTGTTCACCAAGGTGGCACAGGTGGTCGCGACCGAATTGGGACTTCCGCTGTCGGCGATTCGCGTGACGGCGACGGACACCTCCAAGGTACCCAACACCTCCGCGAGCGCAGCCTCGGCGAGCTCGGATCTGAACGGCAAGGCGGCGCAGGCCGCCGCGCAAACGATTCGGCGGCGCCTCGTTGAGTATGCCTGCGAGGCGTACGGTGTGCAGCCGACGGAGGTGCGGTTTCAGGACGGGCGGGTGGCCATCGGCGAGCGGGAGATGACGTTCGCCGAACTGATCGGGCATGCGTATCAGGCCCGGATCTCGCTGTCCTCGACCGGCTACTATAGGACGCCGAAGATCGAATGGGACAAAAAAACGCTGAGCGGTCGGCCGTTCTTTTATTTCGCCTATGGCGCGGCGGTCAGCGAAGTGGCGCTCGACACGCTGACGGGCGAGACGCAGCTTTTGCGCATCGATATCCTGCATGACGTCGGCACCTCGCTCAACACGGCGATCGACCGCGGACAGATTGAAGGCGGCTTTCTACAAGGCGTCGGCTGGCTCACCTCGGAGGAACTGTGGTGGAACGCACGCGGCGAGTTGCAGACGCATGCGCCGTCGACGTACAAGATTCCTACGGCGCGCGACTGGCCGCTGCACGCCACCGTTCGCTTGTTCGAAGGCGTGCCGAATCGGGAGGAGACGATTTATCGATCCAAAGCCGTGGGGGAGCCGCCCTTGATGCTGGCCATCTCGGTATTTCATGCGATTCGCGACGCCATCGCGAGCTGCGGTCCGACGGATTCGCTGGTGGATCTGGCGGCCCCTGCTACCCCCGAGGCGGTGTCGCGTGCGATAGGCGTGCTTCGCCCGAAGGCGCTCGTATGATGAGCGCGCCGCCCGCCGCGCCTCCCATGGGCGGGCTCGCAGCGCCCAGCGGGGAGGGCGTTCAGTCGAACGGTTGGCTTGCCGCATTGAAGCACGCTTTGCAACGCGAGCCCGTCATCGTACGCGTCGTCCTTGCCACGGTGCGCGGGTCGGCACCGCGCGAAGCCGGAGTCGGCATGCTCGTGGCACAAAGCGGCATCGTGGGAACCATCTGCGACGGTCGGCTCGAATGGGATACGCTGGATACGGGCCGCAGCTTGCTCGCGGGGACCGGGCCTGCGGTTCGGGTGCAGCGGATCGTGCTCGGCGCCGACCTCGGACAGTGTTGCGGGGGTGTCGTCGAGGTGTGGATGGAACGCTATACGCGCGCGGACTTGGGTCTGGTCGAGGCGGCCAATCTCGCCGCGCAGCGCGGCGCCGCCGTGCTCAGGACCAGTCCGATGGGAGCGGGCGTTGAGCGCCGGATCCTCTGCCAGACAGGGGCGGATCCGGAAAGCGATCAACTGCTGCGGGCGCCTCGCGCGCAGGCGGTGCCGCGCCTCACGCGCAACGCAGCCGGAGACGCCACGCTGCTCGAACGCCTGGACGATGCGCTGCCTCCGCTCTGGCTGTACGGCGCCGGCCACGTCGGTCAGGCGTTGGCGCGGATTTTGACGGAATTGCCGCTGCGGTTGACATGGGTGGATTCCCGCGCCGACCAGTTCCCGGCGCTGAGTCCCGCGGCGGTCGATATTTGGCGCAGCCCCGACCCGGTTGCGAGCGTCGCGGCTGCGCCGCGGGGCGCCCGCTTTTTGGTGATGACGCACAGCCATCCGCTCGATTACGACCTGTGCCGCGCGATCCTGGAACGCAACGACTTTGCCTGGGCGGGATTGATCGGATCGATGAGCAAGTCGGCGCGCTTCAGGTCGCGGTTGGCGCGTGACGGCGTGGACGCTGCGGCGATCGCGCGGTTGGTTTGTCCCATCGGTATCGGCGGTATAACCAGTAAATGGCCGGCGGCAATTGCGGTCGGGGTTGCAGCCCAGGTCATGCAAGACATCAGCGCGAGCACGACTGCCGGGCGCCACGGCCGCGCAGCGGCGCCGGTCGAGAGCGATTGCCCGAGGATCGCCTGCTCCTCTTGCGGATCGCTCGCCGCGACGGGTGCGTGAGGGTTAAGCGCACGTGCTGACCTACTTGTTGGATTGGGCCGCACTCCTGGTGCGCTGGCTGCACCTCATCGCCGGCGTCGCTTGGATCGGCGCGTCGTTTTATTTCGTCTGGCTCGATAACCACTTGCAGCCGCTCGCCGACGATGAGGCCGCCGATGCCGGCGTTGCGGGAGAACTGTGGGCGGTGCACGGGGGCGGCTTCTACCGGTCGCGCAAGTACCGGGTCGCGCCGGCGCGATTGCCGTCCACCCTGCACTGGTTCTACTGGGAGGCCTATACCACCTGGTTGTCGGGGTTCGCGCTGTTGTGTCTGCTGTATTTTCTGCGCGCCGAGGCCTACCTGATCGATCCGGCCGTCGCCGCACTCACGAAGCCCGCGGCTGTCGCCCTTGCGCTGGCTTTTCTCATCGCCGGTTGGTTGATCTACGACGGCTTGTGCCGTTCCCCGCTCGGCCGCCGCACGCCGGCGCTCACGGTCATCTTGGGAACGCTCATCGCCGCCGAGGCGTGGGGCCTATGCCATTTGTTCAGCGGGCGCGGGGCCTTCATGGTATTCGGCTCTTCGCTCGGCACCCTCATGGTCGCCAACGTCCTGTTCGTGATCATTCCCGGCCAACGAGAGCTCGTTCACGCGAAGCAGCAAGGTCGCGATCCCGACGCGGCGCCCGGCCTCAAGGGCAAGCAACGTTCCGTGCACAACACGTATTTCACGCTGCCGGTGCTGTTCGTCATGATCAGCAATCACAATGCCGTGACGTACGGTGCGCGCTACAACTGGCTGGTGCTGATCGCGGTGAGTTTCGCCGGCGCCTGCATCCGGGCTTGGTTCGTGGCCCGGCACAAGCGTGAGGGACGGAGCGGCTTCGCCGCCGCCGTGCCGGCCGTGCTCGGTGTCCTCACGCTCGCCGCCGTGGTATTCGCGCTCGCGCCGTCGTTGAATGTGAAGCCCGCAAGTGCGCGGGGCGCGGAGCCGGCGGTGGATCGCGCCCGCGTGCAACTCATCGTCGAACAGCGCTGCGTTCCTTGCCATTCCGCCAGCCCGACCGAGCCTGGCTTCAGTGCCCCGCCCAACGGGATCGTTCTTCAGAGCATCGACCAGGTACTGGCGCATCTGCCGCAAGTGCAGCAGCAACTCGCCATGCGGACGATGCCGCTCGGCAATCTCACCGGCATGACCGACGACGAACGGGCAACCGTGTTGATGTGGATCGGGCATAGTGCGTGGCGATGAACGCCGACTATCCGCGTGACCTCAAAGGCTACGGACGGCATCCGCCGCACCCGCGCTGGCCCGGCGATGCGCGCATGGCATTGCAGTTCGTGCTGAACTACGAGGAAGGCGCGGAGAATTGCGTGCTCGATGGCGACCCCGCCTCGGAAGTCTTCCTGTCGGAGATCATCAACGCGCAGGCGTTTCCAATGCGCCACATGAGCATGGAGTCGCTGTATGAATACGGCTCCCGCGCCGGCCTGTGGAGAGTGCTGAGGGCGTTCGAGCGGCACCATCTGCCGATCACCATCTTTGCGGTCGCTGCGGCGGTGCACCGCAACCCCGAGGCGGCGGCGGCATTCAAGGAACTTGGGCATGAGATCGCCTGCCATGGCTTGCGCTGGATCAGCTATCAGCAGATCGATCCCGACACCGAGCGTGCGCACATGGCGGAGGCCGTCGCCATCCTGCGTGCCGCGTTCGGGACGGCCCCGCTCGGTTGGTACACGGGACGCGACAGTCCGCAGACGCGGCGCTTGCTGGTCGAGCACGGCGGTTTCGTCTATGACTCGGATTCGTACGCCGATGATTTGCCGTACTGGACCCAAGTTGCGATCGGCGAAGGCGCGAGCCGGCGGGTGGCCCCTCATTTGGTGGTCCCGTATGCGCTCGATACCAACGACATGCGCTTTGCGATTGCGCAGGGCTTCAATTCGGGGACCCAGTTCTTCGATTATCTCGTTGCTGCCTTCGATACGCTGTATCGGGAGGGCGATCCGAACGGGTTCGATCGGCCCAAGATGTTGTCGATCGGCCTGCACTGCCGCTTGGTGGGCCGCCCGGGGCGGATCGCGGCGCTGGAGCGTTTCCTGGAACACGTACTGCAACACCGGCATGTCTGGATCTGCCGGCGAATCGACATCGCGCGGCATTGGATCGATACACACCCCTACGGGCGGGCACCATGATCACGCTCGGAGAGCTGAACCTGCTGCCTGCCCAGGAGTTCGTGGCGAGACTTAAGGGAATCTTCGAGCATTCGCCCTGGGTGGCG
>Ga0182024_10016636_pt1 | contig 13924 bp, 14 predicted proteins | sample P32metaG_FD_120480 | JGI IMG/M metagenome (GOLD analysis project Ga0182024, IMG submission 120480) | Permafrost microbial communities from Stordalen Mire, Sweden - P3-2 metaG (Illumina Assembly) | ecosystem: Environmental > Terrestrial > Soil > Wetlands > Permafrost | place: Sweden: Stordalen... | reverse complement strand
GCCGCCTCAATCGCAGCTACGAACGGCGCACAGAAGTCGCCGAGGCCATGGTCTATCTGGCCATGTGCCGCCTGATGCTCTCGCGATGGCTCAAACATTAGTTTTTAAACAGGCTCTTAGCAAATATAGCCGACAAAAATACCACCAAACAAGCACCGTCGGACAATCCCGGAAATGAATCCGGTAGAAGATAAAGCACAGGAGAGGCAATGCTGTTGGCCACCTTCAGCCACACTGGCACTGGCGGTAGCTCACCTTGATGCTTGCCTTTATAATTGGGGTCGAAGGAATGAATCTCGTGGCCATCCACATGCGTAACAATCTCTCCGATGACCTGGCCTGGGTCTTCTGCGTTCAGAAGTTTCATCCCCAGCATTAAGGACGCTATGAACCAGAGCGGTGCGACCACCAAAACACCAACAAAATACTGTTCACGTCGAGTCATAACAGAACGCATGGATGCCGCCTAACAGTATGATTTCATTTTAGAAGCGATTTTAAGCTCTCGTTTCCTTTGACGCAAGCCGGGAACGCCCTGCCATGCGCCGCAAAATGCCCTGTGGTGCGTCATTCACTGAAACTCTGAAAAGCTGCCAATGCTTTTGACCTCAAATGCCTTTATTGCCTTTTCGCAGTTGGCCACGTTGAATCGCACGATTCGTCCGAGTTTGACGTAGGGCAATTTTTTTTTGAAATTGCCGATATGGCGCACCGAGCAGCCAAAATGGGAGGGAATCTCGCGTTTATTTTCCATGAACCTTTTCGTTCACGTTCGTAACAATAACACCATTTCAGGCTTTTGTCAAGTCTTTTGTTGGCCCCCTGTCAGGCGGTTTGGGCACTACGGAGCTGAGATTTTAACAAATCAGGGAAGTTTTGGCTGAATATCAGATTGCAGCATTTGGAATTGAAGATTAGGTTCAACTCTATGTTTGGAAAGCGTAACGAAAAGCCATTCCGTGACGCAGGTCGTTCGCCAGAGGCAGCCAACTATCTCGCTGCACAGTTGGAGCGGCTAATGGCTTTATCCCTTACAACTCCCGTCGATGCCGAACGCTGGTATCAAGAGCGTGATTCAGTTCAACAGATTTTGGAAGAGCAGTTTCCACGGTTTGAGCCTTTTCACGAGGTATGGCATTTTTTCGCTGACGCTGACATACGCCGCCGTAATAGCGGCTACCGCGACCATCAGCACCGTCTCATGTCGGAATATGTCAACCACCTTCGGCATGAAACCGCAAACACCTAATATAACTGACAAGCAGGGGTTGCCGCTGGCGGTCGTCTGCGGAAATCTTTCAAAACAGTGGCAACTTGCGCGCGTGCAAGTGTCCTCGATAATACACAATTTAGCTCGACACCGGGACTGTCTGGCTGGAGAGTCACGCCATGCGGCGATATTGAATACAATAGTGCAAATATCGAGGACACCTGCACAATCATTTTTCATTTTGGTATCGAATCGTTTTGCTGCTTGGCCTGATGCTGGTTGTGTCATTGGCGGATTTTTATCGGAAAGGCGCTCAAGCGACGAAGTTCCGAGAATATGGTTTTATCATCATCACCGGCACGGTTGGAGCCACCATCGGATTTGTGAATGATCTGATTACCTCCTCGCTTTCGCCGGAGTATTTCACTTTGGGCAAAGGTTTGGAGGAAGGCCCGGACTTGCGATTACAGGCCGGGCTGCTCGGACTGCAAGTTGGGTTCTCCGCCGGAGTCATTGGAGGCGCAATTTGCTTATATGCCAGCCGGAGAAAATCGGCATATCCTCCAGTCAAATGTTCTCGCCTGTTGCAAATGCTGTGGATGCCGGTTACTGGGGCGATTCTCTGCGGCATTGCCTTGCCGCTGGGGTTTTCCAAGTTTGATCCGGCCGGGTTCTCTGCGCAGTTGGACACTCTGCTGGACGCCGCAAAGATCAGCCAGTTTCGGCAAGTGTGGTGGACTCATATAGGCTTGTACGCAGGCTTGGTTATTGGTCTTACGGCAATGCTTCTTCGCGCAGCCAAAGAGAGGGAAAATCTCACCACGGGGGGTTGAAGCGTTCCGCCGTGCAAGTGCGCAAGTGTCATGCAAGCGTCCTCACTTTTTAAACTTTCGTGTTTTCTCCTGGCTCCGAGCAGGTGCCCTCCACATGCAAGGCCTTGTAACGTCCGGCGAAAAGGTGTCACTGTCAATAAAATGTGGCCGGGGCATGGTTGTGACAAACGGATTGATTCTGCTTGCAGCCACCGTTGAGGACGTGGAAGATGCAGTCAACCCAAGTGATACCGGGAAGGAGTGTTTGGCTGATGAAATCAAGAATCTTGCTGTGGAGTGTCATATCCATTTTGGCCCTTGGCATCGCCGCTGGCGCCTATTGGTGGCTGTCCCGGCCACAGATACTTGTTTTGGACGACGGCGCCCAATTGACCCTGCTCGCCGTCACCTACGGCAAGCGCCATACCCTGCCCGCTTCGAAAACCGGCGGACACAAAATCCACATCGCGACGCTGACCACCACCAACGACTCGCTCTGCCTCTGGATTGACCGGAAACACGAGGAGAATAACTGGCCGAACTACCAATTGCTGGCTTTTGACGCCGCCAACACCAGTTGTTCCACAGCTCAAATGAGGCGGCAAGGCAACTTCAATGGGAATGACCGGACAGAGGAAGTCGAGGCCCTCGTGTTCGAGTCTTTTCCCCGGCGCGGCCGCAAGATCTATTTTCGCATCCAGAAATGGAACAACGGACAACAGGAGTTATCACCCGCCGGCTTCGTCGTCCGCAATCCAGCCCCCCGGGGCGATTATCCGAAATGGACGCCCGATGTATTACCCGTTACCCGCGAGGATCACGATTTGCAGATCACCCTGACACGTTTTGAAATCGACGGGGATGGATCAAACAGTTCCGGCCAGACAACGGAGCACAAGGATCCGATGAATAACTGGGTGTTGACTGCGTTTCGCGTCGAACAAAACGGCACCGTTGTCACCAACTGGCGGCCGTTCGACATCGAAACCTTGGCCGCCACCGGCAACCATTCCAAAAACCGCAATTGGAACAACCGCCAGGAAGAGGATGAAGAAATCATGACTTACCAATGGGGCTTGTGGCCCGACGAACCGGCTTGGAAGCTGAACGTTGAAATGTCGCGCCAATCCGGTTTCGCCGCTGACGAAATGTGGACGGCTTCGGGCATCCTGCTCAAACCGGGCGACATCAACGATCTCTTCCAGCGCAATAAGCGGGGCGAGCCGTGCGCCGAGACGACGTTGGGCGACTTCCACGTGAAAGTATTTCGAGTCGTCGTCCCATCCGCCGATCAGACGCAAAATTACGGTGGCAACATGGACGGGCTGCTTCTCGTCAAGGTGGACCCGCCGCCGCAAGGAATGCGTTTGACTGTCACCAAAATCACCGATGACCAAAACCGTGCGGTTGAGTCTAACCCTTGGACTTGGGGCGGCGGTGAATACCGTTTTTCACTGAAAAAGCTTGCTGGTGTCAAGTCGATCAATGTCACAATGGCCCTGCATCGCAGCCGCTACGCCGTATTTACAGTCAAACCATCGTGGAAATGAACCCCGCCCCATGCCGGAATGGAGTCGATGCGGCAACGGTGGTGGCTAAGGAATGGCACTTAAAGACTGCACTATCAGATTGCACCACGCGGAATTGAGGATTAGGCTGTGCGCGTTTTATGAAACACATTCTCTGTGAGGTTTGCGTCGGTAATAAAGCCTGCGTCGCACATTTTCTGAATATCGGTGCTTCTCATGTTTTCTTGTCAGCACATTAACACCGCTTGCGGGCGCGGCGTTAATTGATAATACTGCCGCCAACATCGTTTGGCTCAATGAACGTCCATCACCTCGAATTGTTTTATTACGTCGCCCGGCACGGCGGCATCATGCCGGCGGTGCGGAACATTCCCTACGGCATCCAACAGCCGGCGGTGAGCGCGCAGGTGGCGCAATTGGAGGAATTCCTGGGCGTGACACTTTTTCAACGCCGGCCATTCGCGCTGACGCCGTCCGGCGAAAAGCTTTACGACTTCATCCGCCCGTTTTTTTCCGACCTCGATAAAATAGCCGCGGAATTTCAAGGCGGACAGGCGCGGCATTTCCGGATTGGCGCCTCGACGATTGTGTTGCGCGACCATCTGCCCCGCTTGCTGCAAAGCGTGCGCAAAAAATTTCCCGGCCTGAAAGTTTCATTGCGCGACGGGTATCAGGCGCAACTGGAGGCGCTTTTGCAACAGGACGAAGTGGATTTGGTCATCACCTTGATTGAGCGGAAGGCGCCGACCGGATTTCATTCCCTGATATTAATGGAACTGCCGCTGGTTTTGCTGGTGGAAAAAAGCAGCACTGTCAAGTCAGCGGAGGAATTGTGGCGGCGCGACAAGATTGACGAATCGCTCATCTGCCTGCCGTCGGGCGAAACGCTTTGCAAAGATTTTCAAGCGCAACTGGGCAAGCTCGGCGTGGAGTGGTTTCCAGCCATCGAGGCCAGCTCAACGGATATGATTGAAAACTATGTGGCGGGCGGGCTTGGAGTGGGTTTGTCAGTGGCGGTTCCGCAGAAAACGCTTTCGCCGAAAGTGCGCGCGCTGCCGCTGCCGGAATTTGCGCCGGTGCTGATCGGCGCGATGTGGCGCCGCAAAATGACGCCCTTGCTGGCCGCGTTTCTGGATGAAGCCAAAGCGCGGGCGCGTGAGTTGATGTGAGGATTTAGAGTCCGAGCGCCAACTGCGCTCCTTGCGGCCGGCGAAATGACGCGGTGGAAAGCGACGGCCAATTTCCCGCGATGCCCGCTTTGCGGCAGGCCACGTCGAAACTTTGCCCGATTTGTTCGGCGAAAATACCTCCGCCCCTCATGCGCGATCCGAAATCGGTCTCGTTCAATTTGCCGTCGCGCAACGCGCGAATGCGATTGAGCACCTTGTCCTTTTTTTCCGGCGCATGATTGGCCAGCCATTGCTCGAACAAATCCTTCACCGCGTAAGGCAGGCGCACGACGGTATAACCGGCGAATTGCGCCCCGGCGCCGGTGGCGGCCTGGATGATGCGCAGGATTTCGTGATCGGTCAGGCCCGGAATGACCGGCGCAACGTTCACCCCCACCGGCACGCCCGCCCTGGCCAGAGCCGTGATCGCCGCCAGCCGTTGTTTTGGCATGGAGGTGCGCGGTTCCATGACCCGCGCCAAATCCGCCTCCAGCGTCGTCACGGAAATGGTCACGCACACCGCCTGATGCCGCGCCAATTCCTGCAACACATCGATGTCCCGTGTCACCAGGAAGTTTTTGGTGATGATGCCGACGGGCTGGCGGCATTCCGCCAGCACTTCCAGGCAGCCGCGTGTTAGTTTCAAGCGCCGCTCGACCGGTTGATAACAATCTGTCACGCCGCTCATGACAATGACGCGCGGTTTCCATTTGGGCGACGCCAGCGCCTGCCGCAATAGCGCGGGCGCCTGTTCCTTGACCAGAATTTTGCTTTCGAAGTCCAGTCCGGCGGACAGGCCGAGAAATTCGTGTGTGGGCCGGGCGTAACAATAAATGCAACCGTGCTCGCAGCCGCGGTAGGGATTTATGCTGGTATCGAATCCAATGTCCGGGCTGTCATTGTGCGCCAGAATGGAAACCGTTTTGTCCCTGAGAAATTGGGTGCCGGGCGCGGATTGGACTTCGGCTTCAACGTCCGGGTCTGCCTCGAAGTGAAGTTTTTCAAATCGATTCGCCGGATTCGCCCCCGCGCCGCGCCCGTGCCATGGGACTGTCACTGTCATCCATGAACAGAACTGTCGCGCGCGTCGGATGTCAAATTTTAATCCGCGGTCCCAGTGCGGGAGAGGGTTGGTGTCTCACTACAATGCTGCTCCAGAAGCGCCCCGCAGCATCCGCGCCAGGCGTCTTCGGCATCCCTCGTGCCAGTTAGCAGCTCAGGCGGTGAAAAGTCAGGCGGGCAAGAAAAACGGAGAAGAGGCATCATTCCGCTGCGCCACATTACGGGCAAATCGGCTGTGCTGCGCCCGAATCCCCATTGCACGACAGCCGACATGCCAGCGAATTCCCGTTTTTCAACAAAATCACAGACGCTTATTGGCTTGGTGCCACCATTCCTGCAATTTGTATTCAGGCCATGAATATATTAATCGCCCCGACGCGCTTCGACTTATAAAAGTTCGCTGCAAAGCAGGATCGCCTTGGGCTGCCATGCATGCCCGAAGAATTGCTGTCGAGCCGAGCAATGCCGCTTCCGGCAACTTTTCAAAATAACGAATTAAGTCAGCCGCAGCGTACGCCGCCAACGCGTCGCCTTGGTGCCAAACAATCGAATGACGCTTGAATACACGCCTCTCTTCTGCGCGCGGCGGCTTGCCGTGAAGTTTCATAAGAAAGCTGACCTCCCGCGCCGAAACATTGACGGTGGGGTTTAACTCAAGGTTGAATTCTTTGAGCCAATTCATCTGCCCTTCCGTTGGCGGATCCCCCGCGAGCTCTCGCTCTTGGATTTTCTCCCGTCGAATTTCAGGACCGAGATCATCGGCCGCGTTCAAGCTGCGATTCAACCCGTCGTCTTTGTCCCGCCGAATTTCAGGGCCGGGATCATCTACCCAACGTAAAAAGCGTTCGCGATCCCTTAAAAAGCACTCTCCCAACCAGTTTTTGGCTTCGCCGTAGGTCAGCGGTTCAGTGCGCGGTTTTCCCCACGGCCGATCGGGGTTTTTCCGAAAGGAACGAAGTTCGTTTCGCTGCTCCTCAGTCGCCGGTCGATTATAGTATTCGACGTCGCGATCGGGAAAGGCCCGGACAAATTCACCTATCGCGTCGCTGGCCTGGGCCTTCGTAATGCCATCATCCCAAGTACAACCAAACCACCGAAGTTTGAATTTCTGTTTTTCCGTGGCAGGTTCGGTGCCCCATTTCGCATTACCGGATTGATGCCGCAGCCTCAAGTGGAACATGTCTCGCGGCGTTTGACCTATCCAGTTTTGCAAATTCCACATTTCGGACTCCGCATAAATCGCCGGAACCAAGTCCCGCCTGTCGATGCAACCCAAGTCGTGTAGTAAGGTCGTCCAGCAGTAACGCCAGTAATCGATCGCCGGAATGCTCAAAAATTCAGGTGTAAAGAATTGCTTTGGGATTTGATCAGCGTGGCCGCAACGGACGGCGATGTGAAAAACCGTTTCAGTACGGGCTTGATACCCTGAACCAGTCACATAAACGCCATCCGGCGCGTAATGAGGTGAGATCGAGACCGTAAGTGTCTCTCGCGTCAAGAATTGCCGCGGAACCGTGTCGAGATGCCCATTCTTTGCAGCAACATGAAGAGGCGTTTCACCAGCGTCATTCTTAACCAGGAACAATTCAACGCTCAATAGGTGATGAGGTATCTCGTGAAATCTTCCCTCTTTGGCGGCGCGATGAAGAGGCGTATTTCCAATTTTTGTCTTAGCCCTGACCGTTTCAACAGTCAGAAGCGGCAACCTAGATTTGGAGCACTTCTTTGCCACTGCAACCGCAGCAAGGGTCCGCGCTGGCCAAGGAAAGCGAATGAACGGGCTCGGGCCGGGAGTCGGAAGCCTGATCGCAACACGACGCCGCATTAGGTCAAGGATTCGCTGCCGGAGGTCAACGAGCTCAGGTACCGCAAGTTTGATCGCCGCACCGCAGTGCGGACACTGGATCCAGCTATTTTCCTCGCAAAGATCATCCGCCTCAAATTCGAGATGACCATCGCAACTCAGGCAGGAGGACTTGGCTAATGACATGGGCAGGAGAAACGGCTGTTGTCAAGAAGATCAAGGTGCTGACAGCGTAAACGTGAAAAACTGATTCGTGCCTGTAGTGTTTGTAAATGCTTGGCTATACAGCGTTGTCCATTGGCCGCTGGCAAGGTCGTAGGTCGATTGCACTTGAACGAGGGCGGAGCGCCCCTGAGGAATTACCGGAAGTGTGTTTGGGTTATAGCACGGCAGCGTCTTGATTTCAAAAGTTCCACAATTTCCGATTACAGTAACATTCGTTAGGCCCGTAAAAATCATGCCTTGACCGGGAAAAGCACTGGCGTTATACGAACCACCAGCCCCAACTGAGACCAAACTTCCGCCTGGGAATGAACCGACAATGGTGGGAAAGGTCAAAGAGGACCCGCCATTATAAGTGGAATAACCAACACCAACGACCTTCACCGTTTGATTTGTTTGAAGGGCGTAATTCTGGCCACTTTGGAGCGTAACATAGGTGCTTTGCTGTGCGTTCAACTGGGGCGCAGTCAAGGCGGCAAAAGCAGCAAGGATATTTGCGTAATTAAAGAAGCGAAGTGTTTTCATAATTTATCCTCAGCGTGCCCAGGTGCTGAGAATAAAAAAGGGACGTGCTTAATCACGTCCCGCTAGAGGCACTTGTATGCCCTTGAAAGAACGCTTTCGGCACGCCCCCAGGCGGGGGCGTGAGTCGAGCGCTGTTTTTCAAATGAAATTACCAGTTTCCTAGCGGCCAGCAGCCGATGCGCGCAAATTAGATTTTGAGCAGAGTTAGATTATCATTCGTTTTATTTCGGAACCGAGGAATTAAAGCAAAAATAGCAATCCGCCGCAAGGGTTTATGACCAGGTGGATGAGCCAGGGCGGGCAGCCGTGGACATCGGGAAAATGCGAACGAGCCTTTTAACATTGCAAAAACGTCGAAAGACAACTAAAAAACAGAAGTATGAATGCGAACCCAGACGACATAAAAGTCAGCGACCTACTCAAGCTAAAGAAAGAACAAATGCTCGTCGTAAATCCTGAATACCAACGAGGAATCGTTTGGACGCCAGCGCAAAAAAAAGCTCGTTGATTCGGTACTTCGAGGGTATCCTATCCCTCTGATTTATTTCCACCACATTCGACAACAGGCAGGCAAGCTTGTGAGTGAAAGATACGAAGTAATCGACGGGCAACAGCGGATTAACGCCTTATCGGAATACCAGGAGGGAGCATTCAAATTATTCGATCCCGCAGAGGACGCGGCAGAAGCTCGATTTCCAGAATTCATAAAGAGGCAACCATGCCCTTGGGGAAGGAAGTCATTCCAAGAGCTCGCAGAGACGATTAAAAAGACCTTCTTGGAAACACCATTACGCGTGGTCCAAATCCAGACACACGACCCGGACGAAGCACGAGACCTCTTCGTGCGGCTTCAAGCAGGAATGCCATTGAACTCGCAGGAGAAGCGAGATGCTTGGCCGGGCCAATTTACAGACTTCATCCTCCGACTCGGCGGTAAGCAAGGATTAGCGCGATACCCAGGCCACGACTTTTTCAACGTGCTGATGCGCGCGCAGAAAGTAAAAGACCGGGGGAAATTCCGGCAACTCGCTGCGCAAATAGCGGTACTCTACTTCAGTCGGCGCTCTTCGCCGACAGCAACTTTTCCGGACATCAGCGCGGAGGAGATCGATGATTTTTATTATGAAAACCTCGGATTCAACGCAGAGTCTCCCGAAGCTCAGCGGCTTTTTAAAATATTCGACATGATAACCCGGTTGCTCAGAGACCAAAAGAGGCCGAAGTTAATCGGCAACGAAGCCATTCATTTAGTGCTGCTGGTGGACTCGCTCATGGATGATTACACGAGAGGATGGGAGACGAATTTTGCTCAAGCATTCGATGCTTTCCGTGCAAAGCTTGCAGAAGCAAGGCTAACGCGTTACGAAGAGCAGCCCGATGAGTACTGGTTGCGCTATGGCGTTCATACGCGCGTGAATAGCGATCGCGGAGAGTCCGTCCAGCGCCGGCATGAGTTTTTTTGTTCCAGAATGTACACAATAATTCAGCCGCAGATGAAGGACCCTGAACGATTATTCGGGGAGCTGGAAAGGGAAATCATCTACTACCGTGAAGGGAAGAAGTGCGCAGTTTGCGGGGGCGAAGTGGTTTGGCAGGAAGCAGAGATACACCACGTAGCTGGACACGCAGCAGGCGGAGCCACGAAGTTAGAAAACGGTGTATTGGTTCACTCGCATTGCCACCCAAAGGGAAAAGCAGCGGAAGCATTTGCTGTTCAGTGGCGCGAGAAACTCAAGCAGAAAGTAACAACCACGGCCACTCCCCGGAAGACAGCGGGAGCAGTTGATGAGGACGATGAAGAAAACGGCGACAGCACATAAGCGGAGTCTGGCGGAAAAAAACTGGCAGGCCCGCTGCGCGGAGCAGGAGAGAGCCTTTTAGGGTGTGAGGAATTAAAGCGCAAGGCGCGGCCATGATTTCAGACGGTGCATCAGTCGCTCACAGCCGCCGCGACTGGCGGCGATTACGAGAAACCACTGCTAACCCTGGCTGTGGCAGTGCAAGCAGGAGAGCTTTGCTGAACAGCCGGCATTCGGTTGCTTAACGGTTGCTTAAATAGTGCGGAATTAAGCAACCGCCGATTTCGTGATGAAAGCCAGGCTAAAGGCACTTTTTCGCAAAGGCTCTTCCTGACGCGGTTTTTGGATATTTCTCGAAACCGGCGGCGCGCTGACGGTCGGCAAAGGCAACGGCTATCTTGATCTGCCATGGTCGGAATTCTGACGTGTGCGGGACTTCGCCAGCGTTATGCCGGACCAGTCTCTGCTTCAAGTCCCCAGTCAGGCCGACATAGAAACGCCCCGGCATCTGGACATTTTGCAAAATATAAACGTAGAAAAAATTCATGACTGGCTGGCTTGCCGAGCCGTGGCCCGCTGGTCTGATGGCAAAAGCGGCCCGCCTTCGCGTTGGACGCTACGGCGCGGCAGCCTTCACCCTCCGCTCCGCTACAGGCGAAGGCTGGTGCCAGCGAGTGGAATCGAACCACTGACCTCGGGCTTATGAGTCCCACGCTCTAACCAACTGAGCTACGCTGGCATAATCGCATTATATTCCGCGAAGAATGAGGCCCCTGTCAAACCTGTTCTCGCGTTTTGGTTCTTAATCGTGATCTGCCGAAGGAGATTAAGATTAGGATTAAGATTAGGACTGGGAGGGGGATGCGGAAGCTGGCCCTTTTGGCCGAGCGGTGCTGGCGCGGACGATGATTTCAGCGGGGAGGCGTTTGGATTCGGGATGCTCGCCGCGGCGCAGCTTTTGCATGGATTCAATGGCGGCAATGCCGAGGCGAAGTTTCGGCTCGCGCACCGTGCTGAGCGGGACGCGAAAATGCTGGCTCATCTGGATGTTGCCAAAACCGGCGATGGAGAGTTCTTCCGGAATTTTGATGCCTTGGTTGAGAAAGACGTTGGCCGCGCCCATCGCCACCAGGTCGCTGGCCGCCTGCACCGCTGTCATGGCGGCGGATTCGCCGATCATTTGCACCGCCGCCTTTTCTCCTTCTTCAAGAGCGGCGCCGGCGGTGAAAACAAGACGGTCATCCGGCTCGATGGCCGCTTCGCGGAGGGCGCGGCGGTAGCCTTCCAATCGTTCCTGCGCCCAGGGAGCACCGCTGGGCCCGGCCAGAAAGGCGATTTTTTTGTGGCCCAATTCCAGCAGATGTTGTGTCATCAGGTAGCTGCCCGTCAAATCGTCGGTTTCAACGTTCAGGAACTGCGAGCAGAACGGGGCGCGTTGGCCGAGGATGACGGTGGGTGTCTGGCGTTGCCACAACTCCTCGTAAATGGGCGCGGTCGGCGCGAGCCGGTAAACTGGGAAAATAAAAAGCCCGTCCACCCGCCGGGAGAGCAGGCGGCGGATGCAAGCTTCTTCGCGTTCCGGCACATTCAAGGAGTGGGCCAGAATCAGGTCGTAGCCCCACTCATGCGCGCCTTCTTCAATGGCCGAGACGGTGCGGGCAAAAATCGGGTTGGTCACGGTGGAGAGGATCAAGCCAAGCAATTTGGTGGTGCGGTTGCGCAATCCTTGGGCCATGGAATCGGGCATGTAACCCATCTGCTGGGCCAGCAGCTTGACGCGCGTCTTCGTCTCGGCCGAGATATCCGGTGCGCCGCGCAGGGATTTTGAGACAGTCATGACCGAAACGCTGGCCTGCGCCGCGATGTCTTTTAAGCGCACCATGCTTCTCCTTTAAGGTTCAAGGCCGTTCATTGCAACCTTAAACGGAGGAACCGCTCCAATGGAGCTTCTGGCGCACGGCGGCAAAAAATGAGGTGTCGCCCAAACGGAGCAATTTGGCCGCGCGCCGGCTGCGACGGATGGTGATGGCATCGTCCTCCCCCAGCGTGGCATGAAGCTGGCCGTCGGCGGCGATGATGGTTTCCATTTGCCGGCTGAGAAGCTTTACCCGGACGGTGGAGTCCGAGCTAATGATGACCGAGCGATTGGAAATGGCGTGGGGGCAAATTGGCGTGATGGCAAAAACTGCGGCCTCGGGGCTGATGATGGGGCCGCCCGCCGAAAGGGAATAGGCAGTGGAACCCGTCGGCGAACTCACAATGAGACCGTCGCCGCGATAATGGGTCAGCGGTTGATCATCGACGCTAACCTCCAGCTCGATGACGCGCGAAACCGCGCCGTGGCTGATGACGATATCGTTGAAAGCGGACATGTGAATCGGTTTTCCCTGACATTGCCCCGCCGCCTCGATAAGCGGACGCGACTCGATGACAAAATCCTTTCGCCAGATCTTTTGGAGCGCATCGGGCAAATCATTGGAAGTAACGGCTGTCAAGAAACCGAGCCGGCCGACGTTAATGCCCAGAATGGGAGTATCGAGGCCATGAATATCGTGGACCACCTGCAACATCGTGCCGTCGCCGCCGAAAACCAGCAGCAAGCCCGCCTCCCGCGCCAGCGCGGCGGAACCGGGAAAGGTGGGGCAGCGCAAACCGGCCATGCGGGCGGTTTGATATTCGGCAATGACGGTGCGTCCGGAGCGGGCAATAAGGGCGGCGGCCCGCAAGACCACGGCGCGGCTGGCGGCTTTTTCGAAATTGGCGATCAGGCCGATTTTCCGGAGTTTGTCAGTTTTCTTTTTCAAGCAAAATTAAAAATTCCTTGTTGCCAGCCGGCCCCAGCAGGGGCGACGCAGTTTCACCGCGCCAACGCAGGCTGGTTCGGGCGGCGACAAACTCCTGCAGTTCACGCAAGACGCGGGCGTGAATGGCCGGGTCCCTGATGACGCCGGCGCCTTTGTCGGCCTCGGCCTTGCCTGCTTCGAATTGGGGTTTCACAAGCGCGAGGATTCTACCGCATCGCCGCAGCAATGCAACGGCGGGCGGCAGAATCATTCGCAGGGAGATGAAGGAACAATCCGCCACCAGCAAATCCGCGCCGGCGAAGGGTTGGGGAAAATGGCGCGGCGTCAGGGAGCGGGCGTTGGTTTTTTCCATGACCACGACGCGGGGATCGCGCCGGAGTTTCCAGGCAAGCTGGCCGCGCCCAACGTCAACAGCATAAACCAGGGCCGCGCCGTGTTGCAGGAGGCAATCGGTGAACCCACCGGTGGAAGCTCCCAAATCAATGCCCGTCACCCCCTGAGTCTCCACCTGAAAATGGCGCAGTCCGTGTTCGAGTTTGTGGCCGCCGCGGCTGACGTAGCGCTCCGGCTCGGTCAGGAGAACTTCGTCATCGGGCTTGATGGGATCGCTCGGTTTGCGGGCCAGACGGCCGCCGACCCGCACCTGGCCGGCCAGGATGGCCCGTTGGGCTTTCTCGCGGCTGGCAAAAAAGCCGCGTTCGACGAGGGCTTGATCAAGCCGCGGGCGTGGCATCTTGGAACCCGGGGCGCTAGCAGCCCGTTAAAGATCTATGGATATTGCTGTTTCGCCAAAAACGGCCCGCCGACGAGGCAGCCCGCGAAGCCGGGCAGCTCTTGTCTGTTCTGACCCGACGAAGGAGAATATCCCTTGTGGGTCTTCGACTGAGGAGCAACGAAGTCGCCGGGCCGTTTTTGGCGAAACCCTTCGGGCTGAAGTCCTTTTTGACTGTGGCTTTGTCGCTCGTCGCGGCCAGATCCCTGCGGATAT
>Ga0182024_10016635_pt1 | contig 13925 bp, 15 predicted proteins | sample P32metaG_FD_120480 | JGI IMG/M metagenome (GOLD analysis project Ga0182024, IMG submission 120480) | Permafrost microbial communities from Stordalen Mire, Sweden - P3-2 metaG (Illumina Assembly) | ecosystem: Environmental > Terrestrial > Soil > Wetlands > Permafrost | place: Sweden: Stordalen... | reverse complement strand
CGCGCGCTTCGCCAGTTCGAAGTGGAACTCCAGACCTTCGGCCGCTGCCAGATCAGCCAGTCGCTCTTGGGAGGCGATCGCCTGCGCTCTCGACATCCCGTACTTCTCAGCGAGGTGCGTCGCCACATCGACGTCCGAAGACGCAGGGGCGGACGGGTCGAGCTCGAAGGCACGCCAGTGGACGTCCACCTCCTCTTGATGATCGAAGCGTTCGAGGGCGGCCTCGAACCGCCGCTTACCGATCGCGCACCAGGGGCAGACAACGTCGGAAAAGATCTCAACTTTCATGGTTGTAACAACAGACCGCGTCGGTGTGGTATTTCCAGGCACAGTCCGTCGAAGAGGGCGCGCGAGGAATGCCGATCGTCCGCTCTAGCCAATTGCGGAGAGGACACGTTCTACGGCGGTGCCGACGCCTACAGCTTGCTACTCGGTGGCTTCGGGGCCGGAGCAGTGATCGGGGGGCTGTACGCAGCGGACAAGGCACGCACCGGCGTGGCCCGTCTCACCCGGGTCGCCGTCGCCTACGCGGTGGCGATGGGGCTGCTGGCGGCAATGCCGGGCCTATGGTCCGCTGTCGCCACCTCCACGCTCGTCGGTGTCGCCGCGATCTTGTTCCTCACCACCGGCAACGCGACGGTGCAGCTGGCCTCGGCCCCCCCATTTCCGGGGCCGGGTCATGGCCCTGTGGTCGATGGCCCTGGTCGGCAGCACTCCCATTGGTGCACCCATCGTCGGCGCACTTTCGGCCGCCTTCAACCCGCGGGCCGGGATCGCTATCGGGGCGGCGGGCTGTGGCAGGTTCAGGAGTGCCCGACGCCCCGTGATAGATATGCGGCAGCCAGGCGGCGACGTACCGTCAAGGCTTTGCCCCGCCATCGAGCCAACTCGTGAAGGTAGCTACGCGTTCTGCGGGCCACGGCCCGTCGCAGGGCATGGACCCGTCGCGGAGCCGGGCGGCGATGGCATCACCGTGCGCGGCGACATCGGTGGCCGACCATAGATCGAACGCTTTGCTCATGGAGTTGCGGTCGCGCTCACGAAAGAGCGGCTTGATGTCGCGCTCGAAGCTCAGGGTGGTGTCAGACATCAGAGATGGCTCCTCAGGTGGCGAGAGGTTGGACTGCTCAGGGTTCGATCATATCGGCGGGTCATGGTCGTGGGATGTCCCGGAGGTTCAGCTACTCGGATTCGCCGAGGGTCCGCTGAGCGCTTAGCCCGCCTCAGGTGTCCGAAGCCCGCGCGATCGACCCAATCGAAGCATCCAGTGTGGCGTCGAATTCCTGAGCACTCTGGGTGACGAGCAAGCCCTCTAGCAACGCCCGCGAGAAACTTGCGATCACTCCGTGGTTGCGAGCGAGGCGGTCGTTAGCCTCCTCACGACTAAAACCTCCCGAAAGAGCCAAAACTCTCAGGACCTTTGGGTCGGCGACGAACTCCGCATAGAAATCGTCCTGATCGGGCAGCGTTAGTTTCAACATGACCGGTCGGCCCCCAGGCAACCTGCCCAGCTCCTCGGTTATCGCCGCCTTTAATAAGGCCTCGGCTTCTGCCTTGCCCGGGCTGTGGATGTCTATCTCGGGCTCCATGATCGGCACTAGCCCGGCGGCTGCGATCTGAGCCGCAAGACTGAACTGCTGACTAACAATGGCCGTTATGCCGACTCTGTCGGGCAGCTTGATGAAAGAGCGCATTTTTGTCCCGAATACCTTCGCCGCAGTAGCGCGGTCCAGCACCGTCCCGAGATCAGGGATCGGGTTCATAACTTGCACACCGTTGAGCTCAGCTTCCAGCCCCTTGTCGATTTTTAGGAAGGGAACAATGCCTTTTACATCCCAAAGGTAGTCTGCGGTCCACTTTCCATCGACCTGACGCCCGATCGTGTCTTGGAAAAGTATCGCCCCAATGACCCGGTCACCCTGGAAGCTTGGGCTACGCATGATCCTGGTTCGCATCTCGTGCACTAAATCGAACATCTCGGCATCGCTCGCGTAGCCGTCTTGAGCGATGCCGTAAAGCGCGAGGGTGTTGGGTGTGCTACCGCCACTCTGGTCGAGTGCAGCAAAGAGCCCGTGCCCACCCCCCACTTTCTGGAGCTGTTCATCGTTCACCCTCAAACCCCCTTTAAGCGTTGTCCTGGCTCACGTCCCTTAACTAGCTTGGCATGGATCCTGCCGGTCGTGCCTGTAACCGCCCCTGGTCGGCATCTTTGCCGTTGGGCCAGGGGATCCTGCTGACGCGAGATGCGCCATGGTAATCACGATTGGCTTGCTGGTCTTTACCCCTTAGGAGGCGCATCGAAATGGGTATGATCGCACTATCGGGATGGGCTGCCTAAGCGGAGAAGTGCGACGAGTGGCCGTTCAGAGCGTTACATCGCTCACGAAAGCGTCGACCCTCACTTGGTAGTGGCTCGTGGAGCAACGCCCGGGCCGGGTCACGAGGGCTCGCGGTCGAGGCCCCAAGTGGTGGTCGTCGGTTCGGGGTTCGGTGGCCTCAACTGCGTTCGCCAGCTCGCCCGACAAGCCGTGGATGTCACCGTCGTCGACCGCGACAATTACCATGGTTTCTGGCCTCTGCTTTACCAGGTGGCGACCGGCGGGCTGGGCCCGGAGGACATTGCTCGTCCTGCTCGGGCCCTGTACTCGGACCGAGCCAATGTGACGTGCCGGATGGGTACAGTGAACCGTGTCGACCTGGACCAACACGTGGTTGGGATCGAGGGACAGGCCGACCTCGCCTACGACTATCTCGTGCTCGCTGCCGGCAGCTCTACTGCGGACTTCGGTATCCCTGGCGTTGCCGAACACTGCTTCCCCCTCAAGACGTTGCCTGATGCCGTCCGCCTGCGGAACCACCTCCTCACCACCTGGGAGGAAGCCGACGCTGCCATGGGCCGGGATGCGGCTGCCGCCCTTACGGTGGTGCTCATCGGTGGCGGCCCAACCGGGGTGGAATTGGCCGGGGCCATTAGCGAGCTGATGTCGGTCAACTTGGCCCGTGACTACCGCTACCTTGACGCCACTCGGGCGCGGATCGTCCTGGTCGAGATGGCCGAGCACCTGCTGAGTGGATTTGCACCGCGTCTGCAGCGCAACGCTCTGGGTAAGTTAAACCAAAAGGGTGTCGAAGTGCGGTTTGACACCAAGCTGGTGTCGGCCAGCGCTACCGGCGCTCGCTTCGCCGATGGTACCGACGTCGAGGCTGCGACCATTATCTGGACGGCCGGCGTGGCTGCAAACCCGCTGGCTGGTCAGATAACGGGGCCAAAAGGTCGTGGAGGTGCGGTGACCGTAGAACATGACCTGTCACTCCCCGGCCATCCAGAAGTGTTCATTGTCGGCGACCTGGCCGCCCGCCCCGGCAAGGACGGCCAGCCGCTCCCCCAGGTAGCCCAGGTGGCCATCCAGGGTGGTCGGCATGCGGCTCGCCAAGTCGCCCGGCTCGAAAGAGGCGAGCCCACAAAGACCTTCGTCTACCACGACCACGGCACGATGGCGACGATCGGGCGTCGCGACGCAGTCGCTCAGCTCCCTGGCGGGATAACGATGACCGGGACATTCGGATGGCTGGCCTGGTTGGGAGTACACCTGGTCTTCCTTGTAGGTTTCCGCAACCGCGCCGTAGTCCTGGTCTCCTGGGCCTACAACTATCTGACCTGGGACCGTTCGGCACGCCTCATCCTCGAGTTGCCCCCGCGCACAACCCCCGTCGGTGTCCCGCCGAGCCCCGAAGCGTAAAAGGCCGCTGCGAGGCGGCTTTCACACCTTGCCCTTGCGGGAGGCCCATGGGACGAGCGAAGCGTCTATATCAACCGGCGGTAAGTCGCGCACTTCGTCCTTGGTGAACGCCACCTGGATGCCATCGTCAATGTTCCCCACTGCACTTATAGGAATGGCAACTCGCTTCTCGCCCCAAAGGTGGCCCTCGTCGAGGAGGATATGGGTCACGTGATGGTCCTCGGGATGGATAACAAAGCCCTGTACCCGCCCGATGGCGCCGTCGGTGGCGAAGACGTGTTCTCCCCGGCGCACCTCTACTTCTCCGATAGGAACTCGGTCATTGGTGATGGCCTGTGGGCCAGGGGTACCCATGCCGAGCCCGGCGTCTGAGCCCAAGCCGCCCATACCGTAAGGCCCTACGCTCAGCCCGTAATACGGCCAGGACAGCATCTGGTCTGGCTCAAAGCCCCATTCCTCATCCCCTCCAGGCAGGAGCTGCGTCTCTTCTGCCTCATCGAGCGCTTCGAACTCAGAGATGGTAGATGACAACCGGACCTGCTCCTTGGCGACCGATGCCACAAGGTCGAGCGGTACGAGGTGCCCTCGCCCTACACCATGTCCCGGTTCGACAACGAGGTGGGTGAGGTCGCGGCTCACAGGGTCAATAACCACCCGGGCCAGCACGCCGCAGTTACCGTCACTGCAGGCAACTTCACTCCCGATTGTCAATTCGGTCACTTCGTCCATAACGGCACTGCCTTTCATCTCCGCGGGGCGAAACATATCGTTCAGAGGGTCGTCCACTTTCCCCGATCATTGTCAAGCGTAGTGATGCCGAGGTCTTTGTACTAGATCAGAGCCGGCGCCATGGGGTCGGGTATGGCATTTGATTGCGCAATCGGGGCCATCCTCGACAAGATAGCTACATGAGTTCGAACGGTGAGCTGGTCCCAAGTGGAGTTCGCGAGGCCGAGAAGGACCTGGCGGCGCGGGCGGCGGCGGAGCTGGTGGAGGAGGGCATGGTCGTCGGGCTCGGTACGGGGACAACCGTCGCCTACCTGCTACCAGCCCTGGCCTCTCGCAAGTTGTCTATCCGTTGTGTTGCAACGTCGCCCCGGACCCAGGAGGTGGCCAGGAGCCTCGGGTTGCATGTGGAGCGGTTCACCGTGGACCGACTGGATCTCGCTATCGACGGGGCGGACCAGATAAGCCCCGAGGGCTGGTTGGTGAAGGGAGGCGGGGGCGCACACACGCGGGAGAAATTGGTGGCGGTCGCTGCCGATCGGTTCGTGGTGATTGCCGACTCGACCAAGATAGTCCCGGCTCTACACGCCCCAGTCCCAGTCGAACTGATTGCCTTCGGCCTCGAATCGACGCTGACCCGACTTGGCACCGTAAGACGTCGCGAGGTCGCGCTCAGCCCTAACGGCGGGGTCATCGCCGATTTCTTTGGCGAAGTTGAAGACCCAGCCATCCTGGCCGTCATGTTGGAAGAGACGCCCGGCGTAGTGTCACATGGCTTGTTCCCACCCGAGATGGTTTCGACCATCTTCGTGGGGCGTGGGGCCTCTGTTCAGCGGACCGACTACCCGCACCAGACGAGTTAGCTAAGTTGCCTTTGTCGTCGTAGCCTCGCTCGGTAGCACGAACCGTTCGACCGCCTTGGCAAAACCCTCGTTCTCGTTGGTGTCTGTAACCCGACGCGCGGCCCGTTGCACCTGAGAGTCGGCATTGCCCATTGCGATGCTGAGCCCCGAGTGGGCGAACATCAATACGTCATTGGGCATGTCGCCAATGGTGGCGATCTCATCGGTCGAAAGCTGGTATTTCTGCGCGAGGTACTTGGCCACCTCTCCTTTGTTGGCTTGAGGGTGGGTCACGTCCAGGTAATAGGGCTGCGATGCGGCCGCACTCACATGGTCCCCGAAGCGATCGTGTGCCGCCGCCGCCGCCTTGGACACGGCTTCGTGGTCGTCGCTCACTCCCACGATCTTCGCGACGTTGTCAGTGACGTCCTTTACGCTGCTCATGAGCTTGGGTTGGAACTTTACAGTCCAGGCCTCGCGGTCGACATGGGGGCCCTTGAGGTCAGGGACGTACCAGTCCGCCCCTTGGTAGATCCACACGCTCAAGCCAAACGAGGTCATGAGGTCGGCGATCGGGACGACCAGCTCCTCGGGGACGACACGCTGTTCGATCACGGTCATGTTGCGGTCGACCAGGAGACCTCCGTTGAAGGCGGCGATCGGTGTTCCCAGGTCGAGCGGGTCGATGAGCATGGCCATCCCGCGGGGAGGTCGACCGCTGGTGATGGCGAAGAGGATGCCTGCGTCATGAAGGCTGTGTACGGCCGCTATCGCCCGGTCAGTAAGGACCTTTTCCTGTGTGACAAGGGTGCCGTCGACATCCGCAAGCATCAGACGGACCGGCTTAGGCGTCATTGCGGCGCCCGTGTGTGAGTGCCATGTCAGTTCTCCTCCGGTAGGTACCAGCGGTGAGGTGCGACCAGCTTTGCGATGGACGAGGGGCCCCACGATCCTGGCGCGTACGGTTCGACGGCAGGAGGGTTTTCTAATAGGGGAGTTGAGATCTCCCACAAGCGCTCCACCTGGCTGGCGCTAGTGAACAGCGATTGGTCGCCCAACATGGCATCGAGGATGAGACGCTCGTAGCCCTCGAGCGCGTTCTTGGCGGAGAAGGAGTCCTCATACCTGAACACCATCTTTGCCTCACCGAGCCGCATCTCAGCGCCCGGCACCTTCGCCAAGAAACTCACCGAAATCGAGCCCGGGTCACTGAAGTCGATGTTGACCTCGTTCAGTCGGCCTGAAGAGTGTGGGCGACCGTGGAACGCGAACATGCGAAGCGTCGGTTCACGGAACCCGAGGGTAACCACTTGCCGGCTTTGGTTCAGGGACTTACCGGTGCGCAGGTAGAACGGGACCCCGGCCCACCGCCAGTTCTCGATTTCCGCGCGCAGGGCCACGAATGTCTCTGTGTCTGAACCAGGCGGCACTCCCGGCTCCGAGCGGTAACCCGTGTATTGGCCTCGCACGACATGACCCGTGTCGATGGGCTTCATGGAGTCGAAGACCTTTTGGCGCTCGTCGCCGAGCCCTTTGGCCGACAGGGTGGTCGGGGGGTCCATGGCTACAAAGCCGAGGACCTGGAAGAGGTGGGTGACCACCATGTCGCGGAAAGCCCCCGTGCCCTCGTAGAAGGCGGCGCGCCCTTCGATCGATAGTTTCTCAGGGACATCGATCTGCACGTACTCGATGTGCTCGCGGTTCCATACCGGCTCGAGGAGGCCGTTGGCGAAACGTAGCGCCAAGATGTTGTCGACCGACTCCTTCCCCAGGAAGTGGTCGATCCGGAAGATCCGGGACTCGTCGAACACCTTGTGGAGAGAGTCGTTTAGTGCCTGGGCAGAGGCGAGGTCGGTACCGAAGGGTTTTTCGATGATGACACGTGACCCTTGTGCCAAGCCGGAGGCGCCGAGCATCTCCACAACGGACTGGAAAGCTACCGGGGGGACGGCGAGGTGGAACAGACGCTGCGGGTCGCCGCCGATCTCCTTTTCAGCGGCCTTCACGGCCGAGACGAAGGGGGAGGGGTCGTCCGGGCTGGAAGCCGCGAACGACAAACTGTCCTCGAAGCTTCGCCACGCTTGTCCAGTCGGTTTGGTCGTCCCGAACTGGGCGACAGCGTCCCGGGCGCGTTCCTTGAATCCGTCATCGGACGGCGCGCTGGTGGGCGGCGACGTGCCCACGATGCGATAGTGCTGGGGCAGCAGCCCCGCGACTGCCAGGTGGAACAGCCCCGGGAGCAGCTTGCGCTTGGCGAGGTCACCAGTGGCACCGAAAAGAACGATCACGTGGTCTGGCGGGCGGCTGGGCGTCGAACTGGCGCGAGGTGCTTGCGTACTTCCGGGTTTGGTTGGCATTACGGGGCCTTGATCTCTGCTTCTGGGGCCGCGGCCGTGTCGGCAAGGATCGTGGAGTGCCTCGCCTCGACGCGTCCGGCAGGGATGGACGGGTCACCCGCCAGCAACTTGGCGAGCGCCTCGCGCTTGTCCTCCCCGCTTATTAACCAAAGGATCTGCCCGGCGCGCGCCAGGGCTGGGTAGGTAAGCGTCATTCGCTTGTGCCCCTGGTACGGCTGGGTAACTGCAACCAGCCGGTCGGTCACCTCCAGTACCGGGTCGCCGGGTACGAGCGAGGCCGTGTGCCCGTCGGGGCCGAGCCCGAGGTGTACCAAGTCGAAGTGGTCAGGAAGGCGCTGGCCATACGTTGCCGCAGCCGCCTCGAGGTCTGCGTCCTCGACCGGCATCGCGACCACCTCAGGCTCTGCGTCCCCCAAGCTGTCGCGCAGGTGGGTGAGGTTGCGGTCCGGGTCTCCGTCGGGAGCGACTCGCTCGTCGACCTGGAAAATCTCGACCGAACCCCACGGGACCTCGTGGTTTGCTAACTCTGCGAACATTGCCCAGGGTGTCTTGCCGCCGCTGACTGCGAACGTGAACCGGCCGTGATCAGCTACTGAGGAGCGCGCCCGTCCGGCCACGAAGGCTGCAGCCCGAGCGGCAAGCACCGTCGCGTCGGGCACCGTCACGAGTTGATGTTCCATCGCTAACCCTCCTTCTAGACGTGACCACCGGGCTCCGAGCATTCCCTTCGTCAACGTGCCTCGATGGCACCCTAACAACGGATCAATGCATTGGCGGACGGCCCGCGGCACGACCACGCCCTCGGGGGTGATGTGCCTCGCGTTGCCCGCCTTGAAGAGGAAGAGAAACGCCCTGCGGTACGTTGGCACGGACATGAAGCACATTGGGTTCTTGTCCTTTGGCCACTGGACATCCTCGCCGCATTCTGAGGCCCGATCGGCCTCCGATGTCCTGCTGCAGTCCATCGACCTTGCGGTCGCCGCCGAGGAGGTTGGCGCCGACGGGGCGTACTTCCGGGTCCACCACTTCGCCAACCAGCTTTCCTCGCCATTCCCGTTGCTTGCGGCCGTCGGGGCTCGGACCAGCACGGTCGAGATCGGGACCGCCGTGATCGATATGCGCTACGAGAACCCGCTCTACATGGCCGAGGACGCGGGTTCGGCCGACCTCATCTCGGGAGGGCGGCTGCAGCTCGGGATAAGCCGTGGGTCACCTGAGCAGGTCGTCGATGGCTACCGGTACTTCGGCTACGCCCCGGCCGACGGCACCAGCTCCGCCGACATGGCGCGGGAGCACACGCGAGTGTTCCTCGAGGTCCTGAAGGGCGACGGCTTCGCCGAGCCGAACCCGCGACCGATGTTCCCCAACCCACCCGGGTTGCTTCGAGTCGAGCCACACTCCGAAGGCCTCCGCGAGCGGATCTGGTGGGGCGCCGGCACCCGGCAGACAGCCGAGTGGGCCGCCGAGCAAGGGATGAACTTGATGAGCTCGACGCTTCTCACCGAGGACACCGGCGTGCCGTTCCATCGGCTACAGGCTGAGCAGATCGAGCGGTTCCGCAAGGCCTGGGCTGGCGCCGGCCATACCCGGGAACCTCGTGTGTCGGTCAGCCGCAGCATTTTCCCGATTGTCAACGACCTCGATCGTGCCTACTTCGGTCGCGAAAGCAACTCGCAGGACCAGGTCGGTTTCATCGACGGCGGCAAGGCGACTTTCGGCAAAACCTACGCCGGCGAACCCGAGCAGCTGATCAAGGAACTGGCCAAAGACGAGGCAATCGCGGCTGCCGACACCCTGCTGCTGACTATCCCCAACCAACTCGGTGTTGACTACTGCGCCCACGTCCTCGATTCGCTGGTGAAGTACGTCGCGCCGGAACTTGGCTGGCGCTGAGAGAGAAGCGCTGCACGTATGTCACAGTCCGGGTGCGACCACCCATCACGCCGGGACCGTTTGCTGCAATATCAGGTGAGGCCCGTTATTTGCAGCATTGTTCACGGCGGCGCCCACGAGGTGGACGTCCAACAAATCATCCGCAGCTGGCACTAGTAGCTCGTCGAGCAGTGCCAGAGGTTGTCCCGGGTGGAGCCACTGCTCCCAAGCCTCTGGCGGGAGGATAACTGGCATCCGGGGATGGACGGGCGCCAAGGTTTTGTTCGATGCGGTCGTGATGATCGTGCAGCTGCGTAAGGGCCGCCCATCGTCATCAAGCCAGAGGTCGCATAGCCCTGCGAAAACAAGCGGTGCACCGTCCGCCCGGTGAAAGTAGAAGGGTTGTCTGAGGCCCGGCACACGGGGCACTGGCCGGCGCCATTCGTAAAAACCCGACACCGGCATGAGCACCCGGCGCGTGCTGATCAGGGAGCGAAATGCTGGCTTCTCGCGAAGAGATTCGCACCGGGCGTTGATCAGCCGCGAGCCGATCCTCGCGTCTTTGGCCCAGCCCGGGACCAGGCCCCAGCGGAGAGCTCGCAGCTTCCTCGCTCCACCAACGCTGGCCGCCACGGCATAGACGAGTTGGGTCGGTGCGACGTTCCAACTGATGGGCAGTTCGGGAGCGTCGACCTCGTCGACTGCGAGCAATTGAGCGAGCGTGTTACGGGGGGTCGTAGACGTCATACGACCACACACGCTCGTCAGCGTACTCACCCAGCCCGCCCCGTATGATCAAAGCTGAGCATGCTGCTCTGGTCGCCCCACAAGGACAACGAGGGGCAGGACACCCTAGGAGACCGACATGGCAGAGACGCCAAAGCTGGACGCGCATCATCGGGCCACGGTGCAAAAGATCCTGAGCCACCCGACGAGCCACAACATTGAGTGGCACGATGTTGTTTCCCTTTTGGAACAGGTGGGTTCGGTCACTGAGGACCACGATGGGGTCTACAAGGTGACAATAGGCTCGGAGACCGAGACGTTCCGTGCCCCGCGGTCTGGCGATATTGACGATCAGCAGGTAGTCGACCTGCGGCGGATGCTCAAGGGCGCGGGGCTAACTGCTGAAGAGGGATAGCAGCGTAAGTGTGAGGTACCAACCGAGTTGAGGAGCCGGTGCCGCCGGTGCGCGGTCGTGACCGGATCGTTTGAGTGGACGGGCCGATGAACGTGCTCGTCGTCGGCGCCGGGGCCACGGGCGGCTACTTTGCCGCCCGCCTCGCTCAAGCAGGAGATTGTCCCGGTCCGGGCGATCACCGCTGACCAGGTCGACCACACCTACGGCATCATCCTCCTGACGGTCAAGAACCAGGCCCTCGGCTCCGCCATGGACGACCTTGCCCCAGCTGTCGGCCCCGGGACCGTGATCGTGCCGTTCGAGAACGGGATGTCGCACCTCGACCGGCTCAATGAGCGGTTCGGCCGGCAGACCGTGCTTGGTGGCGTAGTCAAGGTCGCCACCACCCTTGATGAGCGAGGCAACGTTGTGCGGCTGACGCCATGGGCCAGCCTCGCCATCGGCACCCAACGCACGGCCCAACCTGTCGATTTGGCGGAGGTGGCGAAGGTCCTGGATGTCGAGGGTTACGACTTCGCGGTCTCAACCGACATCGTCACCGACATGTGGGCCAAATGGTCGTTCATCGCAACCGTCGGTGCGCTGACGTGCCTGCTGCGCGGGACTATCGGGGAGATCGTCGCCGTCCCGGGCGGACCGGACGTCGCCCTGGGGGTCCTTGACGAGACCGTGCTGACCGCGGCTGCCTGCGGGTTCCCAGTGCCCGTCGCCGACATCGAGGCCACTCGGGCGGCGATTACGGCGAACGGCTCCGGCCTGGCGTCGTCGATGTACCGCGACCTGACGGCATCGCATGCCACTGAGGTGGAACCAATCCTGGGTGACCTCGTGGACAGGGCCGAGGCACGCGGCATTGATACACCAGTCCTCCGATTGGCCGTCACGCTATTGCGCGTCTACGAGAAGCGTCTCCTGAACGCGGAACAGCCAAGGAGCGAGGTGAGGATTAGTACCGTGCGGCGCATCCGAAGGCTAGAGCGGCGCTAACGCTACTGCGGTGATTGCCCCCGACTACGGTTAGTAAATGCCGACACCGCCACGATTGGACATTGCAGCCTTTGCTGGAAGTTTGCGGGTAACTTCCTACAACAGAGGCCTTTTGCGCGCAGCCGTCGAGCTTGCACCCCCTGATGTAGCGATAGAGATCCTGGATCTCGCCGCAATCCCTCTGTTCAACCAGGACCTGGAACGGACCGGTCTTCCTGCAACGGTTGCGAACTTGCGACAGCGCGTAAGAGACGCGGCCGGCCTGCTCATTGCCACACCTGAGTACAACCACACGATCCCTGGAGTGCTCGGCAACACAATTGATTGGCTCACACGGCGGACCCCGACCAGCCCGCTGCGCGACAAGCCAGTTGCGATCATGGGTGCGGCGCGGGGCGGTGGCTCGGTCCGTGCCCAGGCCGCCCTGCGCGTCCCCTTGGTCCATGCGCACGCTGAGGTCCTGGATGGCCCAGTGGTCGCCCTCTATAACATCGACGAGCTTGCTACCGAGACCGGGGACCTTGTCGACCCAGAAGCGAGACAAGCCGTTGCCAAGTTGGTTACCGCTCTCGCCAACGTGGTGGGGGCGACACGTTCCTGAGAGCTACGCAAGTCAAGATGGCCGAGGTTCTCCCCAACGACCGTCCGCGAAGTCTCGCAAGGGCGGCTCGGCGAAGTAGTACTGGGCCAACCGGAGCATCTGTGCATCGTCCAGGTGGTCGATGTCGACGCGCACATCCGCCACCACCTTGGCAGCGACTTCCTTGCGGTGCTGCTCGACATAGGCGACCCAACGGTGAGACGCATTTGCCCTGCCTTTGCCATGCCCCAGTAGCAAGATTGCGCCCGCTGGCGACAATGCGTCGGCGATCTCACGCCAGTACTCCGCGCTGTCGTCTTCGTAGGTGCCGTCGGGGTTCCCGGCTAGGTGATGGACCTTGTGAAAGCGCCCACGGGGATCGCTGGCGACGACTTGCTCAGGCCGCTCCCCGGGCGAGGCGTCGGTCGGGTAGATCGTGGCCTCGCGAAAATCTATGACTGCCACAACGCTCTTACCTCGTACGAGCTCGATATCGTCGGCCACGCTTAGCTCTCCTTTACCTCTATGCAGTCAGGGCGGGGAAGACCTCTTGCTGGAGCAGGCGCAACGGTGCCGGATCGAAGGGGTGCCCGGCGGCGATGACGAAATGGTTGACACCAACCGCCATGTAGCCCCGGAGGCCCTCTACCACATCTGCGGGTGTACCGATCAGCCAGCCACCACGCTGGGAGTCGAGATCCTGGGAGTTGGCCGCGGCGGCTTTCCGCGCGAGGGCATCTGCTTGGTTAGCGGTCCGGGCGACGGCGATGTTCGGGTGCGCCGACAGTTCGATCTCGTCGAAGTTGCGGCCGGCATCGGCACACAACTGTTCCAGCTTGGTTATCCGTTCCCCGCACTTCGCCGCCGGGCCGACGAGGTTCAGTCGGTCGGCATGAGCGGCCGCGATCCTGAGCGATCCGAGACCCGTGCCACCGATGGTTATCGGCGGGTGAGGCGACTGCACGGGCTTGGGGTCGCAAGGAGCCTCCTCCACTTGGTAGAAGCGCCCCCGGAACGTCGTTCGGTCCTGGGCCCAAAGTAACTTCACCAGCTGCAACGCCTCATCCAGACGGGCATAACGCTCGGCCAGGGGGGGAAAGTCCAGCCCGTAAGCCTTGAACTCGCGCTCTGCCCAGGCGGCGCCCAGAGAGAAGTCGAGCTTGCCGCCGCTCATCTCGTCGACCTGTGCAGCGGCTTTAGCGAGGACGGCCGGCGACCGGTAGAGCACCCCGTTGACTAGTACCCCGATCCTGGCCCGTGAGGTGAGGACCGCCATGGCCCCCATCGTCGTGAGCGTCTCGAAACAAGGACGGTCATCGGGCCCAACAAAGGGAAGGAGGTGGTCGAAGGTCCACACCGAGCCGAAGCCAAGGTCCTCTGCGGCCTGTACGCCACGGGCATACTCCGCCCATGTGGTGCCCTGTGCCTGCAGCTGTACACCGAAGTGCAGCGGGCGTCCACGTACATTCATCGCGCTATCCCCTTTTGGGAGCGAGCCTAGCGCCGACTGTAAAATACAGACGAGGTGCTATGGCACTTAGCTACCGTGCGACGCCCGAAGTTGTCTTCCGTCAATTCGCCCTCTAACCCATGTGCAGTTGACCGCGCTTACACTGGCCTGGCCGTCCTCTGATGGCAAATGACCGGGGAGGACCATGATGCCAGTTGGACCTGAGTTCG
>Ga0182024_10016634_pt1 | contig 13926 bp, 14 predicted proteins | sample P32metaG_FD_120480 | JGI IMG/M metagenome (GOLD analysis project Ga0182024, IMG submission 120480) | Permafrost microbial communities from Stordalen Mire, Sweden - P3-2 metaG (Illumina Assembly) | ecosystem: Environmental > Terrestrial > Soil > Wetlands > Permafrost | place: Sweden: Stordalen... | reverse complement strand
TGCGCGCCGTTGGGAGCGCGGACAAAAAACACATACTCGCCGCCGTTGAGGCCGATGAAAAATTGCTCGGTCGCGTTCCCGCCGTTGCCGCCCGTGCCTTTGGCGATGATGGGCGCGCCGTCGCTTTGAATTTCGCCGCCGTTGGCCCACGCTTCGAGGCTGAAGGCGACATTCGTGCCCGCGAATCCGATGCTGGCGGGCAAGCTCACGTAATTGTCCTCACCGCCAAAAGTCACGGCTGTATTCGTGTCAATCAAACTGTATCCTTGTTGGCCGAGAAGGAGACTGCCGACGTAGGTCCCATCCAGGCCGCCCGCGAAGTCGTGGGCAACGGTTCCACTTGTTTCACCGAGGCGGTAATAGGCCATCGGTTGGTCGGCGAGGATCGTGCTGACGTAACTGCCGGCGGCGGGAGACAAAACGGAAAGGACCGCGTTGGAACTGGTGGTGGAACCGTGAGCATTGTTCAGGACGACCGAATAGGTCCCGGCGGCTTGAGGCGAAGCGATATTCGTGTACCCCGGATCGTCGCCGCCCACAGAGGTTGAACCAAATTTCCATTGGTAGGAGATTGGGAGCGAGCCGTTGGCGCCCACGTTGAAGCTGAAAGGATGGCCGGCGTAGCGGGTCTCGGATGCTGGCTGGCTGTAAATGGCCGGGGCGCTGGCGATGACCAGCAACGGGACGGAACTGGTTTCCGTTCCGAAAGCATTGCTGACAACCACGGAATAGGTTGCGCTGTCGGCGGCGGAAACATCGGTCAGCACGAGGTTGGTGGTGGTTGAGGAAAGAATTTCGGTGTTTTTGCGCCAGACGTATGAGAGCGGAAGGGCGCCGTCAGCGATCACGTTGAAGTCCACGTCGGCGCCCTCATAAACGGTGTTGGCGGGAGTGTGCGGAAAGGTGGGAGCTTGCGGCGCAGATTCGATCTGCGGAGGCGCCTCGGCGGTGTTGTAAAGGGCGAGGATTTGAGCGGCGCTTAGGGCGGTGTTAAAGATGGCGGGCTCGTCAATGTACCCGCCAAACCACCAACCCCAATAGGCGTCCGGACCGCTGCGTGAGCCAATCGACCAGGCGTTGCCGTCGGCCAAAATGCCAGCAATGGATAGAACTGGAACCGGTCCCACGGTATCTGGAGTTTGCGCCACCAGGACCCCATTGTGATACAGATCCCAATTCGTCCCGTCCCATGTCCCGGCCAGAAAAACCCAGTTGCCAATGTCACCGGGCGGCACGGGATAAATAGCAGTCACAGCGGGCCCGGTGAAAGCGTCCGGGCAGGCGCCGATTTCGTAGTAGGAAGTGTTCGGCAGGCCCACCCCTTCCCAATCCACTGGATCGCCGACGCGCAGAAAGTTTTCCGCGAAACCGTCCGAAGCGCCGACGGATGAAGGAGAGGAAATGCCTTGCGCAATGATATCGCCTTCCCAACTCCAGCTTTGGGGTGCGAGTTTGACCCAGGCCATGAGGGTGATGTTGGAACCAACGAGGCTGGGAAAGGCATTCGGATCGCCGATGCTGACATTGCCTTGCTCGCCGTTAAAGAAGACGGATTTATTATTCGGGCCAAATCCAGGGAACGGCGCTCCGGGTTGATCGGCCAGGAGGCCAAATTCGTTTGTGCCGTTAGCAGCGGCGCCAAGGGAACCGGCGTTGACCGCGATGGGAAAGGTTGAAGGATTGGGCGGCGTGTAAGCAGGCTCATCGAGATTGAGATAGAGCGCCGGTTTGCTGGCGAGAACCAAGGAATCGTAAGTGGCTGGATTGGGAGAACCGCCCTGGTAATGGGACGAAATCGCGGCGGCGTCGAGGAGGTTGGTATAGACCGCGACTTCATCCACCCAGCCATCGAATCCGCGATTGCCGGCGTCTGGAAAAATGGCGCCCGCCAGGCTCGATACCCAGTTGGGCCCAGACGCGCCTGAGAGCGAAGTGGCTCCGATGCGCAGCGGCGCAAATAAGTTGGGTTTAAAGGGATTGCTCGAGGCTGTTCCGCGGCCCACCAAGGCGCCATTGACGTAAAGCAATATATTGATCCCATCGAACGTGCCGACGACGTGGCTCCAGGCGCCGGCGCTGACCCGGTTGGTGGCCAGCGCCACGGCGGTGTAACTGCTCTCGCCTCCGACGCGAAATTGATAGATTCCAAAGGAACTGAGATAGAAAAGGAAGCCGGAGCGATTTCCACCCGCGAACCAATACGGATCAATCGAGGAAAGCGGACATAGACCGTTCGTGTCATTTCCGAGCGAGTTTGGCTTGGCCCAAAACTCGACGCTGAAGGGCGGCTCAGAGTTAAAAGACGGATCAGAAGGCACATCCACGCGCGTGGGAGCGTCACCCACGGCGTCGGTGGAATTGAATACGCGGACACAATTGCCGACGATTCCCGGCTGGCCGGTCAATGCCCCGGCCAAGGCGTAACCGACGATTTGCGGGCCCCCCGACCCAAGGTTTGAGACGGTGTTGAGCGCCGGCGAGGTGGTGGTTTCATTGAAGCGCCAATAGGCCAACGGATTGTAGCCAAGGACGGTGGTCGGGTAGTCTGCCGCGCGAATGGAGAAGGAGATGAACGCCATGAATAGAGCGAACGAAAAATGGAATATGCGGCGCAGAGCTGGCTTCATAGGTTTTCAATTTGTCTGAATTCACCGAACATTTGGCCGAGCGGAACGAAATTGCAGCCACGGAATGTCATCCAAGTACGGCATCGGAAAGATGCGTCCCGACCCGCGAAAGGAAGTGACTTTTTCGGGCTGAAAGGGGGCGTCCTGCAACTGGGTTTTCCAATTCTGCCAATGATGAATCTCCGCATGCCCATCCGCAAATGTGAATCCTGATCCATGGTTATGATAGAGGCCCGGCAAGTCTTCATCGAATTGATACGCGTTTGGCGCGGCAGGATGGCCATCAAACGGATATCCACCCATGTCGCAAAAAAAGTTTCCCCAATTAATCGCGTCCTGGCGTTCGTCAATAAAAACCCACGTGTTTGCCGCCCCAGGCGCGTGGGCGAAATCATTCAACTGCGCCATTTTCAGATAAATCGGATAGGAGCTGGCCCATTTGGTTGTGGAATTGGCGCCGACGGCGTTGGTAGGGCCCTCGGTTCCAAATCCGCCGAGATAGAAATTCATCGAGATCGAGCGAACCCGCGGAACGGCTGGGCCTGTGCCCGCGGCGTTGGTAAACACGTAGGATGTATCCGCGGGACAACGCATGACTTGCACCTGTTTGGCCAGGTAAGGCCCCAGCGGCCGGGTCAGAATATCATTTGGGTCCCAATTATCTGTCTTGGACGTAAAGTCCATTTCCTCACTCGTCCAGGAATATTGATCAAACTTTGGGCCAAGCGGATCGCCGTTGGCCGTCATGCTCGATAGCGCCATGTAATCGCGGCCGTCATCGGCGTACATACGCCAAGCCAGGCCTAATTGCCGATTGTTGCTCAAGCATTTGACCCCCTGAGCCTGTTCCTTGGCATTTTTTAAAGCAGGAAGCAAAAGAGCGGCAAGAATGGCAATGATTGCGATGACGACCAACAGTTCGATCAAGGTAAATCCGAGTCGAACGCGGCTCGACCCGCGGGGCAGAGGCGGGTAATCAATGGACATCATAAAACAGTGTTCCTAAGCGGCGCTCGGACCACTCATCTCAGCCAGCAAAATAGGCCGGCGGCGGGCTCAAGTCAAAATCAAAGTGGCGCATTCGCGGGGCGCAAATTTAGCGCTTTGACATTGAGCGCGCGCGCTTTAGCGTGGCGTGGCATGAAACGTCCGTTCCGCCGTATTTTTCAGTTAACGCTCATTGCCACAGCGCTGGTTATCTTCCCCATGCGGTCTCCCGCGCCGTTGGTGTACCGGCCGGGCGAGGGTTGGAGTTACGAAATGCCGGGCGGCAAAAGCAATTGGCATCGGGAAAGGGCGCGGGACCAATTGGCGGTGGCGCAGCAGGCCTTCGACAATGGCCAATATCGCGTGGCCCTCAAATCCGCCAAGCGCGTGGTCCTGATCTGGCCGTTGTCGGATTATGCGCCGCAGGCCCTTTATCTGGAGGGCCGTTGCTTCGAGGCGCGCAAGATGGATGAATACGCCTTCAAAGCCTACGAGTCCTGCCTGGAGAAATATCCGAAACAAATCAACGTCGGCGACGTGCAAAAACGGCAATTTGAAATCGCCGTCCGTTTCCTGCACGGCCAATGGTTCAAGCTTTGGGGATACATTCCGTTTTTTCCATCCATGGATCGGACGGCAGATATGTTTGACAAGATTGTGAAATACGGTCCCTACGGCGAATTCGCCCCCGAAGCGCAAATGAACATCGGCGCGGCTCGGGAGAAGGAAAAGGATTATCCGCTGGCGGTCGCGGCTTATGAACGCGCGGCGGATCGTTACAGCGAACAGATCAAGATCGCTTCCGACGCGCTTTTCAAAGCAGCGGGTGCGTCCTACAAACAGGCCAAAACCTCCGAGTACGATCAAAGCGTCGCCGATCAGGCCATTTCCTCCTATAAGGATTTCATCTCTCTCTACGCGAACGACCCGCGCACGACGAACGCCGAAGCCATTATAAGCTCACTCAAAGCCGAGCAGGCGCGCGGCAATTTTCGCATCGCGCAATTCTACGAGAAAAATAAAAAATGGGACGGCGCCCTCATCTATTACAACGAAGTTCTGCTCAGGGACGCCGGCTCGCCTTTGGCCACGCAAGCGAGGCAACGAATCGAAACCCTCAAAGCCCTCAGCCTGACGGCGAAAGCGACGCCGCCCGACAACGCCCTGCAAAAATGAATACTGCTCCGCGAAACATAGGGTTGTTTTGCTGCCTCGCGCTGGCGGGCGTTATGGCGGGATGCGGTTACACCCTGGGCCCCACCAATGGCATGACAGCCGGCGCCAGGTCAGTCGGCATCCGGCCCTTTGTCAATAAGACACATGAGCCGCGCATCACGGAGTACCTGGCCATGTCGCTCCGCCGCGAAGTGCAGGTGGATGGCACCTTCCGCCTCCAAACCTCCGGCGCACCGGATATTCTGGTGACGGGCGAGATCACGCGGTTTCAACGGTCCGGCCTCTCTTACACCACCAACGACATTTTGACGCCTCAGGAATATGTCCTCGGATTGGACACTCACGTTATCGCCCGCGAAACCAGTTCGGGTCGCGTCGTCTTTGACCAAGTTATCCGCGGTTCCACCTTTTTGCGCATCGGCAACGATCTCGGCAGCTCCGAGCGCGAGGCCATCCCGGTCCTGACCGACAACGTCGCCCGCGCGACGATCAATCAACTGGCGGACGGCAAGTGGTAAAAAAGAGCGCATTTCACGCTTGGAACCCGATGCGCTTTGGGTTTAACTCCAGAGCGAATTAATCCGAAATAAGGTTATGCGTCGCGCTGAACTGGATTACGTCTTAAGCACAATGCTGGGTTTCGACCGCTCGACGGATACGGTCATCCTGCGTCGGGAACAGGTTTCCGATCTGAATTTCACGGTGGACCGCCCTTTGCAAATCGAGCAAAGCGGCGAACTGATGCCGGTGCAGGTCAATCCCACGATTGAGGGTTTGACGCCCTACCAAACCGAGATGATCGCGCTCAATCTGATCAACGGCAACCCGCGCCTGACCGAGGACCTGATCCGCACCGGCTCGTGCGACGGCGCCTACAGTCTGGGCGATCTGGCTCGTTTTCGCGTCAATATATTCAGCCAGCGCGGCCGCTATTCGGTGGTCATGCGCAAATTGAACACCGAAATTCCCACTCTGGCGCAATTGAAATTGCCCGAACTATTTCAGAGCGTTGCGAAAGAAAAGACCGGCCTGGTGCTCGTGACGGGGGCGACGGGTTCCGGTAAATCGACGACGCTCGCCGCGCTGCTCAATGAGATCAACACGACGCGGGCGATTCACATCATTACATTGGAAGACCCGGTCGAGTTTGTGCATCCGCACAGAAAATCAACCTTCAACCAGCGTGAGATGGGCAACGATTTTAGCACCTTTGCCATGGGCTTGCGCGCGGCCTTGCGCCAGGCGCCCAAGGTGGTGCTGGTCGGTGAAATGCGCGATCGCGAAACGGTGGAAATTGGCTTAAGCGCCGCCGAAACCGGCCACCTCGTCATGAGCACCCTTCACACCATCGACGCCGGGCAGACGGTCAATCGTATCCTCGGCATGTTCGAACCTGAGGAACAGGAACAAATCCGCGTGCGCCTGGCGGACACGTTGCGCTGGGTCATCAGTCAGCGTCTGGTCCCTAAAGTCGGCGGCGGCCGCACCGCCTTGCTCGAAATCATGGGCAACAACCTTCGCACCAAGGAAACGGTCGTGCAGGGCGAAAGCGAAGGAAAGAGTTTTTACGAAATCATCGAGTCCAGCCACACTTTCGGCTGGCGCACCTTTGACCAGGCCTGCCTCGAAGCCTACGAAGCAGGCATCATCAGCGAGGACACCGCTGCCCTTTACTCCAGCAAACGCGGCGTCGTCACTCGCGGCATCGACAAGATCAAGAAGGCGCGCGGCGAACAAATGGTTTCCACGGAATTGCGCATGAAAACGGAGCGCTCCTCTTCCCCGTTTCCCCCCGCGCTCAAACTCAAGTAACTCATGGATGATTTTGATTTCATTGGCCAAAATGACCACCCTGCATTGCTGGCCCTTAGCAACATCGATGTCCTGACCATGGCCAAGGCGGACCTCGCCGGGATGGGTTACAAAGTCCATGCGGCGCATACCAGCGAACAATTTGAAAGCCGCTATTACATGGTCAACTACGAGATCGTGGTGATTGAAGAGACCTTTGCCGGCAGTTCCACTTTTGACAATCCCAGTCTCCGCCTCTTGCAAAGCATGCCCATGCAGTTCCGCCGCCATGCCGCCATCATCCTCGTTGGCGAAAGCTATGAAACGATGAACTCCATGCAGGCGTTCGGGCAGAGCGTGCATGCCGTGGTCAATTACGCTGACGTCGCCAACCTTTCCCAAGTCATCCAAAAGACCGTTGCCGAGAACGATCTTTTCCTCAATGCCTATCGCGAGGCCCAAAATCGCGTGTTGCATCACAAGTAGCAGCGCGCGGCGCCCTCCGTTCCGCGTCGGCGCGCCCTGAACTATGCGCCTGGACATCGCCCTGGTGGAGCGTGGTTTGTGCGACAGCCGCGAGAAGGCCAAACGCATGATCCTCGCCGGCCAGGTCCTGATCAACCAACAACTCGCCCGCAAGCCCAGCGACGACGTCAAAGAGAGCGACCAACTTTCCGTGGCCGCTCCGGAAAAATATGTCAGCCGCGGCGGCCACAAACTGGAGCACGGACTGGATTTCTTTCATATTGACGTTCAAGGCGCCGTGGCCGTGGATCTTGGCGCCTCGACTGGCGGATTCACCGATTGCCTCTTGCAACGCGGCGCCGCGCGCGTCTTCTCCGTGGACGTCGGACGCGGTCAATTGGCCTGGAAACTTCGCCGCGACCCGCGCGTCGTCGTGATGGAAAAAACCAACGCCCGCGCTCTGACGCGTCATCATTTTCCACCGGACTTTGCCGGGGCGAATTTGGTCGTCGCGGACTGCTCTTTTATTTCATTGCAAAAAATCCTCCCCGCCGCCATTGAATTGCTGCGCGACTCCGGTAACATCCTCGCCTTGGTCAAGCCACAATTCGAGGCGGGAAAAGCCGAGGCCGACAAAGGCGCGGGTGTCATCTCCGATCCGGCGATTCATCGGCGCGTGCTCGAAGATTTGCAAAAATGGGTCAACAACAACACGCGGCTGCGCTGGCGCGGCCATACCGAGTCTCCTTTAATCGGCCCGGCGGGCAATAAGGAATTCCTCGCGCTGCTTGAAAAAAAGTCCTAAGCAAATCCGTAACATTGGCCTCATCGCCAATACTGACAAACCCGCCGGCGCGGCAGTCGTTCGCCTGGCCGCGCGGTTGATTCAGGAGTCCGGGCGCAAAGTGATCACCGACGTTTCCACCGCCCGCATGGCGCGCCTGGAATGTGAAACCCTGGGCGACGCCGCCGCTGTCGCCGGCGCCGCCGACATCCTCCTCGTTTTTGGCGGCGATGGCACCATGCTGCGCGTCGTGCGCGACATCGATGGCCAGGAAACGCCCATCCTCGGCATTAACGTCGGCACGCTCGGATTCTTGACTGCTATTCCGGCCCGGGAATTGCCCGCGGCCCTCCAATCCTTGTGGGACGGAGATTTCATTATCGAATCGCGGCCGTTAATGGAAGCAATCGGCGTTTGCGAAGGCGCCCACGCGCGCATCGTCGCCTTCAACGACATCGTAATCTCCCACGGCGCCGTGTCGCGCTTGATCGAATTAAATGTCACCGTCGATGGCGAAAATCTCACCCGCTATCGCGGCGACGGCTTGATTGTCTGTTCTCCCAGCGGCTCGACCGCCTACTCGCTTTCGGCCGGTGGTCCGATCATCAGCCCGGACGCCGACGTTTTCGCCATTACTCCCATTTGCGCCCACGCGCTCTCGAATCGTTCGGTGATTGTCAGCCAGCGCTCCGTGGTGCAGGTGCAGTTGCTCAGTCAACAAATGGAAACCATCGTCTCTGCCGACGGCCATGTCGAAGCTGGTTTTAAAGGCGGCGACTCCATCAAAATCTTTCGCAGCCGGCGCAAAGTCAGGTTGCTGGTCCTCCCGCCCCGTTCGTTTTTTGACGCCGTGCGGCGCAAGCTGCGCTGGAGCGGATCGGCCGTCTGATCGCAAATTATGGCCGTTCGCTTAAAAGACATTGCCGCCCAAGCTGGCGTTTCGGTGATGACGGTTTCCAAGGCGTTGCGCGGCGCGTCCGACGTCTCAGCTCAAACGAAGGCGCGCCTCCGCCTCCTGGCCCAGCAGATGGGCTATTACCCCAACACGATCGCCCAGGGGTTGCGCACGCAGACCACCCGCCTGCTCGGTTTGATTTTGCCCACCGTCGCCAACCCGATTTTCAGCCGCACCGTGGCCGCCATTGAAGAAGGCGCGCACGAATTGGGCTACGACCTGCTTCTCGCGCATAGCCTGGGTGTCGTCGAACGCGAAGAAACCTGCCTTCATCGATTTCTTTCCCGCCGCGTGGACGGCGTTTTCATTTACCCGGTTTATCGCATGGCGCCGCACGCGGCGATTTTTGAGGAACTTGCGAAACGCCGCACGCCGGTGGTCATCCTCGCGCATCGCGCGCCGTTTTGCTCCGCCTTCTGCAACGTGGAAACCGACGACATCTCCGGCAGTCAAGCCATCACCCGCCATTTGGTTTCGCTCGGTCACAAGCGCATCGCTTTTTTGTGCGGTCCGAGCGCCGCGCCCTGGGCGCAGGAACGCCTCGAGGGTTATCGTCGCGGTTTGCGCGAAGCGAACCTCCAGACAGACGACCGCCTCATCTTTCAGGCCGGAGCGACTATTGAAGACGGCGAGGCCGCCGCGCTGCAAATGTTCAATGAATCCACCGCCATGACCGCCGTCCAATCCGCCAGCGATCTTTCCGCCATCGGCGCCGCCAACGTTTTTCTCAAACAAGGCATTCGCATTCCCGCCGACGTTTCCATCGCCGGTTTTGGCAATGTCCTCACCAGCGAACACTTTCGCGTGCCGCTCACCACCGTGCGCCTGCCCAAACTCCGTCTTGGCGTCGCCGCCGTCGAGATGATGCAAAAAGTCCTGCGCGGCGAGCGCCCCGAAACCCGCCGCCTCCCCGCCGAAATCGTCATCCGCTCCAGCACCGCCCCGCCGAAAGCGTAAACGCGGCCCGTGTTATGCTCCCATCCTGTCAAGGATATGAACACAAGGCAGCCAAAGCCTGTTAAGTTGACAAATTTCACGCACAAATGGCCCAAGTCCACGCACTGCAGTGGATTTACACGGACCGATTTAGTGGTGGTCGTAATAGTTTTGTTCGTGCTGGCGCTTTTGGCCGATATATTCACCCCCATGTCGCGCGTCAAAGTCAACTCAATGCGAGTAAGCTGCGCAAATAACCTCAAGCAAATCGGCACGGCCTACCGCATTTCGGCGAACGATCACGGAGATCGATTTCCATCCGAAGTAGGGGCCACGAATGGTGGTTGGCGCGAACAGCTCTCGCGAGGAAATGCGGGGGCAGGCTGCTGGAAAAATTATGCGTTCATGTCCAATGAATTAGGCCAATCGACCAAGGTCCTTGTTTGTCGGACTGATGAACGCATGCCGGCCGCTGACTTCAGCCAAATAACCAACAATTTATCGCTTTCCTATTTCGTGGGAGCCGCCGTGGACGATACTTATCCTCAAGGCATCCTCGCTGGCGATCGCAACCTTGCGCCCGGAACCATCCCCAAAAAAGACTATGGCTACTCGCCCGACAACGGCCAGGGCAACGACGTTGTCATCAAAGGTCCTGTTTGTTGGTCACTCAAAATGCATTCCGACGGGAATCCCGCCGGCGCCGGAAACATCCTTCTCGGCGATGGCAGCGCCCAACAAGTGACTTCCGCCGGCTTTCGGACCAACTGGTTCAAACGCGCGCTACAAAATGGCCCAACCAGCTACAGCGGCCTTCGTCTCATTTTTCCGTGATTATTTGGATATTTGACTGTCGTTCAATTTACTGAACGCGTTTCGTGTCCGGCCGGCTGAGCATCCGCATCAGCCACTCATCGGCTTCCTCGTGAGTTTTGAATCGGTAAACGCCGCGTGGAACCCGCACCCCGCCGAGAGCCTTCCGCCAGGCGATGGAATCGGCGATAGTGTCGGTTTTACTTGAAAGAGCATCCGGCGTCTTGGTGCGCTGGCCCACGACGCGGTCGATCTTTTCTTCGACGTTGATGAACGGTCCTTTCACGGTTCCTTTTAAATACCTGCCGTTGTCTGCGATGGCAACCCAAACTGGAACTGCTGCCTTGTCCGTGACTATTTGGACGCTTGACTGTCGGCGGCTTTGTTGACTTCCGCCAAAGTAGCGAGGAGACAATTCCAGGAATTGGTTTGGCCGGGTTCGCTCTTGTAATCGCGGTTTAGAAAACTGCCGACGCCGCTCCAGACGGTTTGGGTGACCCCTAGAAGGCGGTCGCGAATCTCGGGCGTGCTGGTTTGGCGCCAATGGATCATGTCATCGGCTTGCTGCGCGCCCACCGAGGCGATTTTCCACGGGCATGAGATCACCTTGAATCCTTTGATCGCGAAAAAAGCGGCGGTGAGATCAGGACGATCGTAGTGCCAGTCGCAAATGATGATGTCCTTGGGAACCATATCAATGGCGGGCGCGGTGCCGTTGTAACTGGCTTCCCATTCGCCAAGGCCGGTTACCCTGCCATCGATGAAACGGTCTCCCCACATCCACAGGGCGCGGCCTTTTTGCTGCAAATGATCATGAATGCGCGTCACTTCGCTCGCAAACAAGTCGGCCTTGTTCTTGCCGCCGCAGCGCGGGCATTTGTCTTCGCCCAGATAAAAGACTTCGTCCATGCCGGCATGAAAGGCGTCGGACTCGAAGGCATCGCACACTTCGTCCACGCAGGCGAACACGACGTCATGCACGGTGGGATGCAACGGGCAATAACTGCGGCAATAGAGGTTGTCCGGGTTGGGCCACTTGTAATGTTCCGGATTCTTGACCCACGGCGTCTCGTCGAATTCCGGATATTTGCGCAGCAAGCTGTTCTCGGAAGCGCCAAAACCCTGGTGGCCCAGCAGATTGATTTGCGGAATCAAATGAATGTTGTTCGTCCGGCAAGCGGCCAGGAGCCGTTTGACGTCGCCCAGCGATAGCGCATTGCCTTCCGTCAGTTCGGGGTGACTTTGAAACTGGTAATTATAATCGACACGCAAAATCAAAGTATTGACATGGCGCGGTCCGAGCTCCTTGTTGATGAAGTCGATGAAGCGGTCCAAATGCGCTGGATCCGGCGCGCCGATGCAAAATCCGCGCACTGGCATCGTGTCGTCCAACGGATCGGCAGCCATGAGTTTGGCGCTCGTCAACGCGAGGGCCGCGGCACAGAGAAGGAAAAATTTGCTCATACTTTATGGGATGCAGTGTGCCCCGCAGGCGGCGTTACGCTAGAATTTTCGCCGGTTTTTTGCTCGCTTCCTTTCCATCCTGAGCCAACTTGACTGACTGCGAAATGCGGTTGATTGGACATTTGAAAAATGAGGCGGGCGCCAAAACGTTTGGCGATTATCTGACCTCGATTGACGTGCGCAACCTGGTGGAACCAGAGGCGGACGGCACGTGGGCGCTGTGGGTCCACGACGAGGAACAGATTCCCGCCGGGCAGCAAGCGCTGTCGCAATTCGAGCAAAATCCAACTGACCCGAAATATCGCGACGTTGGCCAAAAGGCCGCCGCCATCGCCGAAAAGGAAAAGGTGGATTTGAAAGCCGCCCAAAAGCGCGTCGTCACCGCCGACTCTCTTTTTTCGCAGGGTTCCTTCGGCGCCCTCACCATTACTCTTATTGGCATCAGCGTGCTGGTGACGTTGACCGGCTTCTTTACCCCGATTTTTCCCAACGAATACAGTTGGCTCGAGATGAGCGAATACGCCCGCAGCGCGATGCTCCCGGAAGTGCGCGCCGGCCAGGTCTGGCGGCTGATCACTCCCATATTCGTGCACTTCGGCATTTTGCACCTTCTTTTCAACATGATGTGGATGCGCACGCTCGGCGGTCTCATCGAATTTCGCCAGGGCATCGTCAAATTCGCCGCGATGATTCTGATTCTGGCCATCACCTCCAATCTCACCCAATTTTTCATGGCCGGGCCCGGCTTTGGCGGCATGTCCGGCGTCGTTTATGGACTGTTTGGTTTCGTCTGGATTCGTGGCCGGGTCGATCCCGCGGCCGGTTTTTTCCTGCCGGGTTCGTCGGTCGCCATCATGATGGGTTGGTACGTCCTTTGCGTCTTGGGAGTTCTCGGTCCCATCGCCAATTGGGCTCACACCGGCGGGTTGGCTGTCGGCGCCGCCTGGGGCGCGCTTCCGCTCTTAATGCCGCGCAAACGCTAGGATTTCTCCCCACCCTTGAACCATCCGCAACCCAGTAGTATAGTACGGCTGGAAGTTTTACATTTTCTTAAGAGAGAAATAACAAAGGAGATTATATGAAGAACCATGTGGATGAAATTCAAGAGGCGGCGGAAGACGTGAAAAGCCACGCCAAATCAACTGGAGCTGCGGCGATGGACATGGGTCGCGCCACTTATCGTCTTGTGCAAGATAAAGCGGTGACGGCCGCCAAACAGACGGATCGCGCCGTGCGGGGCAATCCCTACGTTGCGGTGGGCCTCGGTTTTGGCGCAGGGCTGATTCTCGGGGCGTATTTTTCGCGTCCCAGGGCAAAGGCCAGGAAGACGGATGCCGACGAGCAGGATTAATGGACACGTTAACAACTCAACACACAAAAACGTATGCAAGCAAAACATAGAAATTCGGGAGACGCCTTGGCGGAACACGCGCACGACGTGGCGGAAGACATTCAAGCCACCGGAGCGGCGGTGTTGGATCGCGCCAAAGACATCTATCAAAGCGCGCAAAACGGCGTTGTAACGGGCGTCCGGACGACGGATCGCGCGATTCGCAAGAATCCTTATCAGGCCATAGGCATCGCCTTCGGCGTGGGCCTGCTGGCCGGTTTTCTTATCAAGCGAAGGTAGTCCGCAAGCACGCAAATCTTCGATTGACCGATGTCAGAGTTTGCGCGTTGAAAATCTTGTTCGCTGGGCGGTTCTTATTCAGAATCCCCGGCCATGACTTCCATCAAGTTTGGCACGGACGGTTGGCGGGCAATCATCGGCGAGGATTTTACCTTTGCCAACCTCGATCGTGCCGCTCAGGCGACTGCTGATTACTGGACCGCGCATCCGCCGAACGGCGCCGTTAATACCGTTGTCATCGGCTACGACCGCCGTTTTCTCTCCGATCAGTTTGGCCGGCGCGTGGCGGAAGTCTTCG
>Ga0182024_10016633_pt1 | contig 13927 bp, 12 predicted proteins | sample P32metaG_FD_120480 | JGI IMG/M metagenome (GOLD analysis project Ga0182024, IMG submission 120480) | Permafrost microbial communities from Stordalen Mire, Sweden - P3-2 metaG (Illumina Assembly) | ecosystem: Environmental > Terrestrial > Soil > Wetlands > Permafrost | place: Sweden: Stordalen... | reverse complement strand
TAGACAATGCAGATCGTGGATTTAGCTTTATGCGCGATGGCAAGCTAGATATGCGTATGGATAATTCGAAAGGGATTGACGCTGCAGAGTTTATTGCAACTATTACTGAAGAAAATTTAACTAAGATTTTATGGGAATTTGGAGAAGAACGTTTTGCAAGAAGAATTGCAAAATCGATTGTGATTGAACGAGAAAAAAATCCTATTCAAACAACCAAACAACTTGCAGAAATTGTAGCGCGCTCTATTCCTGGATGGCAGAAGGGTAAGCATCCAGCAACAAGAACGTTTCAAGCAATTCGCATTGCGTTAAATGAAGAATTAAATAATTTAAATGGTGCTTTAGAACAAAGCCAAGAAATTTTAGCAATTGGAGGGAGACTAGTAGTTATTAGTTTCCATTCCTTGGAAGATAGGATTGTAAAACATTTTATGCAGCGTGAAGAATTAACAGATGATGCACCACGAAATTTACCAATCAAATTTCAAGAAAAGAATTTAAATTTTAAAAGAGTTGGTCGAGCAATTAAAGCCAGTGACAAGGAAGTTACTAATAATCCTCGTGCAAGAAGTGCAATTCTACGGATTGGGGAGAAGCTACTATGAATGCTGCAGCTCGCATGTTTAATCAAGGTGCGTTATCTCGGGGTTGGGTAATTTCATTATTCATGAGCCGAGCACAATTTACTTTGATGTTTGTGACCTTTACAGTCCTCTTTTCTGGATTGTCTATGGTGTTAGTAACTAATACCACTCGGTCTTATAACGCCCAGCTTCAACAAATTCAAAATGAGAGGAATCAATTGCATGTGCAATGGGGTCAGCTTTTATTAGAAAAAAGCACCATGATGATGCAAGCCCGGATTCAAACAGCTGCTGAAAATGAATTAAATATGAAAATTCCTAACCACCATTCGGTAGTAGTTATTAAAGAGTGACAATGAAAAATTCTATCCACTTTATTGCGTGGAGATTTTATTTATTAAATCTTTTTATTATTTTTTTGACTACTTGTTTGATACTTCGAATGGTGGATCTTGCCGTTATCAAACGTCATTTCCTGCAATTACAAGGTGATGCCAGAGCATTACGCACAATTAATGATCCTGCTTTTAGAGGAATAATTAGAGATCGAGATGGGTACCCACTCGCAATTAGCACAGCGGTTTTTTCAATTTGGGCCAATCCTAAAGAAATTATTCTGGATGCAAAAAATTTAAAATCAATCGCTTCCGTTTTAAAATTAAATTCTGCGGATTTATCTAAATTAATTTCTCGCAACAAAACTAAAGGCAAAGAATTTGTTTATTTAAAAAGAGAAGTTTCTCCAGATGAAGCTGAAAAAATAAAACAATTACAAATACCAGGTCTTTATCATCTACCAAGTTTTAAACGTTATTATCCAGAAGGCGAGGTGACTTCACATTTAATTGGATTTACAAATGTAGATGATGAAGGACAAGAAGGTCTTGAACTAATTTACAATAAAGTATTATCAGGTACACCAGGTAAAAAATTAGTGGTGAAGGATAGGCTTGGTAGAGTAATTTCAGATATCCAATCGATAGAAAGTCAGTCGCCTGGTCATGATCTGCAGTTGAGTATCAATCGAAGAATTCAATATCTTGCTTATAGAGAACTCATGCAAGGAATAAAAGAAAATAAAGCAGCATCAGGTACTGCTATTGTATTAGATGTAAAAACTGGTGAAGTGTTAGCGATGGTAAATCAACCTTCGTATAATCCTAATGATGTGGCGTTGGTATCTAAAGATCGTTTACGTAATCGCGCCATTACAGATTCATTTGAACCAGGTTCCACCATCAAAACCTTTAGTGTGATTACTGCATTGGCAAGTGGAAAATTTACACCTGATAGCGTAATTGATACCCATCCAGGTTGGATGCGAGTGGATCACCATATAGTTCGCGATGAACATAACAATGGAAAATTAACTCTTACGCAAATTCTGCAGCTCTCAAGTAATGTGGGAATTTCCAAAGTACTTTTTAGTTTGCCTCCCCAAAGCTTATGGAATATGTTAGCCGCATTTGGTTTTGGTGAACCTACCGGAATTGGGTTTCCTGGCGAGCAAAGAGGTCGGCTTGCACATCGCAAAGTATGGAAGGCATTTGATTTGGCCACACTTTCATTTGGCTATGGAGTTTCAGCTACTGCGCTGCAACTTGCTCATGCTTATGCAACCATTGCCAATGGAGGAATTAAAATTCCACTTTCATTGACCAAAGTCGAACAACTACCAAAAGGTGAAAGAGTTATACCTGAAAAATTAGCCCAAAAAATAATGGTATTAATGGAATCTGTTTTAGGTAAAGAAGGAACCGGATTTCCTGCTCGCGTTCCGGGATATCATGTTGCAGGTAAAACTGGTACAGCGAGAAAAGCTATTCGTCATGGGTATTCTAATAAAGAATTTGTTTCATCATTTATTGGATTAGCACCGGCTACCAATCCACAGTTAGTGGTTGCGGTTGTTATTCATAACCCCCATGGTAAACATTACTTTGGGGGTTATGTATCTGGACCTGTATTCGAAAAAATAATGGAAGGATCGTTACGAACTTTAAATATTGCTCCAGACGATCCCGATTCATTACATTAAAAATATTTTTATTGTTTCAGAATAATCAACACGGTCTACTTCTACCCTACGCTCATAAGTTCTTCCTGGGAAAAATCCTATGCCACAACTGGGACTTAGATTTTTATATGGAGAATACGGAGAATACGGAGAATAAGGAGAATGAGGTGAATCAGTTCTAGTTGCTGATGCATCTACAACCAAATTTTTTGGAGTTTCTCTAGATTTAGTAGGAGATGGTAATGGGCTTGGATTTTTTGGAGCTGCGCTTTCAGTCTTTGCTTCAGTAGCAACAGGTTTTGCTTCCTCAATAGAAACTGCAGCAGGCTCATCTGGAAGTTCTGAAAATAAATAATCAGGAATAAATGGTTCCGGTGTATGACTAGGACTGATTTTTGGTGAAATGTTAGGAGTAGGTTCTGAAAATAATTGCCTGTTGCGTTCTTCAAATAAAGTAGTTAATGCTTTATCGAAATTTAAACCTTGCATCATTTTTTCATAAAGACCTCTATCAATTTCATCTACAATTCTGCTTAATTCCTCAGTAGTTGGTCTTTCAATTCCACCAGGTTCATTATGACTTTCTACAACTCTACAAACGAAAGCAATTTGTTTTGCAAAATTAGGTTTTTTAAGAATAATTTTTAATGCTTCAGAATTTTTAATTCCATTGTTAATGATGTACAAACAAATATTGTAAGTATCATCAAGAGGCATATTAAGTAGTAAGTTTAACAAAACAATTTTGTCTTTTAAGGCAAATGGCGAATTAATTAAAATATCAAAAGCCTGATTATATGTACTCTCTTTAGGATGGTTTTTTACTCTGGTTCGTAATCGCAAACCTACACAAATTTCAAGTGCAGTGGTTTCAATTTTAGGAGAAAGATTTTGTTCTGACTTTTGTTCATCTTTTCCTTCAGAAAGATCAAAAATATTATTCACAGCATCAAAAATTTTCAACTGCCGATTTGCATTATTAAATAGGTGGTCAATTACAATAGGAAGCATTTCATCGAAATTATCTAAAACGGAAAATCTTATAATAATTTTTGCTAAAGCTTCAGCAAAATTGGCATCTTCTAATATTTCTTTACAATGGATAGGAGATAACAGCTCTGGAGTCAGAGTATCTAAAAGATATTTAATTTCGTCTGCAATATTCTCATCAGAGGTTGTCAAAAGACTGCAAACAGCATCTCTATTTTGAGGGATAAAATACATGTTATCTTTGCCAGGAGTTTCATATTCTCTTAATTTAGAAAAAATTTCAATTATATCAATAAGATAGTTCCAATTAGCTTGTCCTAATAATCCCTCCTTATGAAGGAATTCAACATAATAAAAAGCCTTAGGTTTTTTAATAACATCATCAAAAATACAGCGAATACGTGTAAAAATTTGACGTGAGAGAGTAGTGTCCTGCTTAGGATTTTTAAGTTCTTCAATAAGAATATAAGTTAATTGGAATAATTCATCCGAGGTTAACTTATCAAATGCACCATTTTCTTTAACCTTATGATTTAACTTAACTTTTTCTACAAAATGTTTAAGTTTAGAAATGTCTGCATCATCTTTTCCGAATGCTTTTTTGTAGTAACCTTTTTCGGATTGGTATCTTTCTAGTTGTTTTGTTAAATATCTAACTTGCATGGCTATTAATCCCTTGTGTATGTTCCTATTGATTTAATGAAAAAAATATTTGATCAAGTAATATGAGTCGTGTAATATCTAATCATAAGAAAAACTATTGAGTAAATTATCTTCAGTCGCGAGTGGCCTTATGAGTGGTGAAGTAGCAACCAAATTGGGTTTAAGTAATTTATCTATTGATGATAAAAAATTGCTTTGCGATCTCAATTTGCAATCAGAATCCCTACCTACCAACATTCCTTCTGTTCCTCCCGAGAGGAAAGACGATAGCAATAATTTAGACTATCTTCAAGCTGAACTCGCCTTAGAATTATCTGATTATTATCAACAATTAGCACTAGAAGCTTCTGATCTTATAGATGATGTGGATGTTTATGACGAGCCAAAAATCAAAACCGAAGCTATAACTAGTGTACAAAATATGATCAGGCATTTTGAAAGAATAAATTCTAAGCAGTTTAATCAGAATGATGAAGATAATTCGTGTGATGATGAAGATATCAACCCAAAAAAAGACGACAAAGATACAATTAGCCCTGCTAAGCATAAATCGCGTAAAGCTTATCACTATTCCAATACATCTCTAGATTACGCTCGAAGAGCTTTAGAAAAATCAGACAAAGCATTCTTCGCTGAAAGTAAAAATAAATTTTTGACTGAAACTCACTATAAAGATTCCAAGCAAATTGATGGGGTATATAATGCTTTTAATCTTTACAATCAAATTCGCGTTACTTTCAATCGAATCAATGGAATAGCTTCAAATCCTTTGACTAAAGTTGGCCCTTTAATTAAAAATCCTAATATTATGGGTGTGGCCGGGTTAGCTTGGGGTGCAGAATTTGCTGTTGATTTAGCTCATTTATCAGTAACCGCTTTTGCTCCTAACAAATATGAATTAAATTTACACCCGGAGTGGGATTGGTTAGATCGTGCACATGATTGGATCGATAAGTACGGTTTAAACATGTTGAATGCAGGTACCTATTTTGCAGCCAATGCTACCTGCTTATTCCTGGCATTTAAAAACTTTGGCTTAAAAGCAATTCCCATCATTTATATTGCTTCTAGCGTATATGATGTGGTCGAAGAAATAATATTATGTAAAAAAGCTTACGCCGATGTTCAAAAATATAAGCACTTATTAGCTAAAATTGAGATTCAGAAAACAACTTTTCAAGCAGATTCACCTGAGTTTCAAAATTTACAATTGATTCAAGATAAGATCAATAACAAAATCAAAGCAATCAAACGTGAGCGTTTTGATGGTCTGTTAATTACTTCTATGATTTTAGTGGCTACCGCATTAAGTTTATTCGTTGCCCCAGAAATAGCATTGGCCGGGGCGATAATAGCTTTAGTGTTTGGTAGTATTTATGGTGGTCTAGGCCGCAGAATTTTAAATAATGTAATAAAACCAGCATATCATTGGACAGAGGATCATGTTATTTCTGCCGTTAATGATCATGTTAAAAAACAAATGCATTCCAACGCAAATACTAACTTGCCAAAAGTTAATAATGTACACGCTGCATTCTTTAACCAAAGCAAAACTATGCCAGTTAAGGCTGCTGCAACCTCTGCTGCAGAAAACAATCAGGTTGCACCTACAACCAAACTAGCATTTGCAAGTTAAAATAAATAAAATAAAGCAAAAAATGATTATTAATATAATAAAAACTATTGTTATCGTCAGTTATATTTGTGTTACTACTCTCGCATTTGCTGAAACTGAAGAAACCATTGTTGCCAATAAATATAAAGCTTGGTGTCAAACTATTGGTGAAGCAAAAGGCGATCCCCGCAAAGTAACTAAATTCTATGCGCACTAGTTAGTGAAGTACACGGAGATATTGTAATTAATTCAGGGAAATATACATTCGAATATGAAACCGAGAATGGCAAAGAACAAGTTGCCGCACGCTTTTCGATGGTGTACAAAAAATTCGGGAATGAATGGATGATTATCAATCATCATTCCTCAAAAGTGCCCACCGATCAATAAATCGCAGTTATTGCATTCGCTAGCGTCTTACGCCAGCCACCTGAACATTAGAGGGGAGTGGTTCCCTTAGATGCTGATTATAATAAAGCAGGGCAGTTTGGTTATTATTGTCAGGACACCAAAAATTTTCAAAAAAGAAATTAATTCTTGCATTGAGAGGTTGTAGTTCGGTTCTCGCTTTCGATAGCTTAGGATCTGCTGTAAGGGTTATTGTAGGAAGAATTTTATTTAAAAGTTTAGAATATTCAGAATAAGTTTCTGCTAGTAATACAAGGATGGGGTGATTAACTTTATAGCTAAATTTGGCTTCATTTATATTAAGACGGGCTTCAATCTCCGCTAATTCGTCTTCCCAACCTGCACCGGGTAGATCTTTAGGTGGAAATTTAAGTAATTTATGCATTTGCTGTTGTAGTATTTTTCTTTTTTCTTCTAATCTGAAAACTAAGGTTGTTTTAACCTTTTCAGGGTCGTTGGATTGTAGGTTGTCTCTTTCTCTAATTAAAAATGCAATTTTTTTTCTGGTTTCGCGGTCTTTTTTAGAAAAACAAGAAAATATCCAATTGAAGGGCCAGCATAAATAAGATGTTTGGATTTTATTTCTTAAAGCTTGAATTTCTTCTTTGATCTGCAGTTCATTATTAGCAACTAATATTTTGATCTGAACGAGGAAGCTTTTTTGATTAGCTTCTATAATTTGGCGATGAAGCTCGCCTAATTTAAATTGTAATAAAGATAGTTCAGCTTGATATTTACTGTCACGTTGCCTTTGATTTTCTTTGAACTGGAATATGCGTTGCCGTAAAAGTTGTTGGCGATTATAAAATTTTAAATCTATTAAATAAGGTTCGCGTTGTGTTTCCCAAGTTTGAAGTTGTGAATTTAGAACCATAAGTTTTTGTTTCAAATGCTTTAATTCAGCCTTGAATATATGACGGATTTTTTTAATCTGCAAAATATTTTCGGCTGAATTAATAAAATTATTTATTAAATCAATAAACTTATTAGTTGGAAATTCAGTTCTAGCATTTTCAATAAACATCCTTTCAGAAACCATAATACTATCCTATAACATATCTGGACTTAGCGTATCTACAGCTTTGGTTTAGTAAAAGAAAACTCAGGCAATTCTTCATGCGGTACGCTTCCTGGATTGCGGCTGCTTTTTACAAAACCAGATTCTGCTTTCTCCAATCGTCTACTTTTGTTAGTGAGAGAACGATACAGTAGATTTGGAGTATGTAAAATTTCAGTTTTAGTTCCTACTACATTAGGTAACAATATAGCTAAATTACCTTCGGTAATATTTCCTTTCAGAAAATCATTTTTATCTTTTTGGGTCATCTTATTATAATCGCTAAAAACTTGTTCTCCTGTTTTATCATTTGCTTCTGGGCACCACATAGAAAATATAACTTTAGTAAGATTAAGTTGAACTATTTCTATTTCATCTAAAAATGTTTTAACGTAAATATTTTTTAAGTTTTGTTGGACAAGCTTTTTTAAATTATCAGTTAAGGTCTTAATATACACCAAACTTCTTATACCTTTCAGCATTAATTTGTTACTAACAGAACATGCCAAGGTATCGATATTATCTTTTAATTCGATATTCGCAATAGCTAAATTCATTTTTTCGGTATTAATCTGAGTTTCAATGGCTTCTTTTGAAGTTGGATAATCTTCTTCAGTAATTTGCTGTAACTGACTATCTAATGAAATGCGTCTATCTTTTAAATTTTTAATTCTTGGGCTATCAAAATTATGTGGCGAATGATGATTAGATTTTTTAATGCGTTCATTTAATAATTTTAGTTGTTGAGTAATTTGTTTCAAAGTATTTCTATCTTGAGTATAAAAGAAAGGAAAACAACCGCATTTTTTATTTGCAAGACGGGTTTCAATCGTTGATTGTCGCTGCAATAATTGTTTTTGTTCGCTATATAACTGGTTAAATATTTTGTTGTCTTTTTCAATGTCAGTGGCAATATTAATTAATTCGTTATTTTGAATATTTACAATTTCTTCTTGAATTCCAAATTTTTCATCTCGAATTTGTTCTTTCTGTTCCCCATATTCTCTTTTTAAAGTATTTAAATCGGTATTTAAACTTTGAATTTTATTAACATGTGTTTCAATCTGTTGATAAAGTTCATAATTTAATTTAGGACTTTTTGAATGAGCTTCAATTTCTTTTTTATGAACTTCAAGTTCAACGAGTAAAGATTTGATTTCACTTAGAAGGGGCTTTATTGCTTTGAAATTATAATTTAAAAATGGGTTGTAACTTTTGGTAAAATGATCTCCTAAATTTACTGCTTTTTGTATGTTGTCTCTAAACCTTAAGCCAACAGAAGGTGAATTTACTAGCGTGTCGCGGTTGGAAGCCATAAGTTTCTCCTTTCCTTGTGAGAAAAACTTGCATTAACTCAACCATCCTATCTCCTATATTCATAGTAAATGTTCTAACCTTAACGTTATATTAATACGTTTAAAAAAGAATCTGATATAATATGCAACAGCATTTACTTGGGCTTTCAAATGATTGATTCTTCTACATTTATTTTCATATTGTTTTTTGCTGGGCTTTTTGCCGGGACGGTTGATGCTGTTGCTGGTGGTGGAGGATTGATCAGTTTGCCAATGCTATTAGGGGTAGGGATTCCCCCGCACGTAGCTCTGGGTACCAATAAGTTTCAATCCATTTTTGGTACCGGCATGGCTACTTATCAATACTATAAAAATGGTTTATTTTATTTTAAAGAAATATGGGTTGGATTGCTGACAACCTTTTTAGGCTCTTTCATAGGCGCAATAGTTGTCCAATATATTGCTCCTTCATTTTTAAAAGAAATCATGCCATTTTTATTATTAATAATATTACTTTATTCTTTGTTTTCGCCTAGATTAGGCCTTATTGACACTCATCCGCGTATTAGTAAAACCCTTTTTTATGTTACATTCGGTTTAGCGCTAGGTTTTTATGATGGATTTTTTGGACCCGGAGTAGGTTCTTTTTGGTTGTTTTTTTTAATTTATTTTTTGGGATTTAATTTAGTTAAAGCAACTGCACATACTAAAATATTAAATTTAAATACCAACGTCGCTGCATTGCTATGCTTTATCTTTAATAACCAAGTTGATTATAAAATTGGTTTGTTTATGGCAGCAGGGCAGCTTATAGGTGGGCGGTTAGGGGCTCATCTTGTAATGGTAAATGGCGTAAAATTAGTTAAACCTATTTTTCTTTTAGTTGTGACGGGTACCATTTTAACTTTGGTCTACAGAGCATTATAGGAACATTATGATCAAGCATCGCAATGAGTTATATAAATCCAAACAACTTTTTATTTCATGTATTGTTCCTGTTTACAATGAAGAAGCCAATGTTGATTCTTTTTTTAGTAAATTAAATTCCATGCTTCAAAGTATAACAACTAAATTCGAAATTATTGTTATTGATGATGGCAGTTCGGATACTACAGTTGCAAAAGTTCTTGCAGCGGCATCTGATATCCCGCAACTAAAGTTAATATGTTTATCTCGTAATTTTGGTAAAGAAACAGCATTAACAGCAGGTCTGGAAAATTGCTCCGGTGAAGTAGCTATCATTATGGATGGCGATTTCCAACATCCAATTGAAGTCATTCCTGATTTTATTGCCAACTGGGTTGTTGGTTACGATATGGTTTACGGTTTAAGGAAAAATAGAAATAATGAATCATATCTTAAAAAATTATTTGCCCGCTGTTTTTACTGGATGATGACCAAAATTACTAAAATTTCTATCCCGCATCACGCTGGTGATTTTCGATTATTGGATCGTAAAGTTGTTAATGCATTAAATTCTTTTCATGAAAATACGCGTTTTATGAAAGGTCTTTATGCATGGGTGGGTTTTAGAAGCGTTGCTGTTATGTATGATGTTCATGAAAGACGAGCAGGCAAAAGCTCTTGGGGTTTTGTCAAATTAACTGAATTAGCTATAACAGGAATTACCTCTTTTTCTGATATACCATTACGAGTTTGGGGCTTTATGGGATTTTTGGTTTCCCTTATTTCTTTAATCTATGCAATATATATTGTTACAGTTACATTGGTTTATGGTGCTGATCTTCCCGGCTTTCCTTCCATTATAGTGGCAATAATGTTCTTAGGCGGAATTCAGTTGCTGTCTATAGGCATTTTAGGCGAATACATAGCTCGCATATTTACTGAGGTTAAACGTAGGCCTAAGTATATTATCGGAAATAAACATGGGTTCGATAATTAAGTTTGTTTATTACTTACTACTAAAAAATCTTTGTAATTATCCATGGAATAAACAGGGCTATTTGCTCTTTTAGCAAAGCGGTCTAGCTCGATTTTATCTATAAGAACTACTAATTTTTTATCACTGTGCCAACGATTCCAAAAAATATTCTCAGAAATAAGCCATTCTTTGGTATCTTGAAATGGCATGCCAAACCACATTTCGCGAGTCCAATTATCGTTCTCAATAATATGTGGTGAATTCCAATTGGCAACAATTGTTACTCGTTTTTGCAAATATAAAGGTAAATCATGGTAATAACTGTAATAAGTTACAAATTCATCTTCTGGTTTTAAATTGGTAACTAAAGTTTTAGCTAAAGGTTTCATTGATTTGGTATTGATTGTTTGGGCGCTAGAAATTAATATCAATAAAAATAAAATGGCACTCAAGGTAATACAATAAATAATTCTTTTAAATTGTTTTTGTAAAATGAATACAAAACAAAGAATGCTTGCAACTAAAAAGTTAATACCTGCTAGGTCAAGATAATTTCCTAAGTATTTCAAGTCTCCGTAGATGGGATAACGCGAAGATAAAAAGAAAAGTGTAGCAATAACGAACCCACAAACAATATACCCCAACATTCCTATGTACAATGCAAAAGGAGGATTCAATTTTTTCCAAGCCTGACTAAAATAAATTCCTACCAAAGCTGCTATTGGAGGAATACACGGAATGATATAACCAATAGTTTTAGATTTAGGAATGGAAAAAAACAAAAATACTACTGTTAGCCAAATTAAAAAATATAGTTCAGCAGTATTGGCGGTTTTATTTTGCCACCAAGTTTTTACTCCATTACCGATTGCTTGAAAAATAAAAAGAGTCCAAGGAAATACGCCAATAAAAATAATTGGCAAATAAAACCAAGGCGCAGACTGATTGTTATAGGCACCCTGCGTTAAAAATCGAGAAACTTGTTGAGTAATAAAAAAGAAATGTAAAAATTGAGGATTAGCTTTTTGCGCGTAATAATACCAAGGTAAATTAATTAAAACAAAAATCACCAGACCAGTTAGAATTTTCATTTTTGGTATGATGCGCCATTGATTGGTGAGCAGAATCCACAGTCCCACTACTAAAATGGGAAACACCACTCCAATCAATCCTTTGGTTAAAAATGCAAGAGATGCAAATAAATAAGCTAGAACGAATAATGTTGAACGCATTGCAGCAGTTTGCGTATGTAGGGCAACACCTGCCAAAAATAATGTTGTGGCAATGAGCACAGCTACTTCTAAATCAAGATTAGCATAATGTGCAGCACCATAATAAAGAGGGCATGTTGCCAAAATAATTGCAGCAAATATGCCGCTTTGTCTGTTCGCCAATATTCTTGTGCAAATATAGGTTATTACTGCGCCAAAGATACCAAATAACATTGGCCATAAGCGCAAAGCCCATTCTTTTAAACCAAAGGTTTTGATTGCGAATGCTTGTAGCCAATAATAGAAAATTGGCTTATCTAGAAAGGCCACGCCATTTAATCGAGGAGTGATATAATCCCCAGTTGTAACCATCTCCCTGGCGATTTCAGAATAACGACCTTCGTCTGGAGTGAATAGAGCATAAGACCCAAGCCATAAAGCATAAAAAATTGTGCAGCCTAAGAGCAAAAATACTATATCACTTGTCCAATGTGATTTGGTGCGACTTGATAACACAGTTCAATTCCCGTAATTTAGTCAAATGAAAAATGTAATTCTTAGCGCCGACGATTATGGACAAAATGAGGGCATATCTCAAGCAATTATTCAGCTAGCTGAAAGGAAATTAATTTCAGCAACTAGTTGTCTTGTAAATATGGACTATTGGAAAACGGCTGCATCATTATTGCGTCCTTATCAGGATAAAATTGATATTGGATTGCATTTCAATTTAACTGAGGGCAAACCCCTATCTATCGGATGGAAAGGGGGGCAGTTACCTTCTTTAAAATCTCTACTTTTTCAAAGCTTTGCAAGATTACTGAATAAGGCTCAAATTACAGCTGAATTAAATACCCAAATCGATGCCTTCGTTTCTGCAATGGGATTTTTACCTAATTTTATTGATGGCCACCAACATATTCAACTATTTCCTCAAATCAGAGAAATTATAGTTAATACGATTAAGGAACGGTTCAATCCAGAAACGCTATATATCCGCTGTATTTGGGATGAATTTGCTTCTCTTAGATGCCGTAACCGTAATGAGTTTAAACGGGTGGCTTTACAATTATTGGGTGGCTTGGCTTTAAAAAAGACCCTAGTTAAGCACAATATTTTACATAATCAGTCTTTTTCTGGGGTCTATGATTTAACAGCTCGCATCCCATATGATCATCTTTTTCCAAATTTTCTTCAAACTGTACAAAACAATGGCATTATCATGTGTCATCCTGGCACTCGTTCAAAAGATGCGATTTATGAAGCCAGGGAAGCCGAACTTCTGTACTTTATGAGTTCTCAGTTTGCAATTGATTGTGATCGGTTTCAAATAAAGGTTAGTCGGTTCAATGGGGTAGTCCCTTCGAGATAATCTGCTATAATTGAAATTGACGGATGTTGTATCTGTTATTTATTAATTGGATAAAGTAGGTGTATGTATGGCAGAACGTGAAACTGGAACAGTAAAATGGTTTAACAATGATAAAGGCTATGGTTTTATTCAAAGGGATCAAGGCGGCGATGTGTTTGTACATTTTCGCGCTTTGAGAGGTGATGGTTACAAATCTTTGGATGAAGGCCAACGCGTTGAATTCTCTGTAACAAGTGGACCAAAAGGTCTTCAAGCAGAAGACGTTTCCGTTGTCTAAGCAGGATTGAAAAATTTTCTGTCTTTGATTTAGACAGAAAATTATTTCATTTCAATTGCGCGTCAATTTCAATACAGATGAAAAGTCTGGAGTTATTTTTTTGCAAAAACCATCCGCAATCGAGAAAAAATTATTACATTATACTGGTAAGGCCATTGCCGATTACAACATGATTCAGCGAGGGGATCGTGTAATGGTTTGTTTGTCGGGTGGTAAAGATTCTTTTACTTTGGTACGAATTTTACATTTATTGCAAAAACGTACTCATAATAAGTTTCAAATTTTTGCGTTTACGCTAGATCAATCTCAGCCAGGTTGGAATGATGCGTTATTGCAAGAATGGTTAACGCATAACAAAATTAATTATCAAGTTTTAACCGCAGATACTTATTCAATTGTTAAAGACAAAATTCCAGAAGGTAATACCTATTGTTCTTTATGCTCTCGGTTGCGTCGTGGGATTATTTATCGCTACGCTGAAGAAAATGGTTTCACTAAAATTGCTTTAGGTCATCACCGTGATGATTTAATTACTACGTTGCTTATGTCGATTATG
>Ga0182024_10016632_pt1 | contig 13927 bp, 8 predicted proteins | sample P32metaG_FD_120480 | JGI IMG/M metagenome (GOLD analysis project Ga0182024, IMG submission 120480) | Permafrost microbial communities from Stordalen Mire, Sweden - P3-2 metaG (Illumina Assembly) | ecosystem: Environmental > Terrestrial > Soil > Wetlands > Permafrost | place: Sweden: Stordalen... | reverse complement strand
TGCTGTTTCGCCGCACTGCAGTTCCGCTGGCGATGATAGTGGCCGCCGGCGCCTGGATGGCGTACTACGATTACCGTGCATTCGGAAGCCCCGTTACACTGCCTTACACCATCAATCGCAACATGTATGCCATGGCTCCGTATTTTGCCTGGCAGTCACAGCGGCCACAGCCAGCTTATCAGCACGAAGCGATGCGGAGCTTCTATTACGAAGGTGAGCTTCGGGGCTTTGATAAATTCCACACCCTGTCCGGCTTTATCTCTGGAACTCTAATCAAAGCAACGAGAGGAGTTCTGTTTTTTTCCGGCATCGCGTTGCTCCTTCCCCTCATCATGCTGAGACGGGTACTCATGGATCGTCGCATCCGCTTCCTTGTTTTGTGCGTGTTTGTATTGATGGCCGGCATGGCGATAGAGATATTTCTCATCCCTCACTATCTGGCCCCTTTTACGGCGGCGTTTTATGCAATTGGATTGCAGGCCATGCGTCACCTACGGCTTTGGAGCCCGGAGGGCAGGCCCGTTGGCTTGGCGATGGCGCGACTGACAGTAACACTCTGTTTTGTGCTCGTTGGATTGCGGCTGTATGCCGTACCTCTTCATTTCAAACTTGCCGAATGGCCAGCGTCCGAATGGAGTGGCACGTGGTATGGCCCCGGCCATTTCGGGACAGAACGAGCTCATATTGAAGCCGGACTGGAACGGCTTCCGGGAAGACAACTCGTGATCGTACGATATTCTCCCGACCACTACCCCTTTGACGAATGGGTCTACAACACCGCGGACATCGATGATGCCAAGGTCATCTGGGCGCGGGGGATGGATTCAGCGAATGATCTTGAACTTATTCACTACTACAAGGACCGGCACGTCTGGCTGGCGCAGCCCGATCAGGAGCCGGCAGAGATCTCTCCGTACAAGGTGTCCGGGCTCGAAAGTATTGCGTCGCGCTAAGTGAAATTCTGATTCGACGATTCGAGAAAGATTGCATTGGGAGGCAAGTCCATGATCAACGGAAAACGTATCGCGGTAGTGATGCCGGCGTATAACGCGGAGAGAACCTTGGAGCGGACCGTGCGGGAGCTTCCCGATGTGGTGGACATCAAGATTCTTGTCGACGACTCGAGCAAGGACAACACCGCGGCCCTCGCGGAGAGCCTTGGGGTACACACCTTTATCCATGACGCGAATTATGGCTATGGACGCAACCAGCAGACTTGCTACCGCGAGGCGCTGGCGGCTGGCGCCGACATCGTGGTGATGGTCCATGCCGATTACCAGTACACGCCTGCCCTGGTTTCGGCGATGGCAAGCATGATATCGAGCGGCGTGTACGACATGGTTCTGGCTTCACGCATTCTTGGCGGAGGTGCTCTGAAAGGCGGGATGCCGAGGTATAAATACATCGCCAACCGCTTGTTGACAGCCTTCCAAAACCTGTTCCTTGGGGCGAAGTTGTCCGAATACCACACCGGGTTCCGTGCCTTTTCACGGGACCTCTTGCAGACGCTTCCGCTGCTCGAAAACTCTGACGACTTTGTCTTCGACAATCAGATGATTGCGCAGGCTGTGATGTTCTCCTTTCGGATCGGGGAGATATCCTGTCCGACGAAATACTTTGACGAGGCCTCTTCTATTAATTTCAGGCGCAGCGTGCAATATGGCTTGGGTGTGCTGGCAACTACGGCCAGCTTCGTGGCGCACAGGATGGGTTTCGTGAATGCCCGGATCTTCGATGCCACTGGAAGGAAAGTAACGCTGAATTACTATTCGACCATTGCAGATCGTTCTTGAAATCCTAAATCGATGGTCACGAACTATGGAGCGAAAGAGTACAGGCCATGCGGACTAGCGAGAAGGACCGCCCGGAGTTCGATGACTATGCGCACTCGTATGCTGAGTTGCTTGAAGATCCGATTCGCAAGCGCTTTGCGCAGGATGCGCTCCATTTCCATCAGAGGAAGTGGTTGCTGATCGAGAGCCTCCTGAAGCGGGCTGGCGTACCGTCGACGAGACAACGATGGCTGGATGTTGGCTGTGGCCAGGGTGAGTTGCTGGAACTGGGCGGCGGCAACTTCGCGCAGGCGATCGGGTGCGATCCGTCGGCCAGCATGCTCTCCTCGGGTGCGACCTTCAGGATGCATGAACAACCATCGCCCGTTGAATTGCCCTTTCGCGATAGCTCCGTTGATTTTGTGACAGCCGTGTGTGTCTATCATCATGTTCATGGCAGCGCTAGAACGCTCCTGACCAGCGAGCTTAAGCGCGTGCTGACGCCGGGCGGCTTTTGTTGCATCATTGAACACAATCCGTGGAACCCGGTGACACGAGCGATCGTTCGGAGGTGCCCGGTGGACGCCGGTGCGGAGCTTCTTACTGCGCAGCGTGCACGCATGCTGCTCCAGGCTGCTGGCTTTGAATCGCCGAGTACAGACTACTTTCTCTATTTTCCGCAGTTGCTTTTCAATCGGCTGAGTTCCATGGAGAGGATGCTTTCCAATATTCCCTTTGGCGGCCAGTACGCGTTGCTTGCGCGAGCCCCGTCATGACACGGAGCACGATGTCATATTCGTGACTTTTCTGAATCGGGCGCGGCGACGTTTCCAGAATGTTTGAGTTTGCGAACGTTAGTACCCGGCGGCCTTGCCGTAGGTGTGCCTGTTGTCGTGGCCACCGAGGAGTTCGTGGGTCTTCGGATCGACGGCGATGAGTTCGCTGTCGCCCCAGGTGCCAGGGTTGTGCTCGTCCGCGACGGCGAGGCGGTTGACGGTATAGCCCATGGCTTTGAGCTGGTTGGCTACCTCGGCGGAAAATTTCTTTTCGAGGTCGAGGCGGTCTGGCAGGTATTGGTGATGGAAGCGCGGCGCGTCGGCGGATTGCTGGATGTTGAGGCCGTTGTCGACTACGCTGATGAGGTCATTGGCGACGGTGGTGATGATGGTTGCGCCGCCGGGGCTGCCGAGGACGAATGCCAGCTTTCCATTCTTCGTGACGATGGTGGGGGTCATCGCAGAGAGCGGGCGCTTGCCTGGAGCAATGGCGTTTGCGGGGCCCTGGATGAGGCCGTACATGTTGGGGACGCCCATCTTGGAGGCGAAGTCGTCCATCTCATTGTTCATCAGGAAGCCGAGCCCGTCGACGGTTACGCCTGAACCGAAGCCACCGTTGAGGGTGTAGGTGTTGGAGACTGCGTTGCCGTCGGCATCGACGATGGAGAAGTGGGTTGTCTGGGTGGGCTCAGGAGCTGCCGGTGGAAGCTGCGGAGGCGGTGGCATGAAACCGGCGGGGCGCTTGAGATCGGCGGAGGGAGTGGGTTTCAGGGGAATGATTGTCTTGCGCCAGGCGGAGGCGTAGGCGGGGTTGGCCATCTCTTTGAGGGGCTGCGGGGTGAAGTCGGGATCGCCGAGGTAGTCGGCACGGTCCATGTAGGCGCGTCGGAAGGCCTCGGTGATCAGGCAGACTTGCTCAGGGGAGCGGTCTGGGAGAAGGTACAGCTTATAGCCGGAGAGGATGTTGAGGATCTCGACCAGGACAATACCGCCGGAGGACGGTGGAGGCGCGGTAATTATCTTGTAACCTCGATAGTTACCTATTATCGGGGCGCGATCCTTGACCTCGTAGGCAGCGAGGTCGGCTGCGGTGATGAGGCCGCCGCCAGCCTGCTCGAAGGCTGCGATCTGCTTGGCGATTTCTCCTTTATAAAAGTCGTCGGGATTGGCGGCGATGCGTTGTAAGGTTGCGGCGAGGAGCGGCTGCTTGAAAGTGTCGCCTGCGTTGTAGAAGTTGCTGTCGCGCTGGAAGATCCGGGCCGAGGCAGGGAAGCGAGTGAGGTTGCGACTGTGCAGGCTGCGAGCCTCGTCTGCGGAGAGAACGTAGCCTTCGGTGGCGAGGCGGACGGCGGGTGCCATGTCCTGCGCGAGGGTGAGTTTGCCAAAGTGCTTTTGCGCATAGACGAGGCCGGCGACAGTGCCGGGGACGCCGGAGGCCTTGTAGCCGATGGTGGACAGGCCAGGGACGACGTCCTTCCGCGCATCGAGATACATGTCGGCGGACGCGGCAGCGGGAGCCTTTTCCCGGTAGTCGAGAAAGTGAGTGTTACCGCTCCTGTCGCGGATGAGCATGAAACCGCCACCGCCGATGTTGCCGGCCGCGGGGTAGACGACGGCGAGGGCGAAACCGACGGCTACGGCTGCGTCGATGGCGTTGCCGCCTTGTTTGAGGATGGCGAGGCCGGCGTCCGTGGCGTCATGGTGGATGGTGACGACCATGGCGTGTTTGGCGCGGGCGGGCTCCGGTTGTACGGCTGGCGCGAAAACGGTTGGCGCGAACGCGGCCTCGGCGGCGAGCGAAGTAGAGAAGAGGGTCAGTGCGACGGCGGCTGCAAAAACACGGGTGCTTGAGCGCATTCAGGAGACTCCAGAGATGCGAATAGTTTCGCTGAAGAAAGGATAGCTGCTTTAGCAGTCAACTGAGCGGACGCGATAGAGAAATCCGATGGTCCGTTGTTTCCCAGGGGTTTCGCTATGCCGGAAAGGGGCTGCCATGGGCGGCAAAAAAGCCAGTTTCACCGTGTCTTTCATGCGCTCGGCGAAACTGCACGTCGAGCAATTATGGAGAAGATGAGTGCGGACCTATATCCGTCTCGCGCCTAGCAGCCCCTCTGGCTATTACTCTCGCCGCAGTCGTTCAACACTTGCAGCTATTCGAAGAAAGCGGGCTGGTGCGTACCGAAAAGCTAGGCAGGGTACGGACGTGCCGCATCGACCCTGCGGGACTTTCGGTGGCGGAACAATGGATCGCCGATCGGCGTTCGATGTGGGAGAAGCGATTGGATCGGTTGGGCGATTTGTTGGTCGAGTCCCGATGAACTTTGAATAGGAGTTGGGTTCAGGCAACACTTTATCAAGGACTTCAACCGGCATTGCCTAAGACATGCAAGAGCCAGTAGACTAGTGGTGGATCTAGGGCTACCCTTGAAGCGAAAATGCAGGATTCGTAAATATGGTGTAAACTGGATCAAATAAAGGACTTACAATACGGAGAGGTGGCAGAGCCCGGTTGAATGCACCTGACTCGAAATCAGACATAGGCGTAAGTCTATCGGGGGTTCGAATCCCTCCCTCTCCGCCATCCTCCTTTCTAAGCTCAATAGAAATCAACTAAATATAACAAACTAAAGGCGACAGTTGAATTCTATCAAGTCTACAAACTCTCTAAAATCCAGCGAATTCCTTCTTCTCCTCTCAAAAATCGTGCCAAACGCGAAAAGCATCACCCCTGATAATGCCTTGGTTTGTGGGATCTAAGTCTCAGACATGTGCCAACAGTATACGAACCCAGACCTTACCCATTCGTGGGAACATGGGTGAAACGGTTCGGGAACCGCAAGTATCGGCCGGGGAAGCGTTGCTAGCGCTAGCAGGCACATTGCCCTTTCTTTACCTGGCGAGTCACGGGCTTGTCATCGCGATACTCGCATGCGCCCTGTTCCTCCAAGGGATGAGCCTGAACGCCGTCGGTGTTCCTTCGATCTCAGCTGCGTACTCTTCGGTGAAGCGGGAGGACCTCCCGATGGCTACGAACACGCTGAATACTGTGATGCGAATCGGCGGACCAACTCTTACAATGATCTGCGCAACCTTTCTGGTGGAGATTAGGGGCTGCGCACAGCAGTAATGCAGTGCCAGGCGCATTTACCATGGCTTTTCTTCTCCTGTGCAGCACGTTCCATGCTCTATTGTTTGCTGCCGCTATGAGATTTCCCCTGTCGTTCGAAGAGAGCCACCGAACAAGCTCTTGCTACCGCACCGGGTGTCCTGGAGAGAGTTTCCGAGTGACGGTAAGGCGTTACGGTTGTAACGTTCTATTGGATCCTTGGCAAGGGTGGCGCCTGGAGTTGCACGTGCGGCTCTCTCCTCCGGATGTTACGTCCACCACAGTGCGACGACACAAAGTTCGCTCTCCCACGAGCACAAGCTTCTACGGATAAGTACTGCGAAGTCGGCTTGTGTTTACCAATACGTTCGCCGTCAGCGTGTTTCTCTGATTTGTCAATTGGCGATAACAGAGCAATTCCACCCGAGTGTATCGGCGATCTACCAACAAATGCTCGATCATGGCTAACTAATCTTTCCTGTGGCCTCGTTCAGAAGCGAACTCTTCGATGCAAGCCTCGGGGTCGGGTGCTTATTGTTCTTCGGAATAGTGTGGACCAATATGCATGGCGAACAAGGTCAATCGCGACCCGAAAGCCTGGAGCAGCATTCATTTTTGTAGTTTATGTCTTCCCATTTTTCGGAGTCGGGACCACATTCCTCGCCATATGCTGTTACCGAAAAGAACTCTGCTGCCGGATCGAGGGCGAACCGTAACTGAATGTCCTTTTCTCCGGGGCTATCGGCGAGTATTCCGTTGAGCATCAGTCTTCTCAGTGGCTAAGAATCGTTTCTTCTTTATTATCGGAAGCTGGGCGTGGATACTGCCAATATGTCCGCAACGGCAGAAGTATTGGGAAAAATTGGCCTCCCGGCGCCACTCAAGGAAATCGCGGCTCGTACCTGGGATGTAATTGTGGTCGGAGCAGGTCACAACGGATTGGCGTGCGCCACTTACCTGGCACGAGCTGGTCAACGTGTTCTCGTGCTCGAAAGCTGCGAGCGGGTTGGCGGGGCCTGTACGGTCGAAGAGCCGTTTCCCGGTGTTCGGATGTCGCCCTGCGCCTATCTTGCCGGACTGCTGCATCCGCTCGTGATCAGGGAACTAGGGCTATCAAAACGCGGCTTTGATTGGACGCCCGCTGTCAACGGCCTCTTTGTGCCCTTCCTGGACGGGAGCAGCATCCAGCTTTGGGACGACGACACTCGATGCGAAGAGGAGATCCGCCGCTTTTCGCCAGGTGACGTCGAAGGTTGGCGCGCGATGAACGATGTGATTCGCAGACTGCGAGATGTACTTCGCCCAGCCAGTGCTCTTTCTGCCGAAGACCCACACGACGGCCCAAGAGATCTATGGGTCGGGGATGCTCCCACGCAAGAGCGGCTTGAGGATCTGCTTTCGAACGATACTGAAGCGTACCGGCTCCTCTTCAATTGGTCGATGGCAGAGTTTGTCGAACGCTATCTCACCGATGAACGATTGCAATGCGCCTACCTCGGCCAAGGCGTGATCGGCACGAACGCCAGTCCCTTTGACGCTGGAACGGCCTCCATTCGCTTCCATCACGCATCGGGCCGACTGGGCGGGATGCCGAGCATGTGGGGATATGTGAAGGGCGGGATGGGAATGGTATCGTTCTACTTCTGCGATGCTGCCCGCGAGGCGGGAGCGGTTGTGGCTGCGGGCGTGAAGGTGGCGCGCATCTTTCCCGGGGAAGGCGTTCTGCTCGAAAGCGGAGAGCGAATCATGGCCCCGGTGGTCGTTTCGAATGCAGACCCGATCCGTACACTTCGCATGCTGGACGCGAGTGCGGACACGTCGTGGGCCGAGCGGGTGCGTTCAGTGCCCATCGAAGGCTGCACCGTGAAGCTGAACGTGTTGCTGCGCGAACTGCCGGACTTCAGGGCCCGACCCGGAACCGAGGGACCACATCACTTCGGGCAAATCAATTCTCCGTTGACAAAGGCCGAGTGGAAGGCGAGTTATGCTGCAGCTCGTGCAGGCTTGCTGCCCGAGCAACTCTGGTGCGAGCTTTACTTCCAGAGTGTGCACGATGCGACCGTAGCTCCAGCCGGTCTCCACACCATGAGCGTCTTCGCGCAGTACGTGCCGTATGCGTTTGCATCAGGCAGTTGGGACGACCACCGCAGCGACGCAAAGGCCCTCGCGCTACGTTCTATCGGGCGCTTCTGCAGCAATCTACAAGAGGCCGTCGTCGATGTTCAGGTGCTGGGGCCGCCGGACATCGAGCAAAAGGTCGGTCTCACTGGCGGCCACATATTCCAGGGTGAGTGCCTTCCCGCCTACATGTGGAGCAATCGCCTCACCGCAAGAACTCCCATGAAGGGCGTGTATCTCTGCGGCGCCTGCACTTACCCCGGCGGCAGTGTGATCGGGATCAATGGGCGAAACGCTGCCATGGCAGTATTGCGCGATCGGGATGAAGGCCAATGACTGACCGCGGCACAGGCGAGAAGCAACTGCTGAAACGCGAGCTGGGCTTCTTCGATCTGACGCTCTTTTACATTGCGGGCGGATTGAGCCTACGCTGGATAGCAACTGCGGCGGCCGCTGGCCCCAGCACAATCCTGGTCTGGATCTTCGCTTGTCTTTTCTTCTTTGTGCCGCTCGCTGCAAGTGTGCTCGAGCTTTCGGCGCGCTACCCGCAGGAAGGCGGCCTCTACGTCTGGACTCAACACGCCTTCGGAGACTTCTCCGGCTTCCTCGTCGCATGGACCTACTGGATGAGTAATCTTCCGTTTTTCCCCGCGGTGCTCTACTTCGGAGCGGGTAGCCTGCTGTTCGCCTTTCCGCATGGACAGAAGCTCATCAATAGCGGGACCTATTATCTTTTGTTTGCGCTAGGCTGCCTCGCGGTCATTACGCTACTCAATGTCCGCGGGTTGAAGTTCGGAAAATGGCTCAACAGTGTTGGCGCATTTGGCAGTTGGGTTCCGGTCATTATTTTGCTGATGCTCGCTGGCTTCAGCGTCTTCCGGTTTGGGTCCGCCACGAAATTTACGGCAGTCACGATGACTCCACACACCGATCTAAAAAATGCCATCTTCTGGTCAACAATTTTCTTCGCCTTTGGGGGCTGCGAGACGGGCTCCTTCATGAGCGAGGAGATAAAGAACGCTCGGCGCACCATTCCCCGAGCCCTTATCGTTTCGGGGATCGTTCTTACGGCCAGCTACATCGCCGGAACGATCGCGTTACTTGTTGCATTGCCAAGCGCCGAAATTAGCGGCCTCGGCGGTTTCGTAAGTGCGATCAAGGTACTGTGCGCCCGGCTTGGTCTTTCATGGATTGTCGTGGCGATCGCCCTGCTCGTCGCTCTAAACGCTATCGGAGGAGCAGCGTCTTTTCTTTCCTCCACGTCAAGGTTACCGTTTGTAGCCGGTATCGATCGCTATCTTCCGAAGGCCTTCGGCCGAGTCCACGCGAAGTGGGGGACGCCTTGGATCGCTGTGATTTCTTATGGCGTTGCGGGAATGCTCTGTGCGTTGCTCAGCCAGGCTGGCAGTACCGTGCAAAGCGCATACGACCTGCTCGTCAGCATGTCCATCATCACCTACTTCATCCCATTTGTTTTTCTGTTCCTCACGATGATTCGGCTGCAGCGCGAGCCTCTTCCGCAAGGAGTCGTTCGACTTCCGGGAGGCAGACCCGTCGCCGTTCTACTCGCTTCAGTGGGCCTGATAACAACGGTGCTGACGATTGCCCTGGCCGTTATTCCATCCAGCGATGAGCCTCACAAAGGGATCGCAATCGCTAAAGTCATCGGCTCGACGTTCCTGCTTGTCGGTGCTGGAGTAGTCGTTTTCTGGAGCGCGAACTGGCGGAGGAGAACGTAGACTTTTCGCGCGAGACTTTGTTTCACGGCCCCTTTTACGTCTCCAATAGCTTCCGGGGTCGGTGTGAGCTTGCGACTGAGAGTAATCGGGATCTCTGCTCGGGCTGCAATTCGAGCCTGCGCACCGAGTTCGGGGGCCGAGTTCGAGCCGGAGCTTTTGGTACTGCTGTTGAATAGCTACGGCATAGTCGCGATAGCTGTTGAACTCTTAATCTTCGGGAACCAGTTCCAGAGCGCTAACCACAGGATAATTGACAACTGGCATGAAGTAGATTTCGACTTTTCCATCGGCGCTTGCCTGCAAATGGTCGAATGTCTTGACGATGGGCTTGGAGTCACCCTCGGCCAGGATGTCGAAGTTCTTGAAGAGCAAAACGCCATTGCATGCGACGTCGAATACGCGGCTGCCAGGACCTCCGTTGCCTCCGTTTTCTTTCCCGAACCAGGGTTCCCGAAAGTAGAGGCTCAGGCGATAGTGGGCAAGCGGCACCGCCGGGATGGTATACCGAAACCGGCCTACGCGGCTCGATTCGTATATCCCAAGTTTCCCCTTGTTGGCCAGCAGCCCGTGTCGTCCGCCGGCGAAATATCGATCAGAAGCCCAACGCTGCTTTGCGTCATCGATGAATGGTCCGGATTTTGCTACTATCCGGACGGGCAGCAGTTTGGTGGAGGGCGCCGGCAGAATCTCCAGCGCGTTCAGCGGCGACACCTCACTAATAAAATCTACATGAATCGAGCCGTCGTTCTCGGGTGCAACGCCAGTCACCACCTTCGACGTCGCTATGCCGTCGCCTCCCGCGCCGTCTACTACATCCACATTCATCAGAGGTCCTGCGTTGATGGACAGCGTCGCCACCCTCGTCGCCATCGGCAGGTCTGTGGTCTCGGCGAAGTGAAAATGCAATTCGTGCAAGCCTTGCGTTACTGGAAACACGCAATGAGCAATGCCTCGGACTCCCCCGAAATAGAGCGGAGCGTCCTCCGTTCCTGCAATTCTCTGCGGCGAAACCGCGACGTTCGTTCCACCCTGGCAGTAGTTTCCCGTAACCCAGGTATCTCCGGAGTGGTCAACATACGGCTTACGGTCAGTGCCCATAAGAGCGCGGATCGAGTTTTGGGGAGGTGGGAGGAGAAGAGCCGCTGCGGAGGATTTCGCCTCCTTTGCCTCCTGGCGCCAAGCCAGTCCAGCCCCAATGGCTGCGAGCAGGGTCACGACGAAGACCAGCCAGGGGCGAAGCCGCCAAGCGACTCCGTCCGAGGTGTTCTGGACCGATACGGGATCCATGAGCGGCGAAGCGATCGACTGGGCCTCTGCCGCACTCGCTACGGATTCCTGTTCAACCGCAATACCGTGCAATTCGTTCCGTTGCCTCTGGGGAATAAAGCATGGCGAGTAATGCCCCGGAGGAATCACCAGGTGTATGGGCCGCCGCGCTCCTTCGTTTTGGTAGATCTCGAGGAGTCGCTTGCGAAGTGCGTGAATGGTCACGCGCACGATTGTGTCGGTCTGGGGGTCAAAATTTGGCCGCCTTCCAAGCGCCTCGGTGGCAACCGTGTATTCCTTGATCTGATCCGCCCGGCCCTGGAAGTGTTCCTCGCAGATGTACTTAAGCACCCGCCTGAGGTTGTCCGATCTGCCGAGAACGCCAGAGGTCAGGAGCCACTCGAACTCTTCCCGCTCCGGATCCTCGGCGATGGGGACTTGCGCGATATAATCCGATGTTCCTGCTGTTCCCACGGTGCGCCATTCTACGCTGAGCCGACAACCGCATTCAATCTCCAAAATCGAAGTTCTTATTGGTCGGACCTTTTAAAGACGCGAGCGACAGCACCGGAGCAACACTATGCGCTAACCTGCTCAGTGGGCGACGGTTAGGAAATCACTAACAAACGCTAACATGGGTTTCTTCTGTTTCATAAGTAATTCATTTTGTATAAGTTGCCACGAACTTGCCTGAGAGAGCACCATAGACACGCTTACTAACCTTGATTAACTAGACGGTTGCTTAGCTGAGTCGCTAGGGTCTCTCAATCAGTCGCGCAGGTTGAAGTCTTTGCCGTTCCCCACTTGCCCCTCGAGGCGAAGAGTCTTGGCTTGTCCAGCCTCAGGGAAGTGGAGGACCGGTCGTAACCGCCAAACCGGAAATAGTTTGAAGATTGGAGTAATCCAATGATCTCTTTCTCTAGCAAGTACTCGTTGCGTTCTGAACGGAACCTCGTCGTCCAACTCACGACACGCTCAGCAAGTCGGGCCGGGGCCGGGCCAGTTGCGGTCCGTTGGGCCGGGTGGGCAGTCGCCAGCCTGCAAGCGAGCTTGTTGACCATCGTGTTCCTGTTCGTTGGCCCCGTGCATGCGCAGCAGATTACCGGTTCCATCGTCGGTACAGTGAAGGATTCAACCGGTGCGATGGTCAACACTGCCACCACGAAGGCAACCAACTTGGCTACCGGGTACTCCCGCTCGGCGCCGACAAACGGTTACGGGGAATACCGCATCGATTATCTTCCCGTGGGCAGGTACACCGTCGAGGTGGAGTCGAGAGGCTTCAAACGTTTTGTGCAGGAGAATGTCTCCCTCGACGTGGACCAGGTGGTGACAATTGAAGTCATACTGACCGTGGGTGCTGCGAATGAGACCGTCACCGTCACTGAGGCTCCCCCGCTGGTCAATACGTCTGACGCGGTATTGGGCGGCACCTTCGTGGGCGACCAAATCATCGGCACGCCCCTGGTCAATCGCAATGTATACGCCGAAATTGGCCTCACGCCGGGCGTGATGGCCAATAACAACAGCCCCAGCTCGAACCCCAGCGGCTCCCCCAATTTCACCGTTGGGCTACCGTCCGCGGATGTCCAGATCAACGGCTCCATTGACGGCGGCAATCCCGAGGTCGGCTTTTACCTGGATGGCGGCAACAACATAACCGGTATGCGCAACTACGGAAACCCGTCGCCCAACCCCGACGCACTCCAGGAGTTTCGCGTTGAGACCAGCGCATTCGGGGCGCAATACGGCCAATTCTCCGCCGCGGTCATCACGGTTATCACAAAGTCGGGAACAAATAAGTTTCATGGCGGGTTGTTTGAGTTCAACCGCAACACCGACTTCAACGCCTATCCCTGGACCGCGGGACAGGGGGCTGCGGCCGCTAGATTGCCTTACCACCGCAACCAGTTTGGCGGTAACTTCGGTGGCCCCATCAAGCGCGACAAGGCCTTCTTCTTCTTCAGCTATGGCGGTCTGCGCCAGGTGGTCGGATCACTGCTCACTGGTGGCATCGTCCCCACGGCTGCCGAGCGTCTGGGCGACTTTACCCAGGACACCTTCAAGGTATACAACCCGAAACCGGCCAACGTGAGCGCGGCCGTCTGGGACGTCCCCGCGAATCGGGCGGATGGAGTAAACACCAGTGCAAATTGCCAGGTTGCAACACTGAACTGCTTGAACACCGCGCAGCTGGATACGACCATTGCCAACTTCGACAACGTAACCAACACATTCGGCTCTTCCATCCCGCTGCCCAACGGCGCTGCCAATCCGAAGACCGGAGGCGGGGGGTACACGGGCACCTACACCACCCCGACAATTCAAAACGAATACCTGGCCAAGTATGACCAGGTGGTCGGCGACAAGGACCATGCGACGGTGACCTACTTCTTTATTAGGTCCGTGGCAGGCCCCAACGGAGGCGGCAACGTCCCGTGGACCATCAATCAGTCCGCTGCGAACCAGACGAATGCCAACGTCAGCGACGTTCACACCTTCAGCCCCAGCACGGCCAATCAGGCCTGGATTACGTTCACGCGGGCGGCGGGAGGACGCGTCAACCTGCCTCAGTTCGGCCCGGCGTCGCAAACCCTCGCCACTTACGGCTCGAACTTCCTGATCCAGGGACCGAACGCACTGCCCAATTTCGCTCCATCCGGGGCCTTTACCGCGGCCACGACGAACGCCGGTCCGTTCACGGGTTCTAACAACATTGAGTTACGCGACGTGGTCACAATGACCAAGGGCAAACACTCCCTCTTCCTTGGCGGTGAGTTCGCGATCGACAAGACGATGTTCTTTGCCGATCTGTTGAACTTTGGCACTATCAGCTTTGCCACCTCCGCACCCACGTCCACGAACAATGTGTTTTCGGACTGGGTTACCGGCAATGCCTCCTCGTTCGAACAGGACACGCCTTACACAACGCTGCTGAGCACATGGCACTACGCGGTGTTTCTACAGGACAACTACCGCATCACACCCCGGTTCACAGCCAACCTTGGAATCCGGTGGGACATCGATACGCCTCCCGTCGAGTCCCTGAACAAGACGGCATCGTTCAATCCCGGCCAGCAATCCACCGTGACTCCGGCCGCGCCGAAGGGCATGACCTTCGTGGGGGACACGAACGTCACTCGCGGCATC
>Ga0182024_10016631_pt1 | contig 13928 bp, 14 predicted proteins | sample P32metaG_FD_120480 | JGI IMG/M metagenome (GOLD analysis project Ga0182024, IMG submission 120480) | Permafrost microbial communities from Stordalen Mire, Sweden - P3-2 metaG (Illumina Assembly) | ecosystem: Environmental > Terrestrial > Soil > Wetlands > Permafrost | place: Sweden: Stordalen... | reverse complement strand
GGTTGCTGGCGCAGCTGTCGGTCTTCACGTCTGCCGCCGTATCCGCGGGAGCGTCGCGTGGCGCATCGATGGACGCGTCCATGGGAGCATCGGTCTTCGCGTCAGACGCGGCCTCTTCCGAAGAGTCGGGCTCCGCCTCGTCGGACGAATCGTCCTCCGAACCGTCGTCCATCGACGAGGGGGCATCGTTGTCGTTCGAGTCGGCCGCGGGACTATCGGAAGACCTGCCGTCGCGCGGCTTCGTCACGTCTCTCGAGGAGTCTTTCGCTGCGGTGTCGAACAATGCTCCGTCGTCCGAACCGTCTCCCGGCTCCGCGCACGTATCGGTCTCGGTGCACACGATGCTGCCGCAGCCTTCGGCCAGAACCGCGCAGACCGTCAAGGTCGCCGTGGTCGCCACGGCGGCGAGAAGACGAGAGCCGGCTTTCATCAGAAGCTACCTGCGAGGACGAACGTGGCTCCGCCAGGCGTCGGAACGATCGAGGCGGTGGCTGCGGCAGGCGCCTCCTCGGCTTTTGGCTTCGGCCATACGAACCAGAGGGTTACCGCGCCCGCGGCGAGCACACCCGCCCCCACGAAGAGCCCCGTCGCGACGTTCGCGTCCGTATGTTGCGCGCTCACGGCACCATTGAGCGACGCGCACGCGGCCGACGAAGGATTCGCGGTACACGCGTATGGAGAGCTCAGTTGATCTCTCAGGCCGTTCGCCGTGGACGAATCGCTATTCGATCGAAGGACGAGGGCGAGTCCGGTCGCCGCAGCGACGAGGGCACCTAGCCCGACAGCGGCGGCAGTCGCGTGGTGAGCCGAGAGCAGGGGCTCGGACGGTGGGGTAGGGGTTTTGCTCTGTTCGGGAGTGGGCTCCTCGATTGGGATCGAAGGTAGATTGACGCTCACGACGCGTGCCTTCTCGCCAGCCCGCACGATGAGCTTCAGTTCGACCGCGGCGGCTCCTTCTCGCTGAAATCGAAGCACGTGTGGCCCGCTGTCGACGGCGATGGGTTTACCGTCGAGGACCGTGGCAAACGGTGCATCGTCGAGCGTTACCGTAACTTGCGTGAGATCGGTCCCCTTCTCATCTCGGGCGCCGAGCACGATCGTCGGCGTGCTCTCGTCGAGCTCGCGTAGCCACTTCGTACACGATTGCTGGACGAGACGCGGACAGATGTCTCGGGCGCACTCGACGAACGAATCGCGCGCAGCCCGGTACTTCCCGTCGTCGCGCTGACTCTGGCCGCGCTCGGAGGCCGCGATGCATGCCTCCTTCGCGTCCGGCTTCTCGTCTGCGCCGCGCGCCGGAACGACCACGACCGACGCGGCCAGGGCTGCCGTCGTTGCGAACGTGCGGCAAATCCATGCCCTTCCCGTACCTCCGGGATCGCCTGCGCGCATCCTCATCTACAGGCAGCTCGGCTTGAAGTGAATGTGGCCCACGGAGTCCATAGTATACGGGGGATTACAGTCGTCTTCCGAATGAGCAGGAGGCCTTGCGCGGACGGGCGCCGATCCCTTTGCGTGCATCGCCGGAGCCGGCGTGCTGGATGCGTCGAGCTCAATCTCCAACATCGGGGCAGAGCCGGGCGCTTGCGGGAGATCTTCGACGTTCACCGCGGGGGCGGGGACGCTCTCGGACTTGGGCGCGGCGACGCTCGCCTTCTCGTTCGCGTGGGTCGCTTGCTGCGCAGGTTGATTTCGCAAAAACAGGAAAAGCGCGACAGCCAACGCCGGTACACACGCCCCCGCCCCCACGAGCAAGGCCACGCGGCGGCGCGACCGAAACCATGGCGCCGTCGCTGTGCCCGACGCCACGCTCGAGATCACGGACGCACGGGTTTCGGCTTCGCTCTTCGTTGCATCGAGCCAAACGTTCGACCCGACCGCCCGCGTGCCGGAATGGCCTGGGGACCCATTTCCATGAGGAGTGCCCTCTCTTCCCAGGTCACCGGCATCGGCTGCGGCTCGTTCGATGGCCGCGATGGTCGCGGCCCTTTCGCGCAGCTCGTCGGCGGCATTGCGGCCCACCCATTCGCCGATCTCCGTCGACGAAGCGACACCGATTACGGAGCCGAGGTCGTTGGCCATCTCCTTTGCCGTGGCATACCGCTCGGCTGGATTTCGCTCGAGCCCGCGCAGCACGATACGGTCGAACGACGTCGGCAAGTCGGGCACGATCGAGCTCGGCGCCACGATTTCCGAGTTCAGGACTCGTGACAATACGCTCGCCTCGTTGGTGTCGTAGAAGAGCCGCTTGCCGGTGAGCATCTCCCAAAGCACGACGGACGCCGCGAACACGTCGGTCCTCTGCGTAGGCGGCTCCGCGCGTATCTGCTCGGGCGCCATGTAAGCGAGCTTTCCTTTGAGCTGTCCGTCACGGGTCGTCTGAGCGCATCCGGCGGCCGTCGCTACTCCGAAGTCGAGGAGCCTCGGTACTCCGTCCGTTCCTACGAGCACGTTCTGAGGGGAAACGTCGCGGTGGACGAGGTTCAAGCTCTCGCCGCGGTCGTTCGTAGCCTCGTGAGCCGCGTGCAAGCCCTGAAGCACCCCGCTCATGATCCCGACGCTGATGAGCGGAGGGATCCGTTCACCGCGCTGCCTCAGGTTCCGAATCAGCTGAACGAGGGCGACCCCACGCACGTACTCCATGACGAGGAAGACCTCGTCGTTCTGCTCGACGACGTCGAGCGTGGCGACCACGTTGGGATGTGCGATACGGGAAGCCAGCCGAGCTTCGTCGAGGAACATCTTTACGAAGTCTGGGTCGCGCGCGAACTGGGCGTGGAGCCGTTTGATGGCGACCGGACGGGCGAAGCCGGCCGCACCCATGAGCCGCCCGAAGTGGACCGTCGCCATCCCGCCCGAGGCGATGGATCCATAGAGCACGTAGCGCCCGATCATACGGGGGGGGCTCATCCGAAGCGCAACGGCCATTTGGTATCCCCCCCAGCGTAGCGCGGGAGTAGGACACTACGCTAGGACGGCCGTTCGCGGTCCGTAATCTGCAGCGAGCCTGTTAGGCTCGGACGCACGAGGCTCGGCATGTCGACGGAACCACCCGCTCTCCCGAAGAGTCCATCGAGCGACAGCTGCCCGCGCTGCGGAAAATCGGTCGAAATGAGCTTTTGGACGTTGCTGCCGTCTCGCGACAACCATCGGATCCTGACTTGCGGGGCCTGCGGTGGGCATTTCGATCTCGCCAACGCCTCCAAAATGGCTGGTGTGATGGGCGGAATGGCGGGAATGGCCCTGGGGGTGTTGCTCCCGTTCGACTGGATCATTCGGGCCGGACACGGCTCGAAATCGTATCTCATCGCGGGGGTGGTCGTCGTTGCGGCTTGTATGTGCCTGGGTGCGGTGGCGCTGACGCGGATCCTATTGCGTCTGGAAGCGCGCCCCTGAGCGCGGGCGCTAAGAGGCTATCTCAAGACCCTCAGGGCACCCAGGGCTGAAAGCTGCTTTCAGCCCGGGGGAAGGGGTTCTGAGACAGAGTCTTCAGCCCGGGGGAAGGGGTTCTGAGACAGCCTCTTTCAGCCCTGGGATGGGGTTCTGAGACAGCCTCTTTCAGCCCGGGGTATGCGGCGGTTCTGAGACAGCTTCCTACGAGCGCGGGACCGTGAACCTTTGGACCGGGCCGCGCCACCGCTCGTCGTCGAGCCTCTCCTCGCGGAAGCGGTCGCTCGTGTATGCCGAAATGACGTTCCGCCAGAAGGACGTCGCCGCGACGTTGGCGTCGCGCTGGCGCACTTCCCACTCTCCTATGTGCGTCGCGAAGATCTGGTGTGCCGCCCTCTTGCCGACGCCTGCGCGACGATACTTCCGCAGTACGAAGAACTCCGCCATGTCCCAAACATCCCCGGCGGCCGACAACTTGCTTCTGTGATGGATCAGCGCGAAGCCGGCAAGCTGCTCGCCGACTCGAAGCAGGAAAGGAAACCGCCACGCGTCGCTCCAATAGGCATCCAGTCGAGCTTCCTCGAAGCGGCCGGCCTCGTCGACGTCTTGGTGGAGGATCTCGCTGAAGTCGTACGCGTAGAGCTGGATCAGGTTTCGCAGCGCCTCCCGGTCCGATCGCTCCGCCGCAACGACGCGAATGTCCATTCCGCTCGGATTGTAATGCGGTTCGGTTCGAACGTCTCGGGGGGGCGGTTCGTGGGAGCGCGGGAAGAGAATGCAAAACGCGCCCGACGGAGCCGGCATCTTAGCGTGGTGACCCCTATCGCGTGTGTACCGAACATCTCCGGAAGCGGTCGCCGGCGCCGGCGCTACGTGGGCTACGCCGCCGCTGTCTTTGCTGTGATCCTCGCGCTGGCATTCGTCGCACTGCACGTCGCATGGTACTGGCGCATCTTCATTTTCGTTCCCGGGGCGATGTCCGCGGTCGGATTTCTTCAGGCCAGTCGGAACACGTGTCTTGCGCACGCATCCAAGGGCACTTTCGAGCACGAAGACTTCTCGACGACGAAGGCCCCTGACGAACAGGTCTCCGCGAGCCGCCGCGTGGCTGCCGGCATCCGCCGCGACTCTTTGTTGATCGGCGCTGCCGCAGCGATCGTCGGGGTGATGACTTCACTCATCCCTTGAATCGGCATTAGCGTTGAGCCACTTCCATCGCGAGGTGCTGGAGGCCGTGGTTCATGAGGCTCACGACTTCGCGGACGTCGCTCAACATGTTCGCTCGGTCTTCGAGGCCGCTCGCGTCATAGGTGCCGCCTTCGCCGAAATAGAGCGCGATTCGTTCTTCGGACGCGTGCGCGGAGTCGTCGCCGAGGAGTCCAGACTCCTTCCAGATGCCGACGAGGTAGTCGCGCATCGTTCGGTCGCCCGTCCGCGAGAACTGAGGGCGCGTCAAGTATGCCCAGACGACATCGGGGAAGCTCGTGTGCGCATTGCCTCTCCATACCTCTCCGAGGATGTTGCCCGTGTGGCGAAACGTCGTCGTGCGGTGGACGGCCAGCGTAGCGAAGCCGAAGCCGCCTCCGGCGACGCCGCCGCCGATCCCCACCGCGGCGCCGGGAACCGGGTCCTTGTCCACGATCGCAAGCACGCCTGCGGCGACCGCCGCCGCCGCACTGAGGACGAGGGAGTACGCCGTGAGCCTCCGTGTCTGCGTCTGCTCAGCGCCGCGAAGGTCGGTCGCGATCTGATCTGCGCGCCCTTCTTCGCACGCGAGATGCGCCACCGTGCTGGCGAGGTCGAGCGTCGCCAAGAAGATGGTGTCGTTCACTTGCCCGCGTAGATCGGCGATCTCAGGGTCGAGCGGATTCTTTGAGATCGCGTCGGCGAGCCGTTCGACCTGCTCGAGCGCGCCGATCGCGCGGGCGATCTCGAGGGAGCGCGCCGTGTAGCCCCTCGCGATCGCGGCGTGCGCGAGAACGCTTGTCTCCTCGGCGACGCGGCGAGAGGGGGGAAGATCGAGCGCCGCCTTGGCCGCGCAGTAGGTCCCCTCGGCCACGTGACGGGCAAACCTCGGCTCGGGCCCGAGGACACAGGACAGAGAGAGAAGAGCGAGCGACGCCACGCCGACGAGCTTCACTCCTCGATCCTATATCAGCGTCAACTGCAGACGTGACTCCCGCCGTGCGCAACGCAGCAGCGTCAGCGCGCCAGCGCGTCAGCGCGTCAGCGCGTCAGCGCGTCAGCGCGTCGGAGCGGCGGCCAGCGCGGTGGCGAGCGCGGCAGGCTCGTCGACGGTGACCTGGAGCTTCCTTAGGCTCACCGGAATGCCCAACACGTAGGCGCGCTGGCGAGGTTCGAGATCGATCTCGACTAAGCCGTCGCCCGCGCCGTTCACGAGCCAGCGGCCGGCCCACCCGTGAACGCCGCGGGTAAGGCCTACGCGCTTGTCGAGAGCGGAGGCCGCGGCGATACACGAGCGATCGAAGGTCGCCCGGAACGCCCAGCCCATGCGCACCGAGATCTCGTTCCCGGCGATCTCCACGTACGAAGCAGAGGGGAAGAGGAGCAGGCCCGTCGAAAGGGGGGCGTAGCCGGGGTCGAACTTGATGAGGAAACGCCTAGCGTGGGTCATCGGCCTGCGGTGCAACCTAACCATCCACCACGAGCGCGCCCGCGTCTCTACTGGAGGGTCACGCACGAACACGAGCCGCGCGCGATCGACCGTGCCGCGGACGTGTGCTCGAATGGCTCGCATGGCCAGCAAGGGACGCCCGTACCGCACGCTTCGTTTCGGAGGGTTCGATGTCCTCGTGGGCCGGGGTGACGAAGACAACGACCACTTGACGTTCAACGTCGCCGCGCCCCGCGACGTGTGGCTGCACGTCGCGGGAGGAACGCCGGGCAGTCACGTGGTGATCCGCAACCCCGAGGGCACCGAAGTTCCGAGTGAGGTCGTCGAGCGCGCTGCTGCGGCGGCGGCCTGGTACTCCAAGGCTCGCGGCGATTCAAAGGTCGAGGTGCACGTCTGTCGCGTGGCGGACGTATCGAAGCCTCGTGGGGCGCCCACGGGTTTGGTGGAACTTTCGCGATGGAAGAGCATGAGGATCAAGCCGGACGCGGGGGCGTAGACCTCCTGCGCCGTCGCGATCGTCGGACGATCCGCAGCGAAAGGACCGCCGCCATCGCGGCAGTGGGCGCGACAAGGCCGGCACGTCGCTTTCCCATCTGAGCGCACGCGCACCCGCCGCCGGCAACTTGCGTCACGGCCCCGGCGTCGGACACGTCTACTCCGGCGTCAGCGGGCATGAACGCGCAAAGGGTTCCCGGATCCGTGAAAGAGGCTCCCGACGTCCAGCGTTGCGCGCCCGACTCGAACGCGCCGAGATCCGGCGCGGAACCCGTGAAACCGTTGGTGTAAGGAGGGAACGTCGAGCCCTGGTTAATGGCGCAATCCGTTGTGGGAATCTGCTGCGTGTTGAGTGGGCACGTGACGTTCTTGCTTTGCTTGGCCTGAAGCTGCGTCGTCGCGAGCTCGAGAGTTTCGGTTGCCCGAATGTCGAACGAGACGGCCGTATAAGGCGTCAGATCGAACGGCGCGATCCCTCCGTCCGCGAGCGCGCCGCCGAGCGTGACGGTGGTGATCGCATAGGCCGCGGAGTCGAGCCGGATGTCTCCGACGATGTGCAGGGCGTTCCGGGAGCCATTCGCGCCTGGCGAGGTCAGAGACTGGGTCAGCGTGCTCCCGCTGCCTCCCCCGCTCCAGACGGAACCCTCGCCGGTCTCGAAGTCCGCCAAGATCTCTGCAGGCTTGCCGTCGAGACCGATGTTGTCGATGTCGATGGTCACACTGCCTGGCGTCACCGGCGTGAAGTCGAGTAGCGGAACCGACTTCAGGTCTAGCGGGACCTGAATCGCCCATGTGGGTTGAGCGAGCCGTGAAAAGGGTACGACCACGTGCGTCCAGTTGGGTCCAATGGAAACCGACGCGGAAAAATCGCCGTAGTCGGTCACGTTCGTCGGCCGAATTCCGACGCGCACGCCGACGCGACCATCCCAAAGATTGTCCGCGACCTCCGCTCCGGCGACATCGTCCCAGTCGCCGGTCTGGGCATTCGCAAACATGATGAATGGAGTGGCGGCCGCGCTCTCGATCGTGTTGTTGAAGATCGAGTTGTCGTTCTTGAAGGTCACCCCATAATAGGACGTATCGTGGACGTAGTTGTGATGAACGACGAAGTTCTGCGACGCGTCGTCGAGGTAGATGCCCGTCCCGTATACTGTGTCCACATCGAACACTTCATTGTAGGCGATCTCCGTCTCCTCTCCGTCCGTGTTCCAGGTATAGATGCCGCCCACGTCGTGGGTGAGCATTGCGATGTCGTAGACGCGGTTGTGAAGGACGCGACCGGATTTGGAGTTGTAGAGAAAGATGCCCGCGCGGCCACTCCGATAGACGGTATTGTCTTCGATGACGTTGCTCTCGTTGCGCGCGAACGCTGCGTCGACGTCGAGGCCGGCGTGGTTGTCGGCCATATAGACGACATCGTGCACCACGTTGTTGATGATTTGATTGTCGTTCCCATGGATGAGGAGGCCACTCGACGCGCTATAGGCGATCGTCGAGTTCTTCCAGACGTTGTTCGTCCCTTCGATCCATGGCACGTCGCCGAGGGTCGAGTAGCCGTCGGTCTCGCGCAGGTGGGCGACGTAGCGTGCGACGACGCTATCCACGACGCAGTGGTCCGTGCCCAAGAGACGAATGCCGGCCGAGAAGATCTGGAAGCCGGCAATCTCGACATACGACATACCCTGCACGTCGAACGCGTAGCTGCGCTGCTTGACCTCGATATCGAGCGTACGCGGGTCCGCGTCGCCGGGTGGCCAGAAGGAGAGGACCCCCGTGGCAGCGTCCTCCACCCACTCGCCTGCTGTGTCGAGCGCCAAGCGTGATCCGTAGAGGTAGTATGGGGTGCCATAGCGCGGGGCGAGCCCCGTAGCGGGCGTCGTCCCTCCCGGAACGGTCGCGACGGCCGTATCGAAGGTGATCGTGCGGCTGGAGGTGTCGAAGGCAGCGACATGGCGCGTGTTGCTCTGCCATCCGAGGCCAGGGACCACGAACACCATGGCGCCGCTCCAGTCACCGCTCGGCGCGTCGGGCACGACCAGATGCATCTCGTCCGAGCCGCCTCCGGCGTGGCCGAGCGGCTCGTGGAGGAGATCGCTCGGGTCCGCATTCGGCCAGCGCGCTTCGTTCTCCATCTGGCCGGCGACGAAGAGCTGGATGAATGTCTGTTTCGTGTTTGCCGTCCAGATCGAGCCTGCTTTGGGCGCCGTCCACACCGCAGAGAGAGGGTCGGCGCCGCTGACCGTTAGGCACTCGCCCGCGGCCGCTTCGAATCGGATGGGGGCGGCGGCCGTGCCGGAACGAGGAGGCGTTACCGTTTCGCGGTACGTGCCCGCGTGAACTTCGCATACGTCTCCGGGCAACGCGACGTTCGCGCACTTCTGGATCGACGCGAACGGTGCCGACGCCGCTCCGGAAGCGAGGTCGTTGCCCGGACTTGCGACATGGTACGTGGCGGCCTCGACGGGGAGCGCTACGAAGAGTTCGGCGCACGCGAAAGGAAGGAAAACGGCCAGGACGCGCGCCGGTGACGTTCGAATCATGGGACCCTCTCCCTCCCCATCTTAGAACCGGGGCACCCGACCGAACATTACTTCGCAAAGTCTTCGCCGACCTTCATACGTGTCGGGCCTATTCTCGGTCGAACTTCGGAGCTCGACATGTCCCCTTCCATCGACCCAGAGAAAGCCCGAAAAGCTGCGGCCGATCCGATGCGTCCAGGGGAGCAGTGCCGCGCAGAAAGAGCGACGTATCTCCCCGTCGTCGACCGCAATCGGTGTGAGGGAAAAGGCGACTGTGTCGACGTATGCCCTTTCGGGGTGTTCCAAGTGCGCAGGATCGACGACTCGGATTTTCGGGCGCTCTCGTTCTTCGGAAAGCTCAAGAGTCGAGCTCACCAGAGGAAGACTGCGTACACGCCCGGCGCATCGGCTTGCCAGGCGTGCGGACTATGCGTGGTGTCCTGTCCAGAGGACGCGATCTTGCTCGTGGCGGCACCGGACCCCGAAGTCATCGTGTGAGGAGCTCTCGCACGAAGGCCACTCGATGAACCTGGGGGCCATCGTAGTTCGCCTTCGCGCGAACCGGTCCGGATCCCTCGGTTCCAGGTTCGACTTCGAAACCCATCGCTGCGTGGAAAGCGATCGAGAGCGTATTTTGAGGAGAGGTGACGCACCGAACCCGCGTGCGGCCGGCGCGTTGGCAGGTGTCGAAGAAGCGCTCGTACAAGTGCCGCCCTACGCCCTTGCCGCGTGTGTCGGGCGCGACACCGACGAAGTGGATGTAGCCCTCGTCCGGTCGGTCTGGAGACAGGAAGCCGATGAGGAAACCTACGAGGCGCCCCTCTTGCTCCGCGACGAGGCTGGTGCTGGCGAAATGCTGAACCCACAGCCGAGGTACGAGTGCTGCCCTCTCGCGTGCCCCCGCCGCGCTGAAGCCGGGTTGCGTCCACCAGGCCTGCAACCCAAAGGCGATCGCGGGATAGTCCTCTTCACGAGCCGGCCGAAGCGCAGAGGAGCTCACTTTTGGAGTTCACCCCTTCAAAATCGACAGGACGCGTGCCCGCTCCCCGATGAGGATCTCCGCGGCCCTTTGGAGTCCGATCTCGGCGGCGAGCGCGCGGAGAAGGTCTTCGGCGGACGATGCCGTAGCAATCGGCCTCGGGACGGCAACGCTCTTTCTGGGCGTCGCTCTCGGCTTGGTGCTTTTGGCCGGGGTCTTCGAAGTCGTGTTAGGCGCCACGGTAGGAGGCGCGGCGGGTTGCGTCGCCTTGGTCTTCGAAGTCTTCGCGCCAAAGAGGCCTCGGACTCGATAGACATTGGCGCCGCTCGTCTTCATGCCTTTCGCCTTGGCGCGCTCGACGACTTCGGTGCCCGTAAGGGTCGCGGGGAGGGAGAGAATAAACTTGGACAGCTTGGATTTGGGGGTCGGCATTGCCCACAAACATACTCGGTTTGTCGAGAAATTGCCGAGCAAACTGCAAAAATTTACGTGTGAGTCGATCCCGGCGTGCCCGGCGTGCCCGGCGCGCCCGGCGTGCCCGGCGTCAGAACTTCGTGCCCCACGCGAGAGCGGCGCCGCCCGATGTTGGCGAAAATACGAGTGTGCTCAGGGCTGGATACTTCCGAGCCCAATCCTCGTACTTTGAGTGTTGAACCGCTCCCAACACGATCAACGGGACACCAAGGGCGAAGAGGGGAGCTCCGGCGACGAAGGAGACGGCGAAGCACGAGTCCTGATTCGGTCCGCTCACGATGCTCGTCTTGCACAGTGGAGCGGTCGCGAAACTCAGTGCTCCGATTGCGGTCAGAGCACTACCGCTCAGGAGAGCGTCTACGCCGGTGGAGGGGCGTTCGATCTTGCCCATAGTCGTGGACCAGCAGAGCCACGGCGTGGCTGCGCACGGCGTCGCCGGCGATCCGTCACTCGCGAGCGCCGCCCGGCATAGGGTGAACGATGCAACCGTTGCAAGAACGCATGGAGTCCGCCGCCTCATGAAGTCCAGCGTACGCCGACGCCGTTGCCCTGTCCCGCGTCTCCCGCTCCGATCCCGGGGCGAGCGCATCATCCCCCATGCGTGTCATCCTGAGCGCATCATCCCCCGAGGGGTTTGCGCTTCTGACGCGGGCTGCTTCGCGTTCACGTTGGCAAGGGGAGGTGGCAGAGCTACGAGGGGATCCTGACCATGTCGCCGAGCCTCGTCGAATCCCTGAAAGCTCAGCCCGTGTGGCTGATTCTATCCATCTATGCCGGGCTGGCCGCGACCGTTGCCGTCGTCGTTGCCGGTTTCGTGAAAAGGTCTCTTCTCGGAGTCGCAAAGAAGGCGCCATCGCATCTGACCGAGGTGATCGCGACGGGAGTCCCTAAGCCTCTGGGAGGAGCCGTCTTCCTCGCCGAGATCAGCGCGGGGCTGCGTTGGTTGCCACTCCCCGAGTCCCTCGAAGTCCTGACCCGACATCTGTTGCCCTTCTGCCTCGCGATTCTTGCGGTCATTCTGCTCATGCGGATGGCGCGCAAGGCGATAGACGCCTACGGCCGCTCGAACCCCTCGCTCCGCTCGTCGGCAGGAATCGGGCGGGCCATCACTTGGGTTCTCGGACTTTCTCTCATCGCGCTGATCGCATCGGACGCGGTTGGGGTGTCGCTGGCCCCGGTGTTGACGGCCATGGGAATCGGCTCGTTGGCAGTGGCGCTCGCTCTTCAGGATACGCTGTCGAACTTCTTCTCGGGTATCTACCTCATCGGCGACAAGCCGTTTCGTCCGGGTGACTTCATCCGGATCGAAGGGAGTGGACAGGAGGGGTACGTCGAGACCCTCGGATGGCGCTCGACGCATCTGCGCACGCTTTCGGTCGGCGTCGTCATCATCCCGAATACCGTCCTCGCCAAGGGCGTGCTCACGAATTTCGGCGCCACCAATCCGCGTCTCGTCCTTCGTGTTCGTATCGATGTTCCGCTCGGCTCCGAGATCGACAAAGTCGAGGCGCTCCTGACGAGCGAGGCCCTCGCTTGCATCGACGTAGCTGGAATACGTGCAAGTCCTGCTCCGTCGGTTCTGTTTCTGCCGGGCTGCGGGTGGCGTCGGCTCGGATTCACGGTGCTGTCGTACCTCGAGCCGTCGGCGGACCCGCAGCTCGTGGAACATCATCTCCGGAAGCGATTCTACGGTCGGCTTCTTCACGAGGGGTTTGTGGCGATGCCGCGCTTGCCGTCGCCGCCGCCCGCTTCTTGACTCGAGCCGATCCCCACTTCCCGGCGACGACGCCCGAAGCCGCGGCTGCTGCGGCCACGAGCGGCCATGACGTGAGCAGCCCTCGGCCAATGAGCACTCCCCCGAGCGGCGGCGCCGTGATCTGTGCGACCGACATCAGAGACTGCGTCAGTCCGATCACGACGCCTTGTTCGCCTCGTCCGGCGGCTTGCGTCACGAGGCTGCTGAGCGCGGGCCTAAGGACCGCGCTGCCGAACGACGCGAAGGTCGACGCGACGAGCAATAGAGCCACGGTGCCGGTCCCGCCGAGCGTGGCGTACCCGATGGCCATAGACGCGAAGCCGGCGGCAACGAGAGCCGGCTCGCCGAAGCGCTTTACGAGCCTCCCGATGAGTCCCCCTTGAATGATGATCCCGAGGAAGCCCGAGTAGGCGAAGAGAAAGCCGATCTCGCGCGGACCGAACGGGTGCCCTCCCCAAGTGAAGCGCCTCTCCGCGAACAGGGCGAAGCCCGACGTGAACGTCGCAAAGGCGAAGGAGAAGCAGAAGAATTGGAGGAACAGGCCTCCCAGGACAGGCCGCGAGAAATAAGTGGTGTACGTCGCGAGGGCGAAGGCCGAGGGGCGTCGCCCGCCCGGTCCGGCGTGGGCTCCCTCGGCGGTGGCAGGGGGAGGGCCGCCTGGAAGTAGAAAGGTCGTGCAGAGGATGCTCGTCATCGACATTGCGGCGGCCAGATACACTGGCGCGGACAAACCGTAGACGACGAGCGCCCCTGTCACAGAGGGCCCGATGAAGAACCCGACACCGAAGGCGATGCCGATGAGCGCGAACGACTTCGCGCGGTCTTCGGGTTTGGTGTTGTCGGAGATGTAAGCCTGCGCGAGCGCCAGATTCCCGGCCGTCGACCCGTCGATGACCCGCGAGAGGAAGATCATCCACAGCGCATTGGCGCGAGCGAGGAGCAGAAATCCGAGGAAGGTCCCGACCTGGCTCACGAGGAGCATCGGCTTGCGGCCTACGCGGTCGGAGATGCGGCCGAGCATCGGGCCCGAGACGAGTTGGCAGAGCGCGTAGCTCGAGACGAGAAGCGTGGCTTCGAGCGGTGTTGCGCCGAAGTGCTCCGCGTAGATGGCAAGCAGAGGGATTACGAGCGTCAGCCCGAACACGTCGACGAGGACGATGAGGAAGATGGGAACGAGGGGGCGCGAGCGCGGCACGGGCGACAAGGTACGCTAGGATGAAGCTGCGGGCGCTAGCGTTGCAATCCGCGCCCTGGGCGCGAACCTGTGGAGGCACCATGACCGTCCATCGTCTTTACCGGGGAGGGTTTTCGCGCCTCCGCGGTGCGCGCCATCGTTACCAGCATCGCGTGGCTCGCGCGACCGGGGTTTCCGCATCAGGTCTTCGCGCGGACCGCCGAGGCAGCGGCCGCGCAAGCAGCCCTCCTGGCACCTGGCGGCTCCGAGAAAAAGTGGTCCCATCTGCTCGTTCAGATCATCCTCGCTTCTCGCAACTTGACCGCGTCTTCCGAGGTCGCCCGCCCGTCGCGACGCCCTGCGCCCGCGAGAGTCGCCGCCCGCTGAGTGGGCCCTGAGTGGGCCCTGAGTGGGCCCTGAGTGGGCCCTGAGTGGGCCCTGAGTGGGCCCTGAGTGGGCCCTGAGTGGGCCCTGAGTGGGCCCTGAGTGGGCCCTGAGTGGGCCCT
>Ga0182024_10016630_pt1 | contig 13928 bp, 14 predicted proteins | sample P32metaG_FD_120480 | JGI IMG/M metagenome (GOLD analysis project Ga0182024, IMG submission 120480) | Permafrost microbial communities from Stordalen Mire, Sweden - P3-2 metaG (Illumina Assembly) | ecosystem: Environmental > Terrestrial > Soil > Wetlands > Permafrost | place: Sweden: Stordalen... | reverse complement strand
GCATTCGTCGTGGATGACCAGGTCATACCCCTTGGCCCAATCGGCGTCTTCATAAAGCGGGATTTTTACCTCTCGGGTGGCGTTGCCCTGCTCAATGGCGGTCACCTCGACGTGCGCCCGGGCTTCGAGTCCGCGCTTGATCAGTTCTTTCTGCGTCGTGTAGTCGTGGCAGCAGCCGCCGGTGACCAGCAGAATCTTTAACGGCTTGGGCGCTGGCGGGGCGGCGCCGAGCGGAGCGGCAAACAGCAGGCCGCAGCTCAGGCCGACCACGATCGCCGACCAAAACCGCCCGGTCGAACCGCGCTCGACCACTTGCCATTCCATACGCGTGCTCAGTTTCATCGGGGTGGGGCTCAATCAGGGGGGGTGGGCTCATCGGCAGCAACGATGAGTACGGGTGGAGCGAGACCGGTGCGCGAAAGAAGCCGGCGCCGGCTACGCAGTTCGATTGTAACCAGAACGCGACGGTCGAGGGAAATGGGCAATGCGAACTCCCCTGGCTGGAGCCGCGAAACGCTGTTTCCGGTCCCGCGTGGAACCTTCAGGAGGCAAACAACTCGCGCAACCGTTTGAGCACGGAGCCGAACCGGTCGGAATAGGCAAACACGTTGACACGCCGCCCGTCGCCGGCCAGCGGAGTCAGGTGAATGTCGAGCCGATCTTGTGGCAGGCAGCGGACGACTCGGTCGGCCCATTCGATGAAGACGATCGCCGGCTCGGCAAATCGCTCATCGAGACCCAGTTGCCAAAACTCGTCGTCGTCAGCCAGGCGATAAGCGTCGGCATGATAAATCGTCCGCGTGCCGTGATACTCTTGCACCAGCACGAAGGTCGGACTGGTCACCTCGCGGCGATCGATGCCCGATCCTTCGGCCACGGCTTGCACGAGCCGCGTTTTGCCGGCTCCGAGTGGCCCGTTGAGTCCGACGACGGCGCGGGTGGGAAGCGTGGCGGCCAGCGTCCGGCCGAGCGCGGCCGTGCCGACTTCGTCGGCCAGTTCGAATTCCAAAACTTGGTCGGGCATGGGGGAGGAGGCTACAGGCTAGAGGGTAATAATGTACTTGACTCATCAAGGCCGGAAGCCGGAACGGGGCACGGAATCAAATCGCACTTCAACGCTACGCTGGTCTTTAACCTCTGGCCTGTGGCCTCTAGCCTCTTTTCTCAATGTTCGTAGCCCCGTGGGACTAGCGGACGGCGGCCGCCGTCGGCCGAGGACTCCCAAAGTCCGGGCTCGGCGACGAACTCGCCAATCGCGGTGACGGGGACGGCGAGCGGCTGGTCGCGCAAAATTTGCTCGGCCACCGCGGGGGGGACCGCCAACACTAACTCGAAATCTTCGCCGTCAGACAGGGCGTGGTCAAGCGCCGATCGGCCGTCGGCCATCTGCGCGGCGAGTTGGGCCGCGGCAGCCGAAACCGGAATTTGCGCTAGATCGAGACTCGCCCCACAGCCGCTTTCGGCGGCCAGCCGGCTCAGATCCAACGACAAACCGTCGCTGACATCGATGCCAGCATGCAGTTCGTAGCGGTCGGCCAACAGCAATGCCTCGGCGACGCGGGGCTCGAAATCGAAATGCCGGCCCAAGATGCTGCCGCCAAAAGTGCCGGTGACGAGGATGCGGTCCCCCGGCCGGGCACCGCTACGCAGCAGCGGACCGCGCGGCGAGGGAGTTCCCAGCGCCGTGATGCTGATCGCCAGGCCGCCCGCCCAGGTGTTGGTATCGCCGCCGGCAATGGCCACTCCGTAACGTGCGGCCAAGGGAAGAATGCCGGCGTACAAGTCGCGGGCAAGCTTCTCCCCACCCTGCTCAGGCAATGCCAGCGCGATGACCACGGCCAACGGACGCGCGGCCATGGCTGCCAGATCGCTCAGGTTGACCGCCAGCGCCTTGTGGCCGATCCGGCGAGGATCGTGCTCGGCGAGCAGGAAATCGACTCCTTCGGTCAACAGATCGGTTGTCACGACCAGTTGTCCGCCGCCGCCGACCGTCAGGACTGCCGCGTCGTCTCCCAGTCCCACGCCGAGAGCCGGATGGGGAGGAGAGACCGTGCGCAGCCAGGCGATAAACGATGATTCCATGATCGGCGAACATAATCGCCGGGTGGCGTGGCTGGCAAGTGCGCGCCCGAAGAGTGTTGGCTGCGCGACGAAGAATTGGGACAGGCACAAGCGCCGTATCCCTGCTTGTCGGAAAATCGACCGGCTAGCTCGGAGCCAGACCCATTTTTCAACGGCCTGCCAGGCCCGGAGAGCGTGGGCCTATTTGCGAAGCGAAACGTTCAGATGGCCGAACTTCGATTCGTTGTTGCGGAGGATGAAGAATTTCATCGGCTCCAGATCTTCGAAATCGGGCCGATTGAGAACGTAGGCCACGTTCTCCAGCGAGATCGTCTCCCAGATGTGCAGGCCGACGAGGATGTCGCCGCGGCGAATTCCTTGCCGGGCCGCCGGACTGTCGGGCCGGACGGCGACGACCGACATGCCCCCGCGATACTGGGTCTGCGTCTGACGGAGCTGTTTGGCGGGAACCTCTTCCAGCTTCAATCCGAGTAGATCCCAAATCCTGGCGGCGTCGCGGCTCTTGGCTGGGGTGGCCGGCTCGCTGGTGGCAACCTCCGTGCGGGACGCGGTCGTCACGACACGGCTTTTCGAGCCCAGCACCAGACTGAGCGTCACCGGCTGTTGATCGCGGCGGACGACGACTTCGATCTGCTCGCCGGCTTTGTGATCCAGGAGTGCCCGTTCGAAATCGAGACCGCGTACGATCGGTTTGTCGTCGGCCCGCGTGATCACGTCGCCGCGGCGGAGGCCACTTTTGGCGGCCGGGCTTTCTTCGGCGATGTCGCCGACGACGAATTCCTGCCGGCTGGCCGCGTCGGCAGCGGCCTTGACTCCATGAACGACTCCCTCGATCCGTTCGACGCTCATCAGCCGGCTGGCGATCTCCATGGCCATGTCGACGGGAATGGCAAAGCCGATCCCCTGGGCGCCAGCCCGCACGGCGACGTTGATGCCGATCATCTCGCCGTCGATGTTGAGCAGTGGGCCGCCCGAATTGCCCGGGTTGATGCTGGCGTCGGTCTGGATCAGGTCTTGATATTGCTGGGCGTCGCTGACGTGTACGGTGCGGTGGAGGGCGCTGACGATGCCGCGGGTGACGGTGTGTTCATAGCCATAGGCATTGCCGATGGCGATGACCGGTTCGCCCGTCATCAGGTCGCTGGAGGTGCCGATCGTGATCACCGGCAATTCCTCTTTGGCTGTGATCTTGATCACCGCCAGATCGGTGCGTGGATCGTGCGAGACGGTCGTGGCGACGAAGGCCTGACCGCCGGCCAGCGTGACCTGGATTTTTTTCACTCCCTCGACCACGTGATAATTCGTGATGATGTAGCCCCGCTGGTCGATGACCACGCCGGTCCCCATGCCGTTGACGTGCTGCGGGGCATCGCCGCGGTGGGCGTTTTCGTCGGGGGACAAGACGGTTTTCTGACCGTGAATGTTGACGATCGAGGCACGCGCTTGCTCGATGGCCCGGACCGTGGCGGTTCGCCGGAGTTCGGAGCCGGAGGCCGAGCGGCCGATGGGCGTCACCGCCACAGCGAGTGCGAGGGAGAGGCCCCAGCAGACCGGTGCAGCAAGCGGGAAGTATCTGGGTTGGATCATGAGATGGGATTGCCGCGCGGGTGGTTCGGGCTGTCGGGTGCGGGCCGAAAGGGGTGCAGGCCGCGGCGGTAGCGTGACGCACCACAACGATCCATCTGCACCAAAGCTAGATCGGTCAATCGTTAAGATCGCTAGAGCAAGAAGAGTTTCCGCCGTTACAGCCAACCTAAGTTCTCTTTGGCACTCCCTTGATGATGGGAAAGCGAGGGAGAAAATGCGGCGGGGAAACCAGGCGAGAGGCGACAGGCCAGAGGCCACAGGCGCGGAGAAAAGACCACGCGATTGCGCGCATGGCTCGGCGGAAAAGCGTGTGAGGCGCAAGCGGTGCGCGGACGGGCGGCGCCAGGAGGGGCGTTGCGTTATTCAGGTTTTCGGCGACCGACGATCATTGAGACCGTTGGAGGCTGGAATATTTACGAGTCGTCGGCGCGTAAGCTGGCCGCGTGGCCGGACGCCGCCGCGCACTGTTGGGCAAGGGAGCTGGCTCGGGCTCCGGCAATTCCTCGGGCTCGGGGAGCAACGGTTCATCGACGGCCGGCGCAACGACCGGCACCACCTGGACCGGAGCACCCGCTCCGAAGACCGGCCGCGTCGGCACCGGATGAAACCGCGGGTGCCCTTGATCGGGACCCGTCGGGCCGGGAACGGCCGCCACCTGCGCGCCGTTTGCCGCTCGCGATCCGCGGACGCATCGCTTGCCACCAGCGCCTCGATTGCCGATGGCGCATCGATTGCCGCTGGCACCCGAGGGCTCGCAAGCATTGCCGCTGGGGCATCCACGCTGGCCAGGAGAGTTCGGGCCGGGGCAGTTCGGTTCCGTGCAGGCGCCGCACTCCGCCGCGCATTGGCCGCCGGCCGGTGCCGGGCGAACGAGTCCCAACGACCAGTCGCCGTGCAAGACGTAGCCTTGCCGGCAACAGCCGCTGTACGCAGCCAGGCAGAGAGCCAACAGAATCGGCCAAACGGCCGTCAGGCGTCGCATGCGTTTCCCCCCCCGGGCAAACATCGGTCTTCACGGTCGCGATCGTGCGCGCTCTTACCGAGCCTGGAGAGCCCGGGGCGCTATCTGGTCTGATCGGCGCGCCGCCGGGCGGGAAAACAGGAATAATCGGCAAACTCTGCCAAGGGAGGCGACAGGCTCGAGGCTACAGGCTAGAGGTGAGAGGAGAAAAGAGAAGCAGAGAAGAGGTGAGACTCAAGCCCCGCTGGTCTGTAGCCTATTTCTTCGGCCCGCTATCGCGGCGCAGCGCCAACAGCAGCAATTGCAGCAGCAGGAAGACTGCCAGCAATGCCAGCAGCAGGTAAGGCCAATGGGCCAGTAGACGAAGTTGAAGGTTGGCGGCACGGCCCAGATCCTCGACGACGCCGATCACCACCAGCAGCAGCAGTCCGAGCAGCAACAGACCACAGCCGCCGGCCGCCATCAGGCTTTTGAAATTGCCCGCCTCGTTGTATTCCTCGTGATGCAACTCGATCGTTCGGCCTCGGGCCAGGCTGCGGTCAATGGTTTGCGTCAGCTCGATCGTGCGCGCGGCATCGAGCCAGTCGGGATGGACTGTTTTGCCGGCGATCGCCGCGCGCAAGGTTTCGAGCGCCGCGCGGGCCGGGTTCCAGTCGTCGGGCCACGTGCGGTCGGCCCGCTCGCCGCCGGCTTGAAGTTCCATGTGCCAAGCGCCCGCCTCGGCGGGCATGGTGACCACCGCGCGACCTGCCGGGGCGATCAGCAGCAGCCGGCCCGAGTCGGCAAGATCGGCCGATGCGACCGACCAGCGGGCCACGATTCCGCCGGGGCCCGACATTTGCAGGTTGAGGCTTTCGAAGGAGGTTCCGCCGCCGCCGGCCATCGCCCCCAGATGGGTCAGATCGCCAGTGAGAGACTGGAGCAAATCGGCGTCGCGGGCGAACTGAGCTTTGACGGCCGCAGAGCTGCGGTCGACCATCTGCCGTTCGAGCGAGACCTGCTCGAGCGGACCGATGCCGCCGACCTGATCGGCGGCAAGCCGTTCGGTCAATTCGGCGATGGCCGGGTGCAATCGGTTCGGCAGGTAGGGCAACAGGACCGTGCCGGCCTCGCGGCGAACCATGTCCAGCTCGTAATAGACCAACATCGAGATGAAGAGAGGATGGGCGACCAGCGCGGGGATTCCGACCTGGGCGAATTTACGCAACTGTTCGGCGCGGCGGTCTTCGTCGGAATCGGTGCCGACAATGACGGCGTCGATCCACGTCGAGTCGAGCAGCGCCTCCCAGTTGTCGACGACGCCGCGCGTCGGTTGAAACGCGGCGAATGCCGCCGCGTGGGGGCCCGAGGTGATTTCCGAGCAGGCCACCAATTGATAGGCGGCATCGGAAACGATGGTGCGAGCGATCGCCAACGTTTCGCGATCCGCGCCGAGAATGGCCAACTTCATGCTGCCCCCGGCGTGGTGCGGGTGGAGATTCGAGCCGTCGGGCGGAACTGCCCGCGACCAAGATAGCAGGAGCGCAAACGAAAGCTACTGCAGAGCCGGCACGTTTTTCTTGGGGTTGCTCTTGCTGGCCGGCTTGACCTTGGGAACTTTGACTTTGGCCAGCTTGCCCTGATTCTTTTGCTCGGCCCGTTGAGCACGCAGAGCGGCCTTACGAGCCGCCGATCCGGTCTTTGCCGAGGAGGCATTGCCGGCCGGCGTGGAGGAATCGAGATAGGGCATCGAGCCCATGCCGAAACCACCGTTGGCAAACGGATTGGAGGGGCCGCGGGTGACATTACCCCCGCCCGCGCCTCCCAACATTCCGTAGAGCATGTAGATCTGAGCCATTTGTTGTTGGCTGCTCATGCCCCCGCCCGTCGGAGCGGCACCGGTGACCGGCGAGAAGGTATGCATGCCCTGCATGCCGCCGAAATTTGCCCCGCCGGCCATTTGCGCCGATGCTGTGGGAACAAATGCCACGGCCAGGGACCCGACGGCAATCATGCTGAGGAACCGGCTGCTACTCATCAAAGCGCTCGCGGAAAACCGGAAGAAGATTTCGCTCGCCACCACCGCCTCAGTATCCAATCTATTTATCTTACCTATTCAATGCAAGCACCTAAAACACCGCATTATCCCAAAGTTGGGTGATTTTTAGCTTGGCGGGCAGGCAATTCCGACCGAATCAGCGGCCCGAGTCGGGGATGTTTTAGGCGAACGATGCGGATACTCAAAAAACGCCAAGGTCCGGTTTGGCGACTCGTTTGGTCGCGGCCGGTGGGTTACGCTTACTGAGCGAGCCCAGGCCCCGAATCCAAAAAAATCGATGAGCGAGAATCCATGAACCGAGCATTTCTGTTGGCGGCGGCGAAGATCGTATGTGTCGGTTGGCTGGTGGCCAGCACGCCGGGCCTCGCGCGGAGCGAGGATGCGGCGCCTGCGGGGGCCATAATCGACGGCACGGGCGAGGGATGGAAGGAACTTGGCCAGGCCGACTTTGCGGGGGTGAATGGCGACCCCGACACATGGAGTTGGAGCGGCGAAGGGCTGCACTGTACGGGTCAGCCCGTCGGTGTGATTCGTTCACAGAAGATTTACACCAATTTCGAATTCGTGGTCCAGTGGCGGCATCTGCGCTCGGCGGGCAATTCGGGAGTATTTGTGTGGGTGCCCGAGGCGTCGCTCAAAGATTTGCCGAAGGGGCGTCTTCCGCAAGGGATCGAGGTCCAAGTGCTCGATCACGGTTACACCCAGCAATACGAAAAGCAAACCGGCAAGAAGGCCGACTGGTTTACGACCAATGGCGACGTTTTTGCGGTGGGCTCGAAAATGACTCCCTTTCCGCCCCTGTCGCCCGACGGCAGCCGCAGCTTTCCGAAGCAGCAACTAAGCAAGGGGATCAACGAGTGGAACCACTATTACGTGCGGGCCATCAATGGCGAAGTGCGGTTGTGGGTCAACGGCCGGGAAGTCTCGGGCGGAACCGGTTGCGATCCGCGGAGCGGTTACTTGTGTTTGGAATCGGAAGGCTCGCCGATCGATTTCCGCAACCTGCGTATGCGCGAACTGCCGTAAGGGGGCGGTCGCGTCTGAATTTCGCCGCGTCACGCCTCTGACTGGGCGTGCAGCCGAGAATCCAGCCCCTAGGTTTCTTTGCGTTTCAGTTTGCCTTCGTTCTCTTTGATGAAGGCGCGAATCTCGTCGCCGAAGGTGAGCAACCGATCCCATTGTTCCATGTAGAGGGTGACCGGCATGCGCTGCAGTCCATAGACGCTGAGGCCCCCTTTTTCGCTGACTTTGCAGTAGAGCGTGCCGCGCTTCGGCTGTTCGACCTCGCTCAACAGCTTGGCGGCCTCGTCGACCTTCAGTTCACCGGCGGCCAACTTGGCAAGGATTTCTTCTTTCTTCATGGACTCTCTACCTCGACTGGGGCACGAACCATCCGGCGAATACCGCGCGAGCGCGGCAACCTCCCTGTTCCAGGACCGCACGGGGGGAACCGAAACGGCAACCCGCCCCGCGGTGTTGGCCAAGCGGATGGAAAACCATTGACCAACGAGGCAGATCATAGGCCATTTGGCCCGTCCGGGTCAATCAGGGAGGCGTGGCTTAGGGCGGGGCGTGGCCGAATCCGAGTTGGCAAAAAGCCCGAGCGCGTGCGAAGCGATTCGGACGATCCGCTCGGGCGTGGCGATTAGAACCCCTGACCCAGATTCGATAGGCCCGAGGGGGCCGACGAGGCACGGCCGGGGCCCGAGGGGGCGTTTTGCAGAATCGCTTTGGTCACCAGGAGGTAGTTGGCGCCGCGATACTCGGTGATGGTACCGCTAACGAGCCAGGGAAGTTGTTCCGGAATGTCGCTGATGGAGGTGGCGATCCGTTCGAGGTTCAGGTTTTCGAGTCCCGTGTAGTGGGCGTCGCTACCGGTGGGAAAGAACGTGGCCCGATCGCCGGTCAGTTTGAAATGACCCGGCACATCGACCAGTGTGGTTCCTTCGCGCTGGCGCTGCGAAGTGGAATGGGGCGCAGGATTGGTCGAGCGCGGGGCAAACGCGCGCGCGCCCGATTCGGCAGCCGCCGCCAGGCGGACCGGTGACCAGGCGAGCATCCATGAGGCGAAGCAGGCCGCGCCCATGGCGAGCGCCGCGGCAACGATCCAATGCGAAAGTGAATATCGGTGCGTGGTGGGCATGGCAGGTAATCGGCGGGGGGGCAGGGAATCGCGGGAAAGCAGATGCGTCGTGCGCGGGGCAAGGGGGATGCACGCCGGCGGGAAGGGCGCGCGGCGCGGAGCGGGCCGCGGCTAACCGCCTGGTTTTTTCATGGCCAGGCTGTGCAACACCAGCACCGATCCGACCGAAAGCAGAGCGTACCCAATCCATTCGGGCGGATGGATCGTACGGCGCGGTGTCGGGCCCATCGAGGCCAGGAAGGGGCGAATCGTGCCGTCGTCGGCGCCGCTCGACGCGGCCAAACGCTCGTTCAGCACGCGACTCGCCCGCTCGTTGAGCGTGAAGCTCTCGACCTTCTTGAACTCGAAGCCGAAGAACAACAGCACCACGCCCAGGATAAAAAACTGATTGCGGTTGAACTCCATCTGAAAACCTTGCAGAGCTCGACGGTGGGACGATCCGGGGGCTGCGAGCGCGGCGAGAACGCTAAAGCAGGCCGCGAGACGCACTGGGACCAGGGGGCGGGAACACGCGGGTAGGTATGGCGCATTATCGGGGCCGCGGCGGCGGTATCTTCAATCGCCCGCTCGGGATAGCGATTGTGCCAGCAGCAACGGGCAAGCCGCGTGTTCGGCTCGCTCGGCCTTTGCGGATGTTAGGGCTTGAGGCTTGAGACAAGGCTTGAGACTTGAGGGACGCAGAAGACTGCATTTTGCTCAAGCCTGTAGTCTCAAGCCGAATGGCACTAAGTTAAGGATTGCATTAGGCGAAAGATCGCTGCGAACCAGTTTCTCCGCTGGGGCTCTCTGCCGCTGCCCGAGGTGAGAACGTTGCGAATACACGCGATTATAACCTCATCTTCGCCCCGGTCGTTGACGTTCGTGAGCCAGCGCACTCCCGGCGGGCATCCCGGCGCGTCGAACAGCATCCACCAATACGATGAGTTTGGGTCCGCCCCCGCGCCGCGGCATCCAAGGCGATCCCCGAGCGTCACTCCGGAACGCTCCGCAATGCGCTGAGATGCAATTTCTGCTTCGGCTTCGGTCATCCCGCTATTGTAGCCGGGGGACGGGGCGCATGAAAAACCCCGCAGCGAACGGGTTTCAGCGGACGGCGCAGGGAAAGTGGGAGCGGGCTTCTCTGGCGTCCAACTAGAGGCAAATCCAGAGGCAAATCCAGACACCCACAAATCGAGCCGGGATCATTGCTGAATTGTGGGTGTCTGGGTTCGACCTCTGGTTTCGACCTGGGTTCGACATTGGTTTCGACCTGGTTTCGACCCCTGGGTTCGACCCTGTCTGGGTTCGACCCCTCTTTCCCGTCCCCCGGCTACAATAGCGGGATGGACGCACCAGAACCTACGCGCCGGCCCTGGTTCGATTTGCCGGCAATCACGATCCTCGCCTTTCTGGCGGTCGTGCCGTGTTTTGTCGCGTGGAAGTGGGCCGAGTCGCGTAACCGCAATCAGTGCATGAGCGATCTCGATGCAAAGGGTGTGATGGTTGGCCACCAGTATGTTCTTGACGTGTGGACAAGGGAGTGGCCCTTTCACAACGCCGACCGGACTGTCGGTATTGTGCTAGGCGACGGCACGTATGACCACGATGACGTTCTGCGCCTGCGACGAACCTTCCCGGGTGTGCCGATTTACCACGACGAACTGACAGCGGGTGGTTGGAGCCCGGCGGGGATGCGAGAAAAACTCCCCGAGGACTAGGCCACTACACTTCGCCCCCTCCCACAGCCCCGCAATTTTTCGGCAACACTCCGGTGACACACCACCCAATAGCGGGCGTGGACGCAATGTCAAAGACTCACCGCTGGGCCATCGTGCGCCGAGCCCTGTTGTTGCTGGCGGTTGTGGTCCTGGTCGCCTTCGTGGCGCTCGCTGGTCTCTATCTCACGCTGTCGAGCGCGGCTCGCGGGCCTCGCCCGGTACAGCCCCGGATTGACGTTGACTAGGCCCCGCAAGAGGGCGCCGCTTAAGTTAGTAGTTAGTGCCATTCGGCTAGAGGCTACAGGACGGACGGAAAGACGATCAGTTAACGCGAACGCGCAACCGTTCGGCGACCAACGCAACGGCCCACACCGGCGGAGCCTCCCGCTTGTGGCCCCAAGCCTGTAGTCTCAAGCCTCACGCCTATTTCCGCCGGGCGATGGCCCGCTTCATGGCGGTTCCCATGTCGGCCGGGCTTTGGGCGACTTCGATGCCGGCGGCCCGCAGGGCGGCGATTTTTTCGGCCGCGGTTCCCTTGCCGCCGGAAATGATGGCCCCGGCGTGGCCCATCCGCTTGCCTGGGGGGGCGGCCTGGCCGGCAATGAAGGCGGCCACCGGCTTGGTGACGTGCTCTTGGATGAAGGCGGCGGCCTCTTCCTCGGCGGTGCCGCCGATTTCGCCCATCATCATGATGGCCTCGGTGGCGGGGTCGGCCTGGAAGAGTTTGAGCAGGTCGATGAAAGAGGTGCCGACGATCGGATCGCCGCCGAGCCCAACGCAAGTCGATTGGCCGAGCCCGAGGCTCGTCAATTGCCAGACGGCCTCGTAGGTGAGCGTTCCGCTGCGGCTCATCACGCCGACGGGGCCCTTCTTGTGGATATAGCCGGGCATGATGCCGATTTTGCACTCTTCGGGCGTAATGACGCCGGGACAGTTGGGTCCGATCAGCCGCGAGCCGGAGTGCCGCACCACTTCGTAGACGCGGACCATATCGACGACCGGAACGCCCTCGGTGATGGCGATGACCGTTTTGATGCCGGCATCGATCGCTTCCAGAATGGCGTCGGCGGTGAAGGCGGGCGGGACGAAGATCATCGTGGCGTCGGCGCCGGTTTTCTCGACGGCTTCCTGGACGGTGTCGAACACCGGCAGGCCCTCGACCGTTTCGCCCCGCTTACCGGGCGTCACGCCGCCGACCATCCGAGTGCCGTATTCGAGGCAGCCTTTGGTGTGGAACTGGCCGACCTTGCCGGTGATTCCTTGACAAAGGACGCGCGTGTTCTTGTTGACGAGAATGCTCATGGCCGGTTTTGCTAAAAGCGTGTTTGTCGCTGTCGGGTATAAAACGTCGAGTCGGCCGCCGTGTGTCAGCCGCGCCGAGTTAGCCGTACTTGGCTATGCGTGTTGTATCAGGCGTGCTGTTGTTAAGCGATTTTGGCCGCCGCGACGACTTTTTGGGCCGCGTCGGTCAGCCCGTTGGCGCCGATGATGGCGAGTTTGCTTTCGGCCAGCATCCGCCGGCCTTCTTCGACTTCGGTCCCTTCCAGGCGGACAACCAGGGGCACGTTGAACCCGACCGACTGGTAGGCCTCGAGAATGGCCGACGCGATCGTGGTGCAACGCATGATGCCGCCGAAGATGTTGACCAGCACGGCCTTGGTGTTTTTGTCGGCCAGCAGGATGCGGAAGGCTTCGGTCACCTGGTCGACATTGGCGCCGCCGCCGACGTCGAGAAAATTGGCCGGTTCGCCGCCATGATATTTGATCAGGTCCATCGTGCTCATGGCCAGCCCGGCGCCGTTGACCAGGCAGCCGATATTGCCGTCGAGCTTGACGTAGGAAAGACCGGCCTTGCCGGCGCGGATTTCGGCGGGCTCTTCTTCCGACAGATCGCGCAGTTCGGTCAGGTCTTTGTGGCGAAATAGGGCGTTGTCGTCGAGCGTGATCTTGGCATCGAGCGCCACCAGTTCGCCGGCCGCGGTGACGACCAGTGGATTGATTTCGACCAGGCTGCAGTCGGAGTTGACGAAGACGCGGCACAAAGCCTTGAGAAACGTGTCGGCCGAGCGGACAGTGGCCCCTTCGAGCCCCAGGCGAGCGCAGATCTTGCGAACCTGGTAGCTGCGCAGGCCGGCGTCGACGTCGAGCGGCTCGCGGAAGATCAGTTCCGGAGTTTCGGCGGCGACATGTTCGATATCCATGCCCCCTTGGCTGGAAACCATCACCACGGGGGAGGCGGCCGCGCGATCGACGACGATGCCCAGGTAGAGCTCGCGAGCGATCTGGCAGCCCTCCTCGATGAGGAGTTGTCGCACGGTCTGGCCGGCCGGTCCGGTTTGAATGGTGACGAGCGTTTGGCCGAGCAGATTTTTGGCGACCTCGGCAGCTTCGGCAGCGCTTTTGACGAGCTGCACGCCGTGCTGCTTGGGATTGGAAATGAGCGTTCCCTTGCCCCGGCCGCCGGCATGGATCTGGGCTTTGACGACGGCCAAAGGCCGCGCGAGCGAGGTGAAAGCGGCCGCCGCTTCCTCGGGTGTGTGGGCGACGACGCCGCGTGGAACCGCCACGCCGGCCCGGCGGAGGATTTCCTTGGCCTGAAACTCGTGAATCTTCATGCCGGCACGCCAGGAGAGTGAGAGAACGGTCAAGTCAGGACCCGGAAATAGCGCGGCGCGTATTGCGGCGCGCGAGGCCGCGATTATAGGTGCCCACGCTCTTGAGGGTCAAGCGTGCGGCGATTGACGATCGGATTCGAGGGCGCTATAGTTGGCCCTTGATGGCTCACACGTCGCGCCGCTCTCACCGCGAAATCGTGCTCCGGCCGGCAACCGAGCGTCGGTTGCGCCAGGCCCTGGAAAAGGCCGCGCTGCGCTACACCGCGCAGCGAGCGATGGTCTTCGGGTGCCTCGATCGGCTGGATTGCCATCCCACGGCCGAGGAAGTTTATCGGTCGGTGCGGCGCCGTCTGCCGCGCATCAGTCTGGCCACGGTCTACAAGTCGCTCGATGCGCTGGCGGCGGCCGGCTTGATCGCCAAGCTGGCGGGTGTAGACGGCCGCGGCCGATACGACTGCCGCGGCACCGATCACTACCATCTGCGCGACACGCGCACGGGCGAGGTCAAGGATCTGATGACACCGTTCGATCCCGACCTGCTGGCCAAGCTCGATCCGCGGCTGGTCGAGAGCCTGACGCGCACCGGCTTTCAGGTGAGCGGCTATCGGCTGGAAGTGCTGGGGACGTTCGGGCCGGCCGACGAGTAAACCTGAGGCGCGTGTTTAAGCTTGCCCGATCGCCACTAACCCGCATTTCTCACTACGCGGAGAGATTTTGACGCGGAATTTGGCGGCGGGGAATTGAAAAAGGCCGCCCTCCCTGGCATAAGTTGTTTGTCTAGAACAAACCTGTGCCCAAGGAGGTG
>Ga0182024_10016629_pt1 | contig 13929 bp, 15 predicted proteins | sample P32metaG_FD_120480 | JGI IMG/M metagenome (GOLD analysis project Ga0182024, IMG submission 120480) | Permafrost microbial communities from Stordalen Mire, Sweden - P3-2 metaG (Illumina Assembly) | ecosystem: Environmental > Terrestrial > Soil > Wetlands > Permafrost | place: Sweden: Stordalen... | reverse complement strand
GTGATCCCCGCCGCGGCCGCGGCAGGCGTCCTCGTGGTCCTGCTGCTGCGCCCGCGCCACCCCGCGCAGGCCGCCGCCCGCTGAGTCCCGGCGAACCGGCGTACTCGCCGCCCGCTGAGTCCCGGCGAGCGGGCGTACCCGCCGCCCGCTGAGTCCCGGCGAACCGGCGTACCCGCCGCCCGCTGATTGCGGGTGACTGGTCACGGGCACGATGACCTGCGTGTTCGCTGATCCGTCGCGTGAGCCGAGGCTGGAGCGGGCCATGCCCGCCGACGCCGTGCCCGGCTCCACGATCCCCGAGGACAGCGAGGCGGAGATCCTGCTCCGCGACGGGACGTGGGTCTGGGCCCAGGTGATCGGGCAGCGCAAGGACCGGCATGGCCGCTGGTGCGTCGGCATCCGCTGGTACGCCAGCCCCACCGTGGGCGGCCGCGAAGGCTGGTACCTCTATGACCCCCGGCTGATCCGCCGGCCCCCGTTAACTCTGCCGCCGCTAGCTGGGCCCGCCCGGCCGCGGCACCCCGCCCGCATCCCGGCCGCGCCGCCCCGACCGCTCGTACTCGGCGCCGCCGTACTCACCAGCGCCGTACTCGGGGGTCGCGTACTCCGGTATCCCGTACCCAGCGGCCCCGTATCCAGGTGTCCCGTACTCCGGCCCCTCGTACCCCGGCGTCCGCAGCCCGCCTGTTCCGGAATCCGCCGCCCCGAAACCGGAGCCGCCGTAGCCGGCGCCGCGGTCGCTCCCGTCCCCGTAGCCGCCCGCGCCGTAGCCGGGCAGGCCCGGGCGGGGAAGATCGCGCAGATCGCGTTGCGGGGAGTTCCCGGCCTGCTGCTCGAACAAATGCCAGGCCCTGAACTCCTCGACCAGCCCGTCAAAGATCGTCCGCATAGGGGCGACTCTTCCACCTAGCCAGCGCGAAATCCAGGCAATGACCGATCTAGGCGAGCCCGGCCAAAAGTACTCCGATATCCGCTGTTAACGGCGGAAACCGCAATGAACACCAGAATTCTCCGCAACGAAAACCGTGCCATCCCCGGCCCGGGGTCCTGCTGATGTGGCCGCGGGCCCGGGAATGGCCTGGTCAGCCTGCTGACGTCAATGCACGGGCCCCAGTGTCACGGTGAGCAGGGAGGGGGCCGGATCGGACACCGCGCCAGACTGGTCGGCCCCCCCGGCCGGGGCTACATCGTCGTACGGGAATGCGTATCCGCGCCCGCCGGTCGTGGTCGCGTGGACGATCCGCGCATAGTGATTGGTGGTCGCATTGGTGTAGTAATCGGCCGGGTTTTCGCCGTCTGGCTGACTGGCGTCGATAAGCAGCGTGCTCCGGTTGAACGCGGCGGCCAGGCGGGGCAGGATCGCGAGCATTTCGGCGCTCATCCCCGCCGGGCTGAACGGCCCGCTGTTGCAGCTGAAGATGTCGGCGGCCGAAGGCTGGGCGAAGGATCCGACGCCGTCAAACGTCAGCAGGCCGCCCGATACCTGGCCGGTCACCGTGCCGAACGACGCCTGGGTGTCCACGGTCAGCGGGGTGGCGGCGTACTTCTGCCAGACCTGGCTCACGTAGCCGTCGTAGTACCCGGCCAGCAGGCCGGAGTTGAGCACTATCGCGTTGACCGGGCTGAGGGCGCGGAGATTGGCCCCGCCGCTGGTGACGATGAGGTCATTCCAGCCGTTCCCGTCCGCTGCGGCCTGCGCGGCCAGTCCCGTGCACACCGTGTCCAGGCCCCCGCCGGGCAGGCCCGGGACAGTCTGGGTGCCTGCGGACCCGGTCAGCCCCAGCGCTACCGGGAGGCACACGAAATCGACGAAGCTGATGTTCGCGAACAGCTGGGCGTCGTTGTACGTCAGCTCGCAGAAGTCCCACTGCAGGTCGATGTTGGGGTCGGACGGGTTGGTGACCGACGGCTCGACCAGGGCAGGGCCGGGGTTGAGCAGGAACTCCAGCGGGCTGCCGATGGAGAACCAGATCCGGGAGCCGGCCAGGTGCGGGATCGTGAGGGGGGTCCCGGCGCCCCCCGAGGCGCCCAGCGGGATCGCGCAGTCCACCGTGAGGGGGCTGCCGGCCGCTGCTGGGGAGGCCGGGTAGTACGCGTCTGCCCGTCTGACTGCAGCAGCATCAGCGCGTTGCCGTTATCGAGCGCCTGCCCGGTCACGTAGGCGTAGACGGTGTCCGAGCCGGTGTTGTTCTGCAAGCTGACCGCGAGCGTGGCCGCGGTGGCGGCCGCGGCGCCGGCCTGCGTGCCCGCGGCGGCCCGGGTCTGCGTGGCGGCGGACACGCGCGGCGCGCGCAGCCCTCCGGCCAGTGGCACGGCGAGAGCCGCAGCGGACGCATCGATGAAGCGACGGCGGGAAATCATGACTGCCTCCAGGTCCCGCGGCTGACCCGCGGTAGGGGAAGGAGCAGGCGCCCGCCTCGCTTGCCTGCACTGTGTCTTGCGCAGAATGGTAATGCGCAATACCCCGATACCTGGACTATTCGCCGTGAATCTAGGGGCGGCTGAAAGGCGCCTGGCCCTGACCCCGGCCGGCTGTGCTCAAGGCCCCGGTGGGCGGCCCAGCCAGATGGTCCAGCGCTCCAGCATGCCGATCCGGAGCAGGCCCATCGCCGCCCAGGGATCCCGGCTCATGCGCGCCGCGACCTCCTGCTCGTCCCCGGCCTCGATCATGTGCAGCGTGTGCGTACCGTCGCCGAGTGGGCCTCCTGCGAGGATGAAGCCCGCGTCGGCCAGCCCGTCCATGAACGACGCGTGCTCGTCCCAGGCGGCCTGCTCCCGGATGCCCCGGCTCTCGTCCCAGCGCGGTCCGTGGTCGGTGGTGAGCGCGAAGATGGCCATGACCCGACGCTAAGGGCCGGCACTGACAAGTCCGGAGCGGGGCGCCGGCCCCGTGACCGGCTCCGGGCGCCAGCCAGACGGCCAGCGGTCTCGTGGCCTAGCGGTCCCGTGGGCTGCGGGTCCAGCCGCGCTGGGTCCGCGTCAGCTCGGTGAAGCCGGACGCGGCCAGGAACGCGCGGTAGCCGGCGCCGTCCCGTCCGGCCGGGTCTGGTTCCAGCGTGGCGTAGTCCAGCAGGCGGGTGACCTGGGCCAGCCGCAGCCAGGTGGCCGCCTGCCCGAGCAGCCAGGTGGCGACCCCTTGCCGCCGGTAGTCCTCGGTGACGTGGAGGTTGCCGATGTCGGCCCACCCGCCGTCACGGGGCAGCCGCTCACCGCCGGTGAAGATCTCCACCTCGATGTAGCCAATCTCCTGGTCGCCCAGGACGGCCGACAGCCGGGTGCCGTTCATGCCCACCGACCGCCGGGCGGCCAGCCCGGCCACCGGCGGGGAGGACCGCCGCGGCAGCTCGCTGACCTCGACCAGGTACACCACCTCGGTGGATCCGGCAGGCGTGAACCCGGCCCGCTGGTACAGGGCACGGATGTGCGGCCACTGCTCGGGCACGCCGAAGACGCCCCGCACGGGCAGCTCCCCGCCTGCATCCTGGCGGGTGACCCCCCACTGGTCCAGCTGGCCTACGCAGGCGGTGATCAGGGCCTCCGCCGCCTCCGTGGCGTCGGTCCAGTAGGGGTTTCCGACCGGTGCGACCGGCCAGAACAGCAGCCAGTGGATATCCCCGGAATCCCTGTAGGACGAGCCCGCTCGTTCGTCGGCGAAGTACCGCAGCAGATGCGCGGCGGCCACAACGGCGTGACGTTGCTCGGCGACCAGCGTGGCCCGCTCGGCCACCCACGGGTCGACGAGGGTCTCAGCCGGCTGCCGCTCCAGGTGGCTGAGCACGGTGGCGACGGATACCCCGGCGCCCGGCACGACCGCCGCGCCGTGCGCGTTGACCAGTACGGTCAGCTGGTCGCGGTCCCGGCGGTGGAATGGGCGGACCTCGATAGATGGCATGGCCGACCCCTTGATCCAGGCAGGAAGAAGTGGACAGTGGGGCCGCTACCAGTGCGGTATGGCCAGCACTGTAGCATCAGCCAGCCTGGGTACAGCACGCCCGGGCTGGGCTGGGCCAGCCTGGACGGTTGCTACTTCCAGCGATCGGCCAGCTGGAGCTCGGTCTCCCTGATCAGGTCGCGCAGTTCCGTCGCGTCCTGCCCGCGGACCACCCGCGGCGGGCTCGACATGAGCCGGCGCCCGTAGAGCAGCCCCGCGATTCCCCGCCAGACGTGCCAGCGCGGGAACTCGTGCCCGTAAGTCCACCAGTCCGGGTGGTCAGTGCCAGTGGTCATTACGTCGGCAGCAGCTTTCTTCTCCATGGGTCTGGTCTCCATGCGCACCAAGATCACAGCGCGTGCCCGGCCTGGCGGGCCGGCACGGAACCCTGAATGCAAATGATTGCAGAGACGCGGCGGGACAGCAATGGGTCTTTTCCACTCTTATCGTGACGAATATGCGCCCTCCGGCCTCAGGACCAGCCGTGCGGCGTGGCCGACCAGCCCCGGCCTCTTCGGCGAAGTCTTTGCTGCACTGGTCAGCGGCGGCGGCGGCTACTGCCCCGGAACCAGGGTGCGCGGGCCTTACGGCGATGGGTTCTGCCTGGCGGGAAGCGATCACCCCGATACCTCTCCGGCGGAGTCCGGCGAGCCGGAACGTTGCAAGCGATTGCGCTACTCGGCGGACCGTTCCCCCGCCTGGTGACCCGGATCCGGACTCAGCCGGTCTCCGGCAGGACGGTCGGCAGGCCGAAGCGGGTGAAGTCCGCGGCCGTGAACCGGCCGTCATAACCGGGCTGCTCGACGTGCTCGGCGATGATGAACGCGTGGACCCCGGCGATCTGCCCGCCGTCCAGCGTGAGCACGTCCAGGACCGAGGCTGCATACCCGCCCAGGCGCTCGGCCCAGATGTAGCAGCCGATGGCGAGCTGGCCGTTCGCGCGGGTGGCGCGGTGCTGCCAGCGCACCGAGCCGACCTCGTGGCGGATGAACTCGGTGATGGCTGCTGTCCCGCGGATGCAGGCGCTCTCGGGCGGCATCGTCCAGGTGGCGTCCCGGGTGAGCATGCTCACCAGCAGATCCGCGTCACCCCGCTCGATGGCGTCGGCGTAGCGCCCGGCCAGGGCCCTGGTCTGGGCGTCGCCGAGCGAGCGCAAAGTCGCCTGCTGAGTGTGACCAGGCAGGCGCCCGGCCACGGAGGCGCGGGCGCGCTGCAATGCGCTGGTGACCGCGGGCACCGTCGTGCCTAGCTGGCTGGCCATCTCGGCGGCGGACAGGCCCACGACGTCCCGCAGGATGAGGACGGCGCGCTGGGCCGGCGGCAGGTGCTGCAGCGCGATGACGAACGCCAGCTCGAGGCTTTCGCGCAGCTCGTACCGCGCTTCCGGCGAGGCCGCCCGCAGGTCGCCGACCGCAGCGTCCGGGTAGGGCTCCAGCCAGGCCGGCTCAGCCAGCTGCCCAGCCGGGCTGAACCCGGCCGGCACCTCGCGGCGGGCCCGGCGCCGGCCAAAGTCCAGGGCGGCGTTGCTGAGGATCGTGTGCAACCAGGAACGCACCGAGCTGCGGCCCTCGAAGCCAGGCAGGCCGCGCCAGGCCCTCAGCAGTGCGTCCTGCAGCGCGTCTTCGGCGTCGTGCACCGAGCCGAGCATGCGGTAGCCGTGGGCGTGCAACTCGGCCCGGTACGGCCCGACGAGCTCACCGAACGCTCCCTGGTCGCCGTCCCGGGCCAGCTCGATCAGGACCCGCTCGGGCCGGGCCTCCTCACCGGTCTCCGGGTTTCCGCTCACCCATCTCCTTTGCGCCGCGCGGCCTTCCCCCTCCTGGGGTCGTCAGTCCGTGAACGTCGGGTCCGCGCCGTGCAGCACCCGGGCCCGTCCCTTGGGCTCCTCCCAGTCCTCGGATCTCCCGAACGCGGTCAGGTCGAGCAGCCCGTAGGCCGAGGCGAGGTACTCCGTCCCCCGGGCATAGACCGAATACGTGTGGAAGATGTCCTCGCCGTCGCGCAGGAAGCAGCTGAGACCAGCTTCCTCTGCCGACTCCCCGTCCTCGAGGTCAGCGGACTGGTCGCGGTAGTTGTACTGCGCCTGCCCGACCGACTTGTCCAGGGTGACCTGGAAGTCGTAGTTGAAGTCGGCGCCTTCCGAGGAGTACCAGGGCACCGTCCAGCCCCGGGCCGCGCGGTAAGCCTCGAGCTTGGCCAGCGGAGCCCGGGAGACGAGGGCGAAGGCGGTGTCCCGGGAGCGCACCTGGTCCACGAGCCGGCCGGAGAGTGCATCGACGCTGGCGGTGCAGCCCGGGCAGGCTGCGTCCCAGCTGGGGTCGAACATCACGTGCTGGATAATCAGCTGGCTCCCGTCGCCGAACAGGTCAGCCAGCGTGACCGGCCCCTCTGGCCCCGAGAGCACGTACGTCTTCGTAATCCTGACCATGGGCAGGCGGCGGCGCTCTGCGTTGAGCGCCTGCTGCGCCTGGGTCTGCTCCTTTTCCCGTGCGAGCAGCCCGACCCTGGCCTCGAGCTACTCTTCGCGCGACACAACCTCCGGCAACGCCATCACGACCTCCTCCGGCGGCCCGCCTTCCCGGGCCGCCCTCTCCTGCATCGAGTCCTGCAGGTAGAGACCGGCTCCGCCCAGCGGAGTAATCGGCCCGCCACCCCTTTTCCTCAGCTGGCGCGAGAAACGCCGGTCCGCGCCTCCGGCGGTTCGGCGTGAACTCCCGTAGTCACGCGCGGTGGCGCAGCGAGGGGATTCATCGCGGGACGAACCGCCTGCGCCATGGGGCAGAGAAAACGCCACCCTCCCGATGGTGAGTGGCCTTGAACTGGGCGGGGATGGCCGGATGAACCGGCGGCCTCTTCGTCCCGCACTAGCGCACCGCCGCGGGCTTGTCCGTTGTCCCTGCTAGGTCGGTGTGCTGATGGTCGCGCTGGCTGGCGGCTGTCAGCGCGCGGGTTTCACCGAAGAGGTGGCGCGTGCCGCGCTGGCAGCAGGGCGGTCAGGAACGAGGGGCGGCCGAGCCCATGGACGGGGGGCCGGGGCAGCAGATCCCGGAGCGCGGCACGCAGTGCGGGAATCTCCGCGCCTGGCATCGACCGTCATTCAGCCTCCGTGCCTGCGCGATTGCCGGCCGGCCGACGCTCCCGTCGCTCCTGTACCTCGAGCAACAACTGCTCGGGAGGGACGAAGAACGGGTTCTCCCAGAACAGCCCGCCGATGATTACAACCGGATGCGTCCGCAAGGCATCCATCATCACGCTCGCACCAAATTTGGTGAGGTTATACGAGCAGATAACCCAATCCTCGTACTTGGGAACCACATAATTCAGCCGTGTTTCGAACTCGAACAGGTCGACGTCGTCCCACCGTCGGCCGAGCGCCCATTCCATCTGCGCCACGAACCGTGTGTGTGCGTACCCTGTCGCCGACCCCAACTGGAGCACTTGCTCACAGGCCACCATCCAGGTGTCCGGGTCCACGCTGACGTTGCGGAGCGGGCCGTCCTGCCACGGCCGCACCTCCAGCTGGCCGGTGCTCATTGCCTGCCGCACGTCGATACCCGCGTCGGAGAGCCAGGTCAGATGTTCGTCGTGTTGCTCGGGGTCAACGATGTGGTAAGCCTTGTCCCGCTGGTCGAAACCACCTTTGATGAATGGCTGGAGCACCCGACGCTGCTCGTCGATGCTGTTGAAGAACGCGCAGATATGGCCGGGCTGGATGGAGGAATCTCCAGTGAACTGCGACGGTTGCGGGGTGGTCGCCATAGTCTCACCTCCGCGGTGACAGATGGCCAACAGCCTACCTCCGAGGTGGCTCAGCCTTGATCCGCCCCCCGTCGTGCAATTTCGCGGGCCGTGTCCTAGTTCTCTGCGTCTCCCTGACAGGCGCCCCCGCCATGGCGAGCCGACGGCGCGTGTGAGTTCCGCGAACACGATGGCGTGCAACGCGACCGCAGGGAGTGACCTAGACGCCGGCCGGCCGGGCCTCCAAGGCCAGTCCGCCAGATCACTCTGCATGACGTGCGGCACACATGTGCCACCCTGCTCGCGGCCCTGGACGTGCATCCGCGGGTGGCGATGCGAATCCTGCGGCACGCGCAGATCGATGTGACGATGAACGTCTAGACCGAGGTGTCAGACGCGAAGACGCTCCAGGCGCTCAAGCGCCTCGGCAGGCGGCCCGCAGGCCACCGCGGGGTCGCCGCGCACGACGTGGTCGGTGGATTTCGAGGACCCCGACCAGCGGCTCGCCCTCCCGCTCGCCTGCCTCGCGCGGCCGCTGGGCTGACCGTCCCCGGCGCGAGTCCGGGCGGTTCGGCGCTGAGCACATACGCCTCACGGTGCTCCAGATTCCCGCTAAGGTTCATCGTAGCCTCCTTGGCGGTGCCGTTTTCGTCACGAATGGCCGGCGCGCCGGGGAGGTAACTCATCGCTGATCGTGGAAGGCTGAGACGGCTACGGGCAGGTCAGGGGATTCCCGGTGAAACTGGACCCCCGGCGGGCAGCTTCGCGGTTTCGCTGCTCATTCTGAGTGACCCATCTAGTGGTGATTCGTAACCGCGTTGTTCGGGTAAGGTGCCCTTTGGCTGGTAGGAGGCAGATCACTTGGTATCGAAGATCATTGGTTGGATCGTCATCATCCTGATCGTCGTCTGGGTTCTGTCCAACCCCTCGGGCGCGGGCAGCACCGTGCACGGCTGGATTACGGGCATCATCTCGTTCTTCCAGCACCTGGCCAGCGGCTGACGTACGGCGGGCCGCCCGCCGTATCTCCCGTTGCGCTCCTCGTGGCTCCGGCCTGCCCGGTCAGATGCTGAGCGCTTGCGGCGCATGGGCGTGGAGATCCACTCTCGTGGTCACTCAGCCTGGTTACGCCGGGCGGGTTCGCCGGGCAGCAGGGGCGCGGGCCAGCCCGGCTCCACCAGTGCATGGCTGCGCCTAGCCTTCGCCAAGCTCACCTTCGAAGTCATCGACCTGGTCAGCGACGGCCACGGGACGGACATCACCCACACAGAGGAAAAGCCATCCACGATGATCGCGAGTGGCCTTGACCTGGGTCGGGGTGGCCCGATTTGAACCGGCGGCCTCTTCGTCCCGAAGCAAGGCAAGTCGGTAGATCTAGGTTGGACAGGGTCGAGCGGGGAGCCTCTCACCAGCACGAATGCCCTAGAGGAGTCTGCGGTGGCCGGCCGGGGGCTGCATACGTTGGCCCCCCGTTTTGGCTCCCGTGGCTCCCCTCGGCGGGAGGGGCTCCGTGGGTATCAAGAGCAACGATGACTTCATGTGCCTGGAGATCGACGGCAAGATCCTGGCGACCGCTCGGCGGGAGACGGCGGTCGGTGGGCAGTCAGCCACTAGCCGCGGTTCTTCGATCGCAACCAGGCGATCACAGTCCTGACCGTGACCGAACTCCTGGAGGCCCTGGCGTGGCCTCCCGGCATCCCGGCCGGTCACCCATCACACTCACCCGGGGGAACGGGCCCTGCTATGGCCGGGAGCAGGTGAGAGACCATGCCAGCCACCGGAGCGGCGTGCACGCAATCCGGGGCGTTTACGCCAACGCTGCCATGCGAAGCAGATCGCCCTGAGCACGGGGGAAACGATCCCCCGTGCTCAGGCTCCCACCGGCCCACCAATTGGTGGCGAGGCCGTCGCAGCGCCGTGTTGCCTGGTTGCTGGTGCTGCCAGGCTGTGCTGCGACGGCTGCGGCGCTCAGGCCTTGATGAAGTTGAGCAGGTCGGTGTTGAAGGTGTCCTTGTAGGCGGTGGTCTGGGCGAGGCCGTGCGGGGCGCCGGGGTAGACCTTCAGGGTCGCGTCCTTGACGATCTTCGAGGACTGGAGCGCGGCGGCGCCGATGGGCACGATCTGGTCGTCGTCGCCGTGGATGATCAGGGTCGGGACGTCGATTTTCCTGAGGTCTTCGGTGAGGTCGGTCTCGGAGAAGGCCTTGATGCAGTCGTAGGCGCCCTTGACGCCGACGGTCATGCTCATCAGCCAGAACGAGTCGCGCAGGCCCTGGGAGACGGTGCTGCCGGGCCGGTTGGCACCGTAGAAAGGCGCGCTGAGGTCCTCATAGAACTGGGACCGGTCGGCGGACAGGCTGGCCCGCAGGCCGTCGAACACCTCGATCGGCAGGCCGCCGGGGTTGGCGCCGGTCTTGAGCATCAGCGGCGGGATCGCGCTGAGGAGCACGGCTTTAGCGACGCGGGAGGTGCCGTGGCGGCCGATGTAGCGGGTGACCTCGCCGCCGCCGGTGGAGTGGCCCACCAGCACGACGTCGTGCAGGTCGAGGGCTTCGATGAGGTCGGCGAGGTCATCGGCGTAGGTGTCCAGGTCGTTGCCGTTCCACGGCTGGCCCGACCGTCCGCCGCCGCGGCGGTCGTGGGCGATGGCGCGGTAGCCGCTGGATGCGACCAGGAACAGCTGGTCGTCCCAGGCGTCCGCGGTAAGCGGCCAGCCGTGGCTGAACACGACAGGCTGGCCGGAGCCCCAGTCCTTATAGAAGATCTCGGTGCTGTCCCTGGCAGTGATAGTTCCCATTGAATTCTCCTTCTGTGGTGGCGCTGGGGACGTCGGCTGGAGCCCCAGTTGGGCGGCGGCAAGCTGCCGCGTGGCGGTCGTGATCCCTGTGCCGTGGCGGGCTGCCACGGGCAGGACGAATGGTGGTGATTGCGGCCCGGCGTGGTACAGGCGTCAGGCGGCGGGCTGAGGGCGTGGGTGACGGCCCGGTCGAGTGCGTAGTCGGCGACTTTTTCCCAGCGGCTTAGACGTTTGAAGCGGCTTCTCTACTGGTCAGGGATCCAGCTGCCGTGGAAGCCGAGGGGGATCCGGGCGGGCAGGTGGACCTGGGCGACGGGTTCGGCGGTGAAGTCCTGTCCGGCGAGGATGACGAGGTCCGTGGCCCCGCGATCCGGATCGTGGACGAAGGCCAGGATGTAGCCGTCGTCTTCGGCGGCGTCCGGTGAGGCCGGGGTGAACACGGCCTCGCCGGCGGTGGCGTCCCGGCCGAAGTCGTGTACCTCGACGGTGCCGTGGGCCAGGTCGTGCTTGAGCAGGGCATTGGTGAACGCCTCGTCGGCGAAGTCCCCGGTCAGCGGGGAGATGGCCCGGCCGACGTCGCCGATCATGGCGCTGTAGCCGTAGCGGTGCGGCCGGGAGATGACCCGGTCGTCGACCCGCGGGAATTCCTGGGTGCGCTCGTTCAGGGTCTGCTGCTTCACGCTGCCGGCGGCGGGGTCGATGATCCAGCGGTCGAGTGTCGCCGGGCCGTGACTGTCCCAGAGCGTGGCCACGTCGAACGGGTCGGGGTACTGGCACAGATCGACCACGACCCGCGGCCCGTCGTCGTAGGCGTTCAATGTGTGGAACACCCAGCACGGGCTGATCTCCACCCAGCGGACATCCACGGAGCTGCCGTCCCGCGGGAGCAGGCCGACACGGGCCTGATGTGCCGGGTTCCACGTGTACGGCAGTTCCCGCCCGGCGGAGACCGCGTCCATGCTGAAGGTGACGGGCAGGTCGAAGAAGACCACGTATTTCCCGGTGAGCGCGAAATCGTGCATCATCGGACCGTCGGGGACGGCGATATCGGTGGTGCGGCTCACCTGGCCCGCGGCGTTGACCACCACATGCTGGACGTGATCCCAGGCCCAGAAGTAGGCGATGGCGTGCAGTTCGCCGGTCTGCCGGTCCAGCTTGGTGTGCGCGGCGAACCCGCCGGGCAGCGTTCCGCCGAAGTCGCACGGGCCCTGGGTTTCCAGCTCATCGGTGAGCTCATATGGCAGCGGCCCGGCCTCAACGGTGGCGAGGATACGGCCAGCGTGCCTGATGATGTGGGTATTCGCGGCGAAGTCCATTCCCTCGTGCACTGGCCCGGCGGGCCACGCCTCGCCGAGAGTTCCGGCGACGGCCTTGGAGCGGACCCAGCGGTTGCGGTACCACTCGGCCCTGCCGTCGCGCAGGCGGACGCCGTGCACCATGCCCGCGCCCAGGAACCAGTGGTAGTTCGGGTCGTCCAGGCCGAGCGGGTTGGGCCCGTTGCGCAGGTAACGCCCGTTCAGCTCCGCGGGCACGCTGCCGGTGACCGGCAGGTCGAAGGCGGTGATCTCCTTCGTTACGGGGGCGAACGGTCCTTGCAGGAACCGATTATCTGCAGGCATGGGACTATCCCTTCGGGGTGAGCGGAGGCCCTGGCGGCCCCGATCGGATCGGGGTGTGGTGCGGGATAGGGGGGTGCGACGGCCGGCCGTTATGGTGCCTGCGCGCTGTACCTGAAGCTCAGCCAGGTTCTGGTGAAGGCCATCGCGGTGATGCCCATCATGAGCATCCACAGGGTCCCCGGATAGCTGGCCAGGCGCTCCGCGTCGCCCACCCCCAGTCCCAGGTACAAGGACGAGCCGGCGTACTGGCCGGCGGTGGACAGGAAACTGCCGGCCAGCCCCACGACTGCGGCCGCGATGCCGATGGCCGCCAGCACCCGGCTGTTCCGGCGGATCGCCAGGCTGAGCAGGAGGATGGCGACGCTTTCCACAGGGACGTTCAGCGCTCCGACCAGGTGCAGGCCGATATGGGTGTTTTCAGGGACGATGCCCACGATGATTTTCCCGAGCCCGGAGAGGACCCACAAGCTCAGCGCCCACCGGGCCAGCCGCCCGGCGGGCCAGATCCGCCGGAGCAGCAGGACGCCGGCGATGGTCAGCACGCCGAAGATGATGAACGAGGCGTTCATGACGGCATGCGACGGGGAGCAGACGTAGTACGGGGTGCCATGCGGCACATGGAACATCCCGCAGGCGGTGTTGCCCAGGTCGCTGATGTAGTTGTTCTTCAGGCTGTAGGGCCTGGTCCACGCGTCCGCCGCCACGATCTGTGCCACCGCGTACTGGACGACACCGACGGCCCAGCATGCCCCGCCGGCCACGACCATGGCCCGGCCCGCGCTGCGGACATTCTCTGTGCCCAGGGCAGGGCTCTGGATTGCAGCCATTTCACTTTCCTTCTCTGTGATGCTTCGAGAGTCACGAGTGCCGGACAGGCGCGTGCGTGGCCAGGTCTTCCCGGGTGATCGGGGTGCCGTTAACAGCCTCATAGGCCTGCTTTGAGCGGCCGAGGGCAGCCATCAGGGTGGATGGGCCGAAGAATGGCTGGCCGCCGATGTGCCAGCTGTCGCGTTGGAGTTCTTCGATGAGGACCCAGACCACCTCGCGGAAGGCCTCGGAACCCTCGAAGGCCACCATCACGTCGGTGATCTTGGCGGCGAGGTCGTGCTTCTGCTTTTCGGTGAAGCGTCCCTCGGCGACTTTGATGCTGACCAACGGCATGACGCGCTCCTCGCAGGCGTGTGAACCCCTGACGCCCTGGGGTGCAGGTGGATGGCTTACTCCAGAAACCATCCGCCTCTGACGAGGGCGTTCGCGTCTATGGGATCCTTAGCCGGCCCCGTAGTTTCCGCAGCGAAGTCCTATGGGCTGTTCATGAAGGCGGCCCAGTTCTACTGTGATCAGGGAGCCGCCAAGAGGGGGGTGGTGATGCTCCGCGGCCGTAGCCAGCAATGCATCGTCCTTGACGGGCTGCTTGCGGACGTCCGGGCGGGGCGCAGCCAGGCGCTGGTGGTGTGCGGCGAGGCCGGTATCGGCAAGACCGCGCTGCTGAGTTACGCCGCAGGTACCGCACAGGACTTCCGGGTGGCCCGCGCTGAGGGTGTCGAGTCGGAGATGGAGCTGCCCTTTGCGGCTCTGCACCAGATCTGCGGCCGGATGCTGGATCGCGGCATCAGGCTGCCCGGACCGCAGCGTGATGCTCTTGGCGTCGCCTTCGGGCTGCGGTCGGGCAGCGCACCGGACCGCTTCCTCGTGGGTCTGGCGGTTCTGACGCTGTTGTCTGAGGTGGCCGCGGACCAGCCGCTGCTGTGCCTGATCGATGATGCGCAATGGCTGGACCAGACCTCGGCCCAGGTCCTGGCCTTCGTGGCCCGCAGGCTGGAAGCCGAATCGGTCGCGATGATC
>Ga0182024_10016628_pt1 | contig 13930 bp, 15 predicted proteins | sample P32metaG_FD_120480 | JGI IMG/M metagenome (GOLD analysis project Ga0182024, IMG submission 120480) | Permafrost microbial communities from Stordalen Mire, Sweden - P3-2 metaG (Illumina Assembly) | ecosystem: Environmental > Terrestrial > Soil > Wetlands > Permafrost | place: Sweden: Stordalen... | reverse complement strand
CGCCTTTGACGACACGGCCAAACTGCGCGACCTGCTCGAAGGCTTCCGCGCCCGCGGGTTTCTTCTGGTGCTCGACGACGTCGGCACCGGTTACTCCAACCTCGACCGCATTCCCGTCATCAAGCCCGACATTCTCAAACTCGACCGCAGCCTGATCGTCGGCATCGAGAGCGACTACCATTGCCAGGAGACCTTCAAGTCGCTGGTCCAGCTCACCCGGCGCATCGGCGCGCTGGTTGTGGCCGAGGGCGTGGAGACGCAGCATCAGGCGATCAGCGCCCTGGAACTGGGGGCCGATCTCCTGCAGGGCTTTTTCCTGGGCTGCCCCGAGCAATCCGGTTCGCTAGTGTGCGACGACGCCTCGGCTCGCATCGACGCCCTGGCCCGGCGCTACAAGTCGTACATGATCGAGCGCATCAACCAGCGCAAGCTCCAGCACCGCCGCTTCAACATCATCATCAACGAGATACTCGTCGAGCTGAGCCGCTGCTCCATTGAGGACTTTGACGACGTGCTCAACACGATCATTCCACAGTACGACAACGTGGAGTGCATCTACATCATGGACGAAGCCGGCACGCAGGTCAGCTCAACGATCTGCAACCACCGCGTGCCGATGCGCAAGCAGGGCGTCATGTTCCGCCCGGCCCCCAAGGGAGCGGACCATTCGCTCAAAGAATACTATTACGTTCTGCTGGACGTGGAGCTGAACAAGTACACGACCGAACCGTACGTCTCGCTGGCCAGCGGCAACCTCTGCCGCACGATCAGCACCTGCTTCCGCGACGGACGTAATAATCACCTCTATATCCTGTGCATTGACGTGTTGTGCGAGTGAGGGACTTGGAAAACCTCTGTGACCCGGATTAAGCGAAAAAGCGCGGAATTTATCTGAAATTGGACTTCGCCTTTCCGAGTTGGGCGAACAAGATGGCCCAGGCGGCGATCGCGCCGTTGTAACTCGAATACATTCCATAGGAATTGTACACGGCCTTTGCCCAGCGAACTTGAAAGTCATGCGGCAGCGCGGCGCTCTGGACCGGATTGGAAATGTTTCGCACGGAGCCGAAGGCGATGTTCCCGGCGGTGCAGGCCGCGGCAATGAGCGCATCCTCCATGTCCACGCAGGCAAAGCCGGCCAGGTTGCCGGAATCGGTTCCGATCACGAATGAGTCCGTGGTCAATACCGGTGTTCCCACTATCGTCAGGTCTTGTATTTCGGGGAGGGAATCCGCCCTGTTGAGTCCGCCGGGGTTCAAATCAGTCAGTGAGTAATTCGATCCGTAGAATGAGTTGAACTGGTCGCAAATCGATTGAAGATCGCCCGCAGTGACAGGGATCGGAAAGAGCAGCTTTGCAAATTCCGGCCGGCCGACGAGGCTCCAATCCGCCCGCCACGGGTTGCTGTATTTGCGCCAACTCGATTGCGGCTGACCGCTTGCGAAAAAAGTGGCCGCGCGAGCCACTTTGACCGTTCCAATATGGTCCGCCGGATGAGTGCCTCCGGCCGTGCCGACGGAGAGGATGATGCTCGGTTTTGCAACACTGATGAGCCGGAAGATGAGCGACGTCAGGTATTGCTCACCGTGCGGATGATCGAGATGCAGGTTCGATTTGAACAGCAGCACCTTGCTGCTGCGGACTTCCACAAGCCGATATTCGCCCCAATGATTCCAGTCACTGGCGGCGGGAATGCCCATGTCATCTATTCGCCATCCATCCCAGTTGCTTCGATTGCGGCAGGCATAGGACATACCGACGCTGCCATTGCAAAAGACATGCTCCAGCGCCGCCCATTCCGCGGCTGTCCAGGTCACAACGACCGCCGCAACACTCGGGAGGTCACCCGAGTGAGCACCGAGCAACCTGGGCGGCTGTTGGCCAATCGCGTCCCATCTCACCGGCGGCAGCGGCGGAGCAGTTTCAATCACCGCCCGGAACCGTTTGGAAGGAGAGACAGGAGCATTCATCATTTGCCTCGGAAATCGCCCGTACTCTGAGCGTCACGAATTGGGATAGGTTATAATTCAAACCGTTCAGGAGGTCTTGCGATGAAACTTCTTGGTTTTGACATCGAGATTTCCAATGTCTTCGATCTTCGGCCCGGTGAAGATCTCGACAAATACGCGCCGTTTGACACCTCCGTCGCGGCCACCCACATCGATGGTGGCGAGCAAAGACTATGGTTGTCCAACGGCTCCGACGGCAAGCCGCTGCTGAATTTGCAGCGAGCGAAAGCGGGCGAGTTACTGGATTACCTCGAGCAAATGCAGCGGGCTGGTCATGCTCTCGTCGCGTGGAACGGTCTCAGTTTCGATTTGCGATGGATCGGCCACGCGGCCGGCGATCTTCGGAGAGCGGCGGGGATCGCCCTCAAGATGTACGATCCGATGTTTCAGTTTTTCAAGCTGAAGGGTTTTCCCGTCGGCCTTGCCGCGGTCGCGCAGGGGATGGGGATTGCCACGAAGAAACTCATGCACGGTTCCGACGCCCCAGTCCAGTGGCGGGCGGGGAATCACGACGCGGTCTGCAAGTACGTCGCGGGCGATGCGCGGATGACGGTCGAGATCGTGGCGGCGATTGAGCGCAAGCGGCAGATCGCGTGGATGACGCAGAAGGGCACGCGCTCGTTTGTTCCGTTGCCGAAATTGCGAACGGTTCAGGAGTGCATGGACGATCCGATGCCCGATCAATCGTGGATGAGCAGCCGGATTCCACAGGCAAAATTCGCGGGGTGGATGACATGCTGAGTTCAAAGGGGATTCGGGCCTGCCCGTTCTGGATGCGTTCGATGTTTTCAGCAAGGCATATCGGTTGGGCGTGCTTCATGGCGTATATGTGCGTTGCGCTGCAAGCAAACGCTGATGGGCAACGCGTGCCGGAATCCGCGCAGGCCGCGGGCGGCGGCCCTTCGGCGCTGCAGGCGGGATACGATCAGGTCATGCGCGACTTGCAGCGCCACTGGTGGGACACGAATTTTAGAATCCCTCGCATCCGGCCGACGCGCGGCGGCAATACGACGGATACTTCCCTTGATGTCGGAACCATCAACAATGCCGCGAGGACTCCCAGCTTCTGGCAGATGGCGCAGTTTGCCAATGTTCAATACTGGAATTGGAAAATCACGCATTCGCCAGTGATGAGAGCGGAAATCCGTGCCCAGTGGGCGTACATCAGGAGCGTGTTTCCCGACCGGGCCATTGCGTCGGCGGCCCGGAGCGTGGGGATCGTGAATGTGAGCGACGACGGGGCGTGGGAGCTAAATTACCTGGCGCAGGTTCATGAAGTCACCGGCGATTCGCGGGCGCTGGCCGACGCCCGGGCGCTGCTGAATAACATCCTGACGCGTTTTGCCGATCCGAACACGCCGCGGGTGCATTATGGTTCACTCTTGGCATCGCCGTATGGGATTCTGTATGCGACGCCGACGGATGGTCCGGACCATCAGGGCTGCTCGACGACGTATGAAACTTATATCGCTGACAGCGCGATCTACCTGTATCAGCAGACTCACGACGCGGATTACCTGAATTACGCGATCGGCAGCTACGATTGGATGAAGAAGTACATGAAGCATCCCAAGCGCGGCTATTACTATTGCGAGCTGGATATCCGGCCCACGGTGAACGGCGTAAAGAATCCGCATTACCTCGTGCCGGTGGGAGATGATTATGGTCCGCCGGTTCGGGGGCTGAGTTCCAGCTACAGCGGCGGGACGACGGCGATGGCGGTGCTTGCGGCCCGGCTGTACAAAATCATCGCCGATTCGCAATACCTGGCGGAGGCTGGGAAGATCACGTCGGATTACGTGCGTCGCCGGGCGTTTCTGCGGCCGGGGAATTTATTTGTCAATGAGAGAGACGCCTGGACGGACGGTTACTGGGCGCCGTATTTCGCCAATGAGGTTCTGCCGCTGCCGGGCGTTGATGCGAGCGGATTGTGGAAGACGTCGATAACCAACACCGCACTGTCGATCATCTCACAGAGAACGCCCGAAGGTTTTTACGGCGCCGACTGGAGCGGTCCGGAGCTGAATACGAATGATCGCACGATGACCTGGGCGGAACAGGCCGTGCGCGGAAACGGCATGGCGCTGCCGGAGCAGATTATGACGTCTTCCGACAGTGCCGCGATGGTGACGGCGGCGGAGATTGTGCAAAAGCAGACCAACGCGAAGTGAGGGCCGCGATTTGTTATGCTGAGACGATGCCGCGCATTCCAGCCGATCGATTGATTTCTCGCCTGACCGCGCTCTTCGCGGCCGCGCGCGTTCCTGAGGCAAGAGCGCGGCGTTTGGCTGAGTTGTTTACGCAGGCGAGTGCGGACGGGGTCTGGTCGCATGGGGTTCACCGGGTTCTAAATCTTCTCGGTCATATTCGCAGCGGCAGAATTGCGGAAACTGAAAAGAATCCTGATTTGATCGCCGCGTTCGGAGCAATGGAACGTCTGGATGGACTTGCCGGCATCGGCCCGCTGAACGCGGAGTTCTGCATCGACCGCGCGATGGAACTGGCGGATGCTCATGGCGTCGGATGCGTGGCGCTGCGCAACACCAGCCATTGGGGCCGGGCCGGAAATTGCGGATGGCGAGCGGCCACGCGAGGATTCCTGGCGATCTGCTGGACCAACACGCCGCCGAACATGCCGGCGTGGGGAGATGCAGGCGGAACGCGGTCGGTTGGGAACAATCCGATCGTTTTCGCGGCTCCCGGAGAAGCGGGCGAGCATCTGGTGCTGGACATGGCGCTCAGTCAGTTCTCGTTTGGCCGATTGGAAACGCATCGCGCCCAGAACCAGCCGCTTCCCGTCGCCGGTGGAACCGACGCATCCGGCGCGGCCACGACAGACGCCGCGGCAATTCTCAACGGCGGCCGCCTCTGGCCTATCGGATTTTGGAAGGGCACGGGGCTGGCGATATTGCTGGATGCCTTCGCGGCGATTCTCGCCGATGGCTCCGACACGCACATTTTGAAGCCCGGCAGCGACGATCTGGGCGTCAGTCAGGTCTATCTGGCTTTTCAGCCCAAGCACCTTGGCGGTCGCGCGGCAGGGGATCGCACGCGCGAGATTCTTCACCATTTTGCCCTGGCCAGTCCGAAAAGCCGTTATCCGGGCCAGGCGGCGCTGGCCGAACGCCGGCGCAGCGAGATCGAAGGCGTGTATGTGCGAGATGATATCTGGCGCGAGCTTTCGTGAGCTATAGAGAGAATTAAGAGACCAGCCCGTACGCCTTGGCCATTTCGGGATAGGCGAGAATGTAAGAATTGGTGTCGTAGCGTCCGCCGAAGCGGCGGCCGAAGGTGGGGCGGGTAGTCGCGGCGGTGGAGCGCGTGGCGGGAGGGGCTGAAGACACGGGCGCGGGCGCGAAGCCGGCGCCGTTGGCGGGGAATTCGTTTTGGCCGCCGGGGGGCGTGGCGGCGTGATAGGTCGGTTGATTGGGGGCGTCGGCGGGCGGCAGGGTGCTGGCGGGGAGGTGCGGGCGGTTGTTCGTGTCGTTGCCGGCGTTGACGCCGTTGTGATCGAAGATCGCCTCACGCCAGCGCGTCGGCTCCCAGATGAACGAACCCAGCCCCTTGGCGTTGGGGGCATTGTAAATCAGGTCGTTTAGGCGGCGCTTCTGATAGGAGCATTCCATGGCCATGAAGGATAATTGGGGATAACGAACGGCCAGGTCATTGAAATTAGTCTGCCAGTCGCCGGGGTGGGCTTCGGCGTAGCAGCTCATGCCGACGATGTCGAATTCGGTTTTGCGGGAGAGAAAATTCTCGACCCACGGGCGCACGACATTATTGCTGCGGCCAAGGTGATGGTGCAGCGCGATGGGGATGTTGGCATCCAGTTCGCGCACGGCGGTGCAACCTGCGTTGGTAAGCTCGGTGAAATTGTCGAAGTTGTCGGCCCGTCCGTCGGGGAAGAGCATGCCGCCGGAAGTCTCGTTGCCGATGGAGACCATGTCGGGCGTCGTGCCGTTGGCCTTCAGTTCCTTCACCACATTGGCGGTCCAGTCGTGGACGGTCTGGACGAGTTTTGGAAACGGCAGATTGGCCCAGGCGGCGGGTTTGGCCTGTTTGGCGGGGGAGGCCCAGGTGTCGGAATAGTGGCAACTGAGCAGGAAACCCATGTCGGCGGCCTTGATGCGCCGGGCGAATTTCTTGGTGTGTTCGAGATCGCAGAAGGCTTCTTCGCGGCGTGCGGAATAGCCGCCGGGGGCGTGAGGATTGACGAAGATGCGGGCGCGGATGAAGTTGAAGTTGTATTTTTTGAGAATGTCGAAGATGTCCGTTTTGACGCCGCGATCCCAGTAGGTTGCGCCCTGGGCTTCGTCTTCGAGGAGCCAGGAAATGTCGGCTCCCAGGATGTAGGGCTTGCGGCGGGGGGCGGGCACGATGGGAGTCGTGCCAGTTGCGCCGTGTGCGCGTCCGAGCGATCCGGCCAGACCGGCGAGCGCGGCGATTGAGCAGAGTTTCGTGAATTCGCGCCGGTTGATCGGTTTCTCGTCGAGCATATTGTCTTCTATTCGCCCCGGTGGTTTGTGTTGACTGCCTGAGCGCCGTAAGCGACGCCGTAATCGCCCAGGGGCGCTCCGCCGTGGATGTGTATGTAAGCGAGGAACGACGCGGAAAGCAGCAGTTGGGAGGTAACGCACACGACGAGCAGCGATCGTCCGAAACGCGGCGACGCCAGAAGGAGGCGCGCGATCGCATACGCCGGGAACGGAAAGGCCACCAACAAATAGTGACGGTGTATGAAGAACGGGGCAGTGGAGAGCAGAACACCGAATCCCACGAGAGCGATGACGAGCGCGAGGTTTCCAGAATCTCGAAGATGATCGAGAGTCAGCGGCGAACGGCGAAAGGCTGCGCGAGCGCCAATCCCGAAGCCAATCACAACCAGCAACGCGAGCACGACGTGGAGAGCCAGGACGAGATGCGTGGAATGGCCGCTTAGAACAGGGCCGTCGAAGAACTTCCAGATTTCACGATGAAGGGAATAGTCAAGGCCGAGTCCAAACGAATTGGTAATCCATACCCACCAGAATTGCAGGGGCAAACCATCGAGCCGTCCCGTCAGTGGATGAAACCTGAGCGAGAACTCCTGATACCATTGCACACGGCCGGCCGAGTTCGCCAGCGCACTGGAATGCTGGGTCAGGTAGTGAAGCCAGGGGATGAGGGGGATCGCTCCGACGATGCTTCCGAGGAACCAGCCTTTCCAGCAGGTCTTTTGTCGAGCCAACACGACGGTGCCGACGATAAAGGCCGTTGCGTAAAAGAAGCCTGCCATGTGGATCTGGCCGAGGGTAGCGCCGATCAGTCCCCATAGAAACGCATAGGCAAATTTCTCTTTTTTCCACCATGCCATGAGCATCAGCATCGTCAGCGGGGGGAAAAGTGATTGCGGCCAGATTTTTCGTTGAAGCAGAACGTCGATTGGATTCACACAGGCGATGGCAAACGCCCAGAGCCACGGCTCTCGCCGTTGCCGATCGACCCAGCGAAGGGCGAAACGAAGGAGCAGACAAAGCGCGGCGATGTTGGCGAGTTGTACGGCGCGAGCAAGCTGGGGCGGAGTCGTGACGTAAAAAATCCGTGAGAGCAGAATGAAGACCCACACGCTCCAGCCGGGATTTGGCACCCCTACGCCGGATGCCATTCCAATCCAGGGCCAGGGTTGGCTGATTCCGGCTGCGTGGCCCAGGTTAAAATTAAAAGCCTCGTCAGCTTTGTATTCGATGTCGTTGGGAAAGCTCACCCGCAGAAGAATTCCGGCCAGGAGCGCCAGCGCGAGGCCGGCATGCGCGAGGGTCAGTCGGCGGAAGAGCTTTGGGGATGGCGTAGACATTGCCCTCGAATGACGAACCGCGCTGCGATCACGCCGGCACCGAACTTGTACCGAATATACCGCGTATTGGGTATATTTCAGCGGATCGTGAGAAACGTCCTGCGCTCCATGATATGGGTTTTGCTGTTCAGTTCCACGGTTAGCGCGCAGGAGACGATCGCCGTCGCGCCGGCCGCGCAGCGGATCGCCGGTCGCACGTTCCCGTCGGTGTTCATGGCGTGGAGTCCGGCGGACAACCTTGAAGGGGGAGGATAAATACACCACGCTCTGCCGTCACGATCTGGTCTTCGCCGCGCCGGAGTATTTCGGCCTGAAATTCGTCGGGCCGTACCGTCAACTTGCAACGGAGTTTTCGCCGCAGAGTGTTCAGGCGGCCCAGAAACTGCGACGGCAACTGCTCGAAAAGAATCCCAATCTGCTGATGCTCGCGGAGCTGCGCTATCATGACGTGGCGACCAGTCAGCTTCCCGAAGGGAGTGCGTGGTTTGAGCGGAAGGAAGGAGCACTGATTGCCAAGAGCGAGAACACCAAATACTTCCTGCTGGACGAATCCAACTCCGAGATGCAGGCGCAAGTTGCGCGGCAGGCCAGGGCGGTCATGGAGACGGGGGCGCTTGACGGGGTCATGCTGGACTGGTGGCGGGATGACGCGGACCATCTGAATTTGGTTAGGATGGTCCGCGCGGCGGTCGGCGACAAGGGACTGATCATCGTCAATACCAACGATCGGCCGACGCCGGATCATCTGCACGATTGGTATGGCTACTGGGATAAAAGTCTGGGCAAGCCGACGGCCAGGGGAATCCACGCGGCGGACGGGAGTTGCCGGCGCGAGTTCGATCACGGGACGGTGGTGTACAACCCGCTTGGCAACAGGCCGGTGACCGTGAAGTTCGCCGCGCCGCATGTGCGGTTGTCGACGAAAGAGACCGCCACGGCGTTCACGGTGCCGCCGGAGGACGGGGATATTTTTATGAACTCAGCAGGCGGCCAGTGATAAGGCGGCAATCACGGAGTTTTTGTTTCCGTGCTGGTCGTGTCATTGGTTCCGGTCACGGGATTGTGCGTGGTGGTGGTTTCTTCGTGAGTGTTGCCGCCGAAGAGGCCCGGCGTGTCGCTCTCGCTATGCGATGTCTCACATGCAATTGAAGTGAAACCAATGCAGAGCATAGCCGCCAGCGCGAATATACTTGCGGCCTTGTGTGAGGAAGAGGTCGCCTTTCCGATCGCCACCTGCGCCTTGCCGACCGCTTGTTGAAGTTTTCCTTTGGCTTGGCGGGTGGTGTTTCCGGTCACCGCTCCGGCGATGTCGTTGGCCTTTCCCTTGACCTGTTTGATTCTGCCTGCGGTTATGTCTTCATGTCCCATGGGATTCTCCTTTGCCGTGAATTGTTCTTTCGATCTGATTCTGTATTGCACGCCTATGCTCAAACCCCCGGCCCCGCGGGGCAGCCCCGACGGGACCGGGGGGTTCAATGGCTTACGGTTGTCAAGCTTTACGACCTTTTCCGTTTGGTCGCCAGGCGATCCCACGCATCGCGCGCGGCAGGTTTGGCATGGCGCCATTTGAGTTTTGACTGACCCTTGGCGCCGTCCCAATCGCGCTCCAGAACGATCTGCACGTCGTCAAATTCTCTGCCGCTGTACAAGGAATACGACTCCCAGCCATAGCGATAAGCGGGGCCGTAGTCGTCGTAGGATTTCTCGACGGCGTAGGGACGCGTGGCGTATGTTTCGCGCCAATATTTTTCCTCGACGGTGGGATTGACGTCTTCGGCGACATATTTTCCGGCGAGGCCGCCGACCACGGCGCCAGCGGCGATTCCGGCGACCGTGCCGATCGGACCAGCGACGGTTCCTATCATGGCGCCGGCGGCGATCGCACTGCCGACGCCGGCAGCTCCGCCGACTGCCGCGCCGATGCCGGTGCCCAGGACGTGGGCGCCTGGCGCGTGGGTGATCGGGTCTGGATTCGTTTCCGGGTCTGTGCTTTTACGTGTTTGACTCATCACGATCCTCCTAAGAATTTGATTCTCCATCGTGCTAAAATGCTGATGCGGCAAACGCCGCAGGTCAGGCTGTTCTCACAAGCGCCAGCAGCAGAACGATCACCAGCACCAGCCCCAGGACGCCGCTGGGGAAATAGCCCCAGTTGTGGCTGTACGGCCAGGTCGGCAGTCCTCCCAAAACCAGCAGGAGCAAAACAACCAACAGAATCACACGCATGGCGTTCTCCTTTCAAAAACCATATTGGCCAAAGGCCAAAAAAAAGCCGACGTGACTCAATCCCGATACATCGGGACTCAATCACGTCGGCTTACTTCGCAACCGGCCCGCCGCCGCAGCGACTTGCCGTCTATTCAGTCATCCGACGAATCTTATCACTTCACTGGCGGAAGCCATCGACTGCCGCATCTACACATATCATAGGAGCGCAAGATGAGCATGGCAAAATATTCTCGATTTCTCTTGCTATGCGGATCGCAACGTGTATGATGGCGCGTTCGTGGGGCTTCAAATGAAAGCTCCCGGCAGCATATAAAAGTCATCGGATGACTAAATAAAGGGTAAACCGGCCAAGAGGCGGCAGACCCGTTAACGAGTAAGCCGACGCAATTGAATCCCAAAACATGGGGATTTGGTTGCGTCGGCTTTTTTTTGGTTTTTGAAGCATCGTTTTCGAAAGGAGATGCGTCATGTTGATGAAGACCATTGGCCGGCGCGGGGCGTGCACGCGAGTTGAATCGCTGCTCTCTGAGAACCTGCATTTTATGGACAGTCCCGTGATCCGAAGGGAGCACGCGGAGAAGGAACTGTTCGGTTTGGATTCCAAACCGGAATTGCCGCGCACCAACTGGTATCAGCCGACGCGCAATCATGCGTCGCCGGCAGCGACGGCTGCCCGGCCGTCCATGAACGCAGCGGAAGAGCGGCGGATGTTTCACCGCCTCAACTATTGCAAGATGCGGTTGTCGCGGCTTAAGGAGTATTTCGACGCCGAGGGGATGACGGTTGAAACGGCCATGGAATTTCTGGAGTGGCATGGCAGGGTCGAGCATTTGCTGGAGTATCTGGTTCGGACGAATTTAGCGCTGGTGCTGGCGATGGAGAAGCGCACGCGGCTGCGTGACGCGGATTTCGCCGATTTGGTCAGCGAAGGGAACCTGGCGTTGCTGCGGGCGGTCGGCAAGTTCGACGCCGATCGTGGCTTCAAGTTCAGCACCTACGCCTGCCGGGCGATTCTGAAGGCGTTCAGCCGAACCGCGATGAAGGCGTCGCGGCACCGGGTGCACTTCCCGGTGGAATTCGAGCCGGACTTGGAAAAGGGAGATTGGCCGGCCCGCCGCCGCGACGAGGTGGAAGCGGCCTGCATCGACGAACTAAAGACGATCGTCGATCGCAATCTGGCCGATCTGTCGAACGTCGAAGAGACAGTGATCCGGCGGCGCTTCAACTGGAAGCAGGCGGATGAATCGCCGCTGACCTTGGTTGAGGTGGGCAGCATCATCGGAGTCACCAAGGAGCGTGTGCGGCAGATTCAGAAGAAGGCGTTCGCCAAGATTCGCAACGCGATGGAATACGGCGTGTTGGGAGCTCATGGCAGGCAGTGGCATTCGGTCGCCAAGGCCAATCTGCCGGGCGGCTGATCGTTGACAATTCATTCATTGAACGGAGTGTGCACCATGTTGGTTGTAACAAGAAAAAGCACCGAGTCGATTGTGATCGGCGGTTCCACGGGTTTTGAGCGATTGCTGAAGCTGACGGTCATCGGCGTCACCGGCGGGAAGGTCAAACTCGGCATTGAAGTCGCGGATGACGTGCCGGTTCAGCCCTGGGAAGTATGGCAGCGAATCTGTGCCGGCTCGCCCGCGGACAGCACGGCGTTCGGCGGCCTGCCAATCGCGCACCGTGCTGGCAAGGGTATTTCTGTCGCACATGCGAAAAGGGTCAATCATGAACGGGCATTTAACAACGCTTCGATTCTATCTGATCAGCGCGGAGGCGCGCGCCTACCTCGTGTGCCGAAGCGCCGACGGAAAATCAGTTACCGTTGAAATGAGCCAATCCCGTCCGGGGTTCTGGTTCGCGGACGTGCCGCTGGCTGAGGGAAGCTATCGCTTGCGGTATTACTGCGGCGATGAGCGTCAGGTGGTCTACCACGGTCCCGCTGCCACGAATGGAAGTTGGCGGGACGGGCTGGACGCCGTGGTGGCGGTGCGCGCACGTCCGCCGATGGTCGCGGCGGCCATGACGGGATCGTGATGATGATCTCTAAGCTACCCAATCCCAATGGACGTGCCGGATCAGCAGAATAATCTGAAGCGACAGGCTCGCCGCGGCGAGAAGCCAGAACCACCACTTCCGGCGCGGCGGCGATAGAAGACGGCCGCCGATGATGAAGACGGGGAACAAGACCAACGCATATCTCGTGAATGACATCATCGACAGACTCATCGCCGGGACGATGGCGGCGGGAAAACAATAGGCTACGCCCACCAGATCGCGGCGGCCCATCGGCCAGAGCGACGCGAGAACCAAAATCAGCATCGCGCGATCAATGGCGGAGTTCGATATTCCGTGCAACTCGATGTTCGGCGCAAAGAATGCCCGCAGGAACTGGAGCAGGAACTCAAGCGGATGTCGAGGATTGACGATCATAACCCGCGTGGAATTAAATGTGGTTTGCAGGTTGGCGAAGGCGTCGTTAGTCATGACGCGGAATATGAGGAAATAGACAAGGATTCCGGCCACGGTTCCAGTGGCGAGCAGGGCGGCGCGAAGGGGACGGCGTTTGAGACATTCATGGACAATGATCGGGCAGATGCAGACGACGCCGACGGCGCGCGCCAGCGGAAGCAATGCGGCCAGCGTCCATATCCAGAGCGAATTCTCCGCGCGCAAGGCCAAAAACAATCCAACGACCAACAGAAGAAAGAGCGATTCCGAATAGGGCAGCGAGAGAAAGAACGCCGAGGGAAAGGCCAGCATCAGAAGCAATGCTGCATCGGCGCAGGCGAGATCGGTCTGAAGCGCCGCGAGGCGGTGAAACAGGATCAGGGCGGCAATGGACAACAGATTCGCGGCGATCAAACTTGCGGTGAGGGGATCGCCAAAGACGCTGGTCGCGACGTGAATGACGGCCGGCCAAAGTGGGAAGATGCCGCGCGATCCCGTCTGGGCGTAGCCGTATTGACTGACAAAAAGAAAACGCTGGGCGTCCCATGTCTCGTACGCCGATCGGATGGTCAGCGGCTCATCCGGCGGCCAATGATAGTTGATGCGATAGCTCTCGAGGTTGAACGGCATGGGAATCAGCCGCAGACTGCAATAGACCAGCAGCAGCGTCAGGATTTTTAGCGCCGCCAATGGACCGATCAGGCGCAGGCTGGCGGCCCAGGGGGCAGGAGCGGCTGGGGCGGCTGAGCCGGTCGTTGTGGGCATTGCGGGCAGTTTAACATGGTGGGGGACGATTCGGGATTCGCCGGTAGAATTCAAAGCCGGACTCTTTCGCAAATTTCAAGAGGGGAGTCAGCCGCGATGCTCATTGACCTCGGCAACATGACCATGCAGGGAACGGAGGTTGCACTGCGTCCAATGGAGATTGGCGATGCGGAGGGACTGGCCAAAGCCGCGGCGGAATCTCGCGAGCACTATCGCTTTAATCCTGTTCCCGACGGCATGGCGGAGGCGCGCGTCTATGTGGAAAAGGCGCTGCGTCAACGCGATGGCGGTCAGCGCTATCCGTTAACGGTCTTTTGGCATGGACGTATCGCCGGGAGCACCAGTTATTATGACTATCAGCCGTGGACGTGGCCGGCGGGATGCGCATTGCAGCGCGTGGATCGCCCCGACGCCTGTGAGATCGGCTATACGTGGCTGGCGGCGTCTGCCCAGCGGACGCGATGCAACACGGAGGCGAAGTTTCTGCTTTTGTCCCACGCATTTGAAGAGTGGAAGGTGCATCGCGTGTCGCTGCGGACCGACGTGCGCAACGACCGATCCCGCCGGGCGATCGAGCGCCTGGGGGCCAAACTCGATGGAGTGATACGCGCCGACAAGGCCGGGCAGGACGGCACGGTGCGTGATT
>Ga0182024_10016627_pt1 | contig 13930 bp, 8 predicted proteins | sample P32metaG_FD_120480 | JGI IMG/M metagenome (GOLD analysis project Ga0182024, IMG submission 120480) | Permafrost microbial communities from Stordalen Mire, Sweden - P3-2 metaG (Illumina Assembly) | ecosystem: Environmental > Terrestrial > Soil > Wetlands > Permafrost | place: Sweden: Stordalen... | reverse complement strand
TCGTCAAATTCGTCCAGGCCGCGCCATCCGGCCGCACAGTCCTATGGGCGTTGATCGGCAGTTATCTGTGGAACTGTTACGACCTGATCCGCCGCACCACAAATTTCAATCTGCCGCCCGACGCCTTCACCAAGATGTGGCTGAAACTGTGGGTTGCGGGCGCGGCCGCCGCTATTCTCTCGGACGGAATAGCACCGGGGCTGCAGCCTGTTCTCGGCTTCGCCATTGGACTCATTTCCATCCCGGTAATCTTCGAAGCTATATCGAACAAGGCGAGCAAAATGCTCAACATCACCACCACTGTGGGAGAGGCCGACACACCGATCAAGGTGTTGCAGGGCGCTACTCCGGACCTGATCGATAGATTGAACGACATCGACATTCAGAGTACGGAGCACCTGGCCTACTGCGACCCGCTCAATGTAATGATGAGCACCAATCTTGCGTGGGTCGTGCTCATCGACCTGATCGACCAGGCATTGCTTTTCGACTATATCGGCGCAGACATGGCCAAGATCCGCAGCGGCGGCTACCGCGGCTGCATCGAAGTGGCCACCATCGGGGCCAATTTGAATGGAGACGACGACCAGCGGATTGTAGGCATGAGGAGTCTCACGAATCTCGCAACCATGCTTGCGTGGCCTGAGTCGAAGGCCATCGACCTGGTTCAGACTCTCTATGCCGATAGCCAGGTCAATCTTATATGGGACTTATTCGGCGGCGCCTACACCACGCGAGATAAATCCACCTTGCCGACCAACGAGAAAGTAACGCTGCACTACACCACGGTAGTCTCGACCGAGGGAGATGTCAGTCAACAGGGAGTTGTTACTCCACTGCCCGATGCGAGGGTCAGGATCGACGAACGAGGCGAAGGAGTTGTCGCCTCGAATAATGAGTCGCAGGTCTCGAGCTCGACCGCAACCGCGGTGGTAACATCGATCCCGGTGACCCCTGACGGCCGGTGAGCCGAAAGCAAGCGGGCACACTGGCACTCTTGATTCGGCCAATAAATATTTACCTTGGGTGCCCCATCCTTGCGCCTTTTTCTGGCGCAAGGGTGGGAAACCTCAACACTATTTGAGGGCCGAATCGATCGTCGCGAAGACTCGTCAGGATTCGGCCGCTACGCTTACCACGGCAGCGGTTTGCCCATGTGAAAGTAGCCGCCGGTGGGTCCGTTGTCGGGCAGCGTCGCCAGCGCCACGCTGGTCTTCGCGCCGTCGCTCAGCTCCATCGGCGCCTGCTCGCCGCCCATGTCCGTCTTCACCCAGCCGGGGTGCGCGGAGTTGACCTTGATGTTGGTATCGCGCAGCTCGTAGGCCAGGTGCACGGTGAAGGCGTTGAGCGCAGTCTTCGAGGCGTCGTAGGCGAATGACTTGGCGTCGTAGATCGGCGACCCGGGAGTCGCGTGCATCGTCAGCGAGCCGAGAATGCTGGAGAGGTTGACGATGCGGCCCGCATCGCTCTTTCTGATCAGCGGCAGCAGCGCCTGGGTCAGCGCCACCTGCGCAAAGAAGTTGGTCTCGAAAACCTTGTGCAGCAGGTCGAGCGGCACCTGGGCGGTCGAGTGCTCCGGCCCGGTGCCTGGGAACGTGCCGGCGGCGATGCCCGCATTGTTGACCAGGATGTCGAGCCGGCCGTAGCGCGAATTGAAATAGTCATAGGCAGCCTGGTAGCTCGCCGGCTGGGTGATGTCGAATTGGATGACGTCGGCGTTCGCGCCCGCCGCGCGCAGCTTTGCGACGGCCTGCTCTCCCTGGGCCAGGTCGCGGGAACCGATGACGGCGTGGACGCCGGCCTGTTCGAGTTCGAGCGCTGTCTGGAATCCGATGCCCCGATTGCCGCCGGTGATGAATGCAATTTTCTGTGCCATAAATTCGATCTCTCCTGCCAAGCTTGGATTCGCGAGAAGGCCTGCCGGGTTCAGGGAGTTTGAGCGCCCTCCCGTCCGCCACATTTTCCACATCTGTGCGCTTTTGCTCTGCCTGAGGCGAGAAATTGCGATAAAAATGGAGATGTGAACTCACTCATTCGTCTTGCGTTTGCCGTTCTTGCGTTCTCGCCATGCCTGGCGGTCGCCCAGTCGCTGACCGTCAACGAGCCCTTTGTGGCGGGGAAGTATATTCCGATGACCGGGCATGAGCGGTTGCATGACTGGTGGAGCGAGGACGGCGGATCGCTCACCATCCATGGCGAGGCGCTCGCGATTGCCGCGACCGATTTCACGCTGGACACCCCGCCGCAGTGGGGCCGGAATGGCGGCGGCTTCGCGCGGATGCTGGGCAACGGCTATGGCCGCGCAGCAATCCAGAACACGACGCATGACGGCATGGCGGCGGCTTTTGGCACTGACACCCGTTACTACGCCTGCGGTTGCCGGGGGTTCTTTCCCCGCGTGGGCCACGCGCTGGAGATGACGTTTCTCACCTATAACCGCAACGGGCACAAGACGCTTGACTTCGCACAATTGTCGGGCGCTTACGGCGCATCCATGATCGGGAGCCTGTGGTATCCGCCCCATTACACCCCGTTCGTGCAGGGGGTGCAGGGCGGCCACATCGACGTGGGCGTGCTGGGCGGGATCCATGTGGTGCAGGAGTTTTCGCCGGAGCTGAAGCGCATGTTCCATTTCGGCGGCGCCAAGGCTGCCGGCAAGTAGCGAAGGCTCATCTGCCCCGACACATCGGCCCTGATCTGAAGCCCTATTGACCCGGCCCACAGTTGGTGTCGAGGTCTCCCGCCCTTGCGCCAGGAAAAAGGCGCAAGGATGGGGCACCCAGTGTAAGTATTCATGGGCCGGATCGATAATTGCACAGCCCCGGTCTCATTTCGATACAAAATCTTCCTGCCTGATCGGCCCGCGGTTTGCTCCCGTCAAGCCCGAGGCATTATGTTGCTCTCAAGGAACCTTTCATGCGCCCCCCTGATTCCCCGGAGCAGGACGCAACATCTCCGCCTCAATCCGTTCCGGCCCATCTCGCGCAATTCGCGTTTGAGAGCCTCATCGAGTTTTCCCCCGACGCGTTTCTCGTCACCGATTCCGCGGGATTAATTCGCAGTTCCAATCCGCGCGCGGCGGAGCTGTTCGGCTATACGCAGGCGGAGCTGAGCGGCCTGCCCATTGAGAACCTGGTTCCCGAGCGCTTCCGTCGCGGCCATCCCGGCCATCGCGAAAACTATAGCGCCCACCCGCGCACGCGGCAGATGGGCGCGGGCATGAACCTGTTTGCGCGGCGCAGGGATGGCACGGAATTTCCTGTCGACATCATGCTCAAACCCCTTGACAAGGGCTCGGGGAACACGGGCGCGGGCACGATCGTTCTCAGCTTCATCCGCGATATGACCGAGCAGCGCGCCGCGCAAGAGGAGCTGCGGCGCAAAGACCACCAACTGCGCTCAATTGTTGAGAGCGTGCGCGACTACGCCATCTACCTGCTGGACCGCGACGGGCACGTCGTCACCTGGAATCCCGGCGCCGAGCGCATCAAGGGGTTCACCGCCGACGAGATTGTGGGCCGGCACTTCTCGCGCTTTTTCACGCAGGAAGATATCGACCGCTGCCGTCCGGAGGAGATGATGCGGCTGGCCGCCGAGCGGGGCCGCGTCGAGGATGAGGGCTGGCGGGTGCGCAAAGACGGCTCGCGCTTCTGGGCCGACAGCATTCTCACCGCCATCCGGGATCGGACGGGCGAAGTGACGGGCTACGCCAAGGTGACGCGGGATTTTACCGACCGCAAGCGCGCCGAAGAGGCGGTGATGCTGCAGTTGAGCGGCGCGCTGCTGGCCAACATGGACATCCGCAAGCTGCTGGCGGCCATCTCGGCGAGCATCCGCGAGGTGATTCCGCACGACACGGCGACCATGGCGCTATACGATCCAGGCGCCGGGTGCCTGATCTCGCAGTTTCTCAGCGCCGAAGATGGCACGCCGGCGCAGGGCGATATTCGCATTTCGCTCGAAAACTCGCCTGCCGGCGCCGCATTCCGCACCCGCGAGCCGGTGCTGCTTGAGCGCATCGCGGGCGCGCCGTTTGCCGCTGAAACCATGCGCCACCTGGCCGGCGCCGGGATGCAGTCGGGCTGCTGGGTGCCGCTCATGCATCGCGGAGAGGCGATTGGAGCGCTGGCCGTGGCCAGCCGCCTGGAGTCGAGCTTTACCGCGCGGGAAGCCGAGATGCTGGTGCAGATCGCCGCCCAGGTGGCCATGGCCGTCAACAACGCAATGGCCTTCAGGCGGATCAATGAAATGCGCGACCGCCTGAACCAGGAGAAGCAGTATCTCGAGGAGGAAATCAACCTCGACAAGCGGTTTGAAGACATTGTGGGCGACAGCGGCGGCCTGCGCCAGGTCTTGAAGCAGATTGAGACCGTGGCGCCGACCGATGCAACGGTTCTGATCCAGGGCGAGACCGGCACCGGGAAGGAACTGCTGGCGCGCGCCGTTCACCGGCTGAGCCCGCGCCACGAGCGAACATTCATCAAGCTGAACTGCGCCGCCATTCCGGCAGGCCTGATTGAGAGCGAACTCTTCGGCCATGAGAAGGGCGCTTTCACCGGCGCCATTGCGCGCAAGATCGGGCGGCTTGAGCTGGCTCACGAGGGCACGCTGTTTCTCGACGAGGTGGGCGAAATGCCGCTCGAGCTGCAGCCCAAGCTGCTGCGCGCCTTGCAGGAGCGGGAGATCGAGCGGCTGGGCGGCACGCGGCCCATCGCGGTCAACGTGCGGCTCATTGCCGCCACCAACCGCGACCTGGCCCAGATGGTGGCCGAGAAACAGTTTCGCAGCGATCTCTATTACCGGCTCAAGGTCTTTCCGGTGTATGCGCCGCCGCTGCGCGAGCGCCTCGGCGACATCCCCATTCTGGTGCGCCACTTTGTGGCCGCGCACAGCCGCCGCATGGGCAGGGTGATCGAGACGATCCCGGATCAGGCCATGCAGGCGCTGGTTCGCTGGCGGTGGCCGGGAAACATCCGCGAGCTTGAGAATTTTCTGGAAAGGGCGGTGATCCTCACGCGCGGCCCGGTGCTTTATGTGCCGCTGGCCGAGCTCGAGGAGGCTGAGGAAGAAGACGCGTTCGCGGAGACTCCGACGCTCGAGGAGGCCGACCGGGAACATATCCTGCGCGTGCTGCGCGAGGCCAGGGGCCAGATCGGCGGCGAGAATGGCGCAGCCGAGCGGCTGGGCCTGAAACGAACCACGCTTAATTCCAAACTTAAGAAGCTCGGCATCGAGCGAAGTGACTATATGTAGTCCGAGTGACGGCATTTCGTCTTCGTCCCTTCGTCACTTGGAAGGGATTCGCACCTCTCCACGCCTCAGTTCTTCCTGCTAAGTCTTTTCCTCACAACCTGTTGGCGACGAACCCGAAGCCGCGGCCGGAATTGGCGCGCGCCGTGCCTTATACAGGGCGTGGCGCAGGCGGGCCAGGTTACGTTGAGAATCACGATTCAGGAAACCGAAAAAGCGATGGAAATGAAGCTCGAGGGGCGCGTGGCCGGCCCCTGGGCGGCTGAGTTGGGCCTGATGTGGGCTGAAACGGCGCCCCTCCTGGCTCAACGCAAGCTGTCGCTCGACCTCCGCAACGTCACCTATGCGGATGACAGGGGTAAGCGCGTTCTGGAAGCCATTTACGCGGAAACGAATGCGGCGTTCATCACCGACACACCGTTGACAAAATCTCTCGCCGAAGAAATCGCGGCAGGCAGCACCGAGCGCAATTGAGGAGCCTTGAGATGCAAAACATGCGTGAAACTGTGAGCGACAACCGGGGCCGGGTGCGGCCTGCCGGCGACTTTTTGAACAAGCTCTCCCCCGATGCGCTCGCCGACCTGCAGGCGATACAGCATCCATCCAACTATCTGCCCGGCGTGGTGCTTTTCTCTGAGAAGGAGACTCCGGCGGGAATCTACATGGTCCTGTCTGGCGAGGTCAAGCTGTCAATGAACTCGAGCGACGGCAAGCGGCTCATCCTGCGCATCGCCAAGGCGGGCGAGATCCTTGGCCTGGTATCCGCGGTTTCAGGCGGCCTGGCCGAGATGACCGCCGAGACGGTGCATCCGGCGCGGCTCGCCATCGTTGAGCGCCGCGAATTCCTCAGCTTTCTCACCCAACATCCCGAGGTCTATCAGATTCTCACGGTCGAGCTCAGCCGCCATCTTAACCGAGTGTGCGAACAGTTGCGCACGGTGGGCCTGTCGGCCTCGGCTCCCGAGAAGCTGGCCCGGCTGCTGCTGGATTGGAGCGAAAACGGCCAGACAACCGATGCCGGAACGCGCTTTCATTTTCCGCTCACGCACGAAGAGATCGGCGAGTTCATCGGCACCTCGCGCGAAACGGTGACGCGCACCATGACGACGTTCAAGCTGCGCCGCCTGGTAGCGTGCCATGGCACGTCATTCACCATCTCCGACCGCACCGCTCTCGAGAGCTACGCGCGCTGCTGAGCTCGCCACCATCCACACTCTGATAAACTGGCTCTTTCTCAGCCGCGCCGCGAGAGGGCATTGGAGCGATGGCAGCACATCCCGGTTCTTCCGGCACGATCGCGCAAACGCTTGAGTCCCTCGCCCGCCGCTACCCCGCGCCGTTCATTCAGAAGCAGCGCGAGGGCATTCGCCGCAACGCGTTCCACATCGAGCTGGTGCGCAGACTGGCTGCGCGCGATGATGCCGCCGTTGCCGACATCGGAGGAGGCATCTGCCTGTTCTCGCCGGGATGCGCGGCCCTGGGCATGACGGTCACGCTGGTCGACGACTTCCGCGATCAGGTCAACTTGACTGACAGCGGTGCGAGCGCGCTCGCTCTTCATCGCGAGTTGGGCGTGACCGTGGAACAACGCGATGTAATGAGCGGCGTCGATCTGCCGCGCAACCGCTTCGACGCGATCACTTGCTTTGACGCGATGGAGCATTGGCACAACTCGCCGAAAGATCTGTTTCATCAACTCGTCGACAGCCTTCGCCCCGGGGGCTGGTTCATCCTGAGCGTGCCCAATTGCGTGAACCTGCGCAAGCGCATCTCCGTTCCGCTGGGCCACGGCAAATGGAGCCCGATGCCGCTCTGGTACGACGAGCCGGTCTTTCGCGGCCACGTGCGCGAGCCGGACATCGACGACCTGCGCTATATCGCAGCCGACCTCGGCTTGAGGGAGACGAAGATATTCGGCCGCAACTGGATGGGATATGACCGGCGCGGCCTCAGGGTGCTGATGCCGTTCGTGGACGCGGCGCTGCGCCTGCGGCCCTCGCTCTGCGCGAATATTTACCTTGTGGGGCGGAAGGACTAGAGATCGGTGCATGCATTGATGAGGCGGAAGGACTTCAGATTCCGTCCCAGGAAGAACATCCCTCAGGGGCTAGAGCATTTCTCCTCTTGCTGTATAGCGATCCCACCCTAGCCGCAAAAACAAAGACGCGGCGAGGGTGGGGCACCCACACCCTACACCTTCAGGAGAAATGCTCTAAAGCCCACGCTTTATGCGACCCTTACGGCACGGCTGAAGCCGTGCCCTTTCAAAGCCCAGGATGATTCAACCATCAAAATGAATTCAGCCTGCTTGATCGGCATGCTTGCTCTGCCCGATTATCGGGCCGCACTTGCCGGGGCTGCATTCGCTCGACACAGGTTCAAAATCGCCTCGCCGAATTTCTCCGCCTTGGCCTGGCCGATGCCATCGATCGACAGCAGTTGATTCGGATTGGAGGGGCGCGTCTCCGCCAGCGCCTTCAACGATCGATCGTTCAGCACCATGTAAGCCGGAAGGCCGAGCCGCTTCGCCTCGCCCGCGCGCCACTCGCGGAGCCGCGACGCCAGAGCCTGCGACTCAGGCGTGAGCTGGATCGCAGCCTGAGCCGCGGCAGGCGCGGGCTTCGATCCCTTGCTTTTCTTGGCCGGTGTGGGCAGCTCAACGCGGCTGCCAAAATCTTTGACCACGCCGTCGGACAAGAGCAGTTCCACAGGCGAGCTCGCGCGCAGCTCCCTTCCCGCTTCAGTCAGACTGATTTTTCGATATGGAATCACGCGCCCGTCCTTCTCAAACTCCGCGTCTTCCACGTCGATCAGCCCGGCGCGCAGCATCGCTCCCAGCAACTCCTCAAACTGGTCGCGGCTCATGGCCTCGGCCCAGTCAAGCTCAGTGCGCAGTTGCTTCACGGTCTTGTACATCAAACCGCGAAGCGTCTCAACCACCTCCTGCACCCAGCGCCGCTCTCCCGCGGTGGGCCGGCGAAACAGCCGCAGCACCGCTCCTCCCGGATCGCACACATCGCAGATCCCGCACGGCCGGTAAGCGTCTTCGACGTCTCCGAAATGCCGCACCAGTGTCGACATGCGGCACTCGTTCGCGGTGGTGAATCGAACAACTTTTTCAAACTGCTGGGTGCGAAATTGCGACTGCACCGCGTAGGTTTTCTTCCATCCCGGCCGCCCCATGACTACGTTGCCGCCAAAATCGACATGCGCGCCGCCGTGAATCTCCAGCTTCTCAAGCGCCTTGTCAAACTCCTCTTCGCCCAGGCGCGAGGCCGCCCGCAGCGCCTCCACCGACTGCGGATCGGGCGTCAACGCGCGATGCACCTGGTTCAAATGCTCGACCGGCGGATAATCGCGATTGAGCAGAAAATCATGGGTGCGCTGGTCGGCGTAGCTGTGCATCAGGTAGGTGCGGCTCGGCGCGCCATCGCGGCCCGCGCGGCCAATCTCCTGGTAGTAGCCCTCGAGCGTAGCCGGCAGCCCGGCGTGAATCACCGTGCGGATATCGGCCTTGTCGATGCCCATGCCAAACGCGATGGTGGCGACGACCACCTCCAGCGTGCCGGCCTGGAATGCGGTCTGCACGCGCTCGCGCGTCTCCGCATCCAGGCCCGCGTGATACGCGGCCGCGGAAACAGAGCGCGTTGAAGCCGGCTGCGCCGGCGCGGTTTGCGACAGCTCCTCAGCCAGCCGCTCGGCCTGCTTGCGCGAAGTGGCATACACAATCGCAGGCCTGCGCTCCGGCTCGGCCAGCAGGCTGCACAGAATGCCCGCGCGCAGCGGCACCGGCACTTCAACCACCTCGATGCCCAGATTGTCGCGACGAAAGCCATGGATGAATTTGACCGGCTCAACCAGTCCCAGTTGCGCCACGATGTCGGCCTGCACGGCGGGCGTGGCCGTAGCCGTCAGCGCCAGCACCGGCGCGCGATCGTCTCCCAGTCGCAACCCCGGCAAGTACTGGCCCAGCATCCGGTAGTCGGGCCTGAAGTCGTGTCCCCATTGCGAGATGCAGTGCGCCTCGTCGATGGCGATCAGCGCCAGCTTGCGCTTGGCCAGCATCTCAGCGAAGCCCGGCACGCGCAGCCGCTCCGGCGCAATGAACAGGAACTGCAGCGCGCCGTTGAGGTAATCCACGCAAGCCTGGCGCGCCACTGCGCGGTCGAGCCCTGAGTGAATGCGCGCCACGCGAAGCCCCAGTGCCGCGAGCTTGGCGGCCTGGTCTTCCATTAGCGCAATCAGCGGCGAAATCACCAGCGCCGTGCCGCCGCGCGCCAGCGCCGGAAGCTGATAACAGAGCGACTTGCCCGACCCGGTGGGCATTACCAGCAGCAGGTCGCGCCCGGCGATGGCCGCGCGGCACACCGCCTCCTGGTTGGCGCGAAACTCCTCAAAACCGAACGCACTTCGGAGCAATTCGCTGAGTACATCGTGATGGGGAGGAGTCGTCAAATGGGCCGCGCCTCGAAGCATGGAGATGTTGTTGAAAGTTCGAGGTGCTGCTTTGAGTTTACAGGAACCGGCGAACAATGTTTGCCGCCGCCCGCTCGGTTCTCCATGCCACTCGAAGAAGTTCCATGGCATGCAGCTTGCGCAGCCTCTCCATCATCCAGAAAAACCGATGACGTCGAGGCTGCGTCTTACTCAATCTTCAGAATCTTTCCCCGGAGATCACGCAAGGTCAAAGCGGTCTAGATTCATCACCTTGCTCCAGGCCTTTACAAAGTCATGCACAAACACCTCCCGCGCGTCGGAGCATGCGTAGACCTCCGCGAGGGCGCGGAGTTGCGAGTTCGAACCGAAGACCAGATCGACCACGGTGCCCGTCCACTTCGTCTTGCCCGTGGCGCGATCTCGGCCCTCCAACACATGTTCTGAAGCGGTCTTCTCCCACTTCGTGTTCATGTCGAGCAGATTCACGAAAAAGTCGTTGCTCAGCGTCTCGGGCCGCGTGGTGAACACGCCATGTTCCGACTTGCCGTGGCTGGTGTGCAACACGCGCAAGCCGCCGATCAGCACCGTCATCTCCGGAGCGGTCAGCGTGAGCAGGTTCGCCTTGTCCACCAGCAGTTCGGCCGGCGATCCCTCGTGTCCCTTGCGCAGATAATTGCGGAAGCCGTCCGCGACCGGCTCGAGCACTGCAAACGAGTGCACATCGGTCTGCTCCTGCCGGGCATCGGTGCGCCCCGGCGAGAAGGGAACGGTGACGGCGTGACCGGCCTTCTTCGCCGCCTCCTCGATGGCCGCGTCACCGCCCAGAACGATCAGGTCGGCAAGCGAGACCTTCTTTCCGCCGTGCTGCGATTCGTTGAATTTTTTCTGGATGCCTTCGAGCACGTGAAGCACTTTGGCCAGATCGTGCGGCTCGTTCGCTTCCCATTCCTTTTGCGGCTCCAGGCGAATGCGCGCGCCGTTGGCCCCGCCTCGCCTGTCGCTGCCGCGAAAGGTCGAAGCAGACGCCCATGCCGTCGAGACCAGTTGCGAGATGGAAAGCCCCGAAGCGAGGATTTTGGCCTTCAGGTCGGCAGCATCCTTCTCCCCGATCAGCTCGTGATCGACTGCGGGAATGGGATCCTGCCACAGCAGCGCGCCCTTCGGAACCAGCGGACCAAGATACCGCGAGACAGGGCCCATGTCGCGATGCGTCAGCTTGTACCACGCCTTGGCGAAGGCTTCGGCGAACTCCTCAGGACGCTCAAGGAAGCGCCGCGAAATCTTTTCGTAGGCCGGGTCCACGCGCAGCGAAAGGTCGGTGGTGAACATGATGGGCGCGTGCTTCTTTTTCGGGTCGTGCGCGTCCGGCACCGTGTCCCCGCCGGCTCCGTTCTTCGGCTTCCATTGGTTTGCGCCGGCGGGGCTCTTGGTCAGCTCCCATTCGTAGCTGAACAGGTTCTTGAAATAGTCGCCGTCCCACTTTGCCGGGTTGGCCGTCCATGCGCCCTCCAGGCCGCTCGAGATGGCGTGCACGCCATGGCCGTTGCCAAAGCTGCTGGCCCAGCCCAGGCCCTGCTCTTCAATGCCGGCTGCCTCCGGTTCGTGGCTCACATACTTCACCGGATCGGCCGCTCCATGCGCCTTCCCAAACGTATGTCCGCCGGCAATCAGGGCCACGGTCTCCTCGTCGTTCATCGCCATGCGCGCAAATGTCTCCCGAATATCGCGTGCCGCGGCCACCGGATCGGGCTTGCCGTTGGGGCCTTCGGGATTCACGTAGATCAGGCCCATCTGCACCGCGCCCAGAGGATTTTCAAGCTGCCGGTCGCCGCTGTAGCGCTCGTCGCCCAGCCACTTGCCTTCCGATCCCCAGTAAATATCCTCTTCCGGCTCCCAAATGTCTTCCCGGCCGCCGGCAAACCCATAGGTCTTCAGTCCCATCGACTCGAGAGCCACGTTGCCGGCCAGAATCATCAGGTCCGCCCACGAAATCTTGCGGCCGTATTTCTGCTTGATGGGCCAGATCAGCCGGCGCGCCTTGTCGAGGCTGACGTTGTCGGGCCAACTGTTCAACGGCGCAAACCGCTGTGCTCCACGGCTGCCGCCGCCGCGTCCGTCGGCAATACGATAGGTGCCCGCGCTGTGCCACGCCATGCGGATGAAAAACGGCCCATAGTGGCCGTAGTCCGCCGGCCACCACGCCTGCGAATCGGTCATGAGCGCATGCAGGTCCTTGATCACCGCATCGAGGTCCAGGCTCTTGAACACCTCCGCGTAGTTGAAATCCTTGCCCATGGGGTTGGACTTGGGCGAGTGCTGGTGCAGCATTTTCAGGTTCAACTGCTTCGGCCACCAGCTCGTGTTCGTGGGCGCTCCGCTCAGCGTGCGCCGCCTCAGGTCGCTCGAAAACGGGCACTTGGCCTCGCCCAGCATCGCGTTCTGGTCGTCTACGATCGGTGGTCCCGGCTTCTGCGTCTCTCTATCCGACATGGGTGTGTCTCCTTGATCAATGCGTGTTGAAAAAATGGCTTTGGAAAAGGGGGCTCGAAGAGCCCGTCAGCGCCCCGGATCGGGGCCACTACAACCCTCCAAACTAAGCTTCCCAGCGAGAGAAATCAAATCGGGCGAATCGGAAGCGGAAGGAATGGACAACACCAGGTGGCGACTCCGAAATCTAACATGAGCTGTGTAAAAGCAGCACGAATCCAATGAAAAAATCCCAATTATGTACCACTTGATGGGTAAATTCCAAGAACAGGAATTCCGGCCTTCCTTATCCACATCAACCACCCCTTCCACCGTTGACCCCGCCCCTGAGACTGCTTAGAGTCTGTAATCGGAAGACAACTTTCAGATGAAAATCAGTCCGCCGTTCGAACGCGGGCCAACTGACCGTAGCGGCATCCCAGGTCTCAAAATCGAGACCTGGGGCACCCATGATGTATTGGAGTAAAAATCACCCAGGACGTATTGGAGTAAAAATGCTGAAACTAAAGAAGATTCATATCCTGGGCTTCAAGAGCTTCTGCGACCGGACGGAGCTGACCGTGCCGGGAACGGGCATTGCCGTCGTTGTGGGGCCAAACGGGTGCGGCAAGTCCAACATCCTGGACGGGGTGAGCTGGGTGCTGGGCGAGCAGAGCGCCAAGAGCCTGCGCGGCACTCACATGCAGGACGTGATCTTTGCCGGCACGCGCGAGCGCAAGGCGCTGGGCATGGCCGAGGTGACGCTCACCATGGTCGATCCCGAGGCCTACGAGGGCCCGGTGCCGGTTGAGCCCGAGGTGACGCTCGACCACGACGGCCCCGTCGACTGGGACGAGGACGAGGTGCGCCGCCTGCGCGCAGTCGAGGCCGAGGAGATCATCGCAGCCGAGCAGCCCGGCCAGGTCATCGAAGACGAAGCGCCCGAAGCCGCCGCGCAACCCACTGGAGAAGGTCCACAGGCAGTCGTGCTCAAGATTCGCCGGCGCAAGTTTCAGCGCACGCCGCAAAAGGGCGAGATCGTGATCACGCGGCGGCTGTTCCGCACCGGCGAGAGCGAATACCTGCTCAACGGCAAGCTGTGCCGCCTGCGCGACATTCAGGACATCTTCATGGGCACGGGGCTGGGGCCGGAGAGCTACGCGATCATCGGCCAGGAGCGCATCGGGCAACTGCTCAGCTCCAAACCCCACGACCGGCGCGCGATTATCGAAGAGGCCGCGGGCATCACGCGCTTCAAAACCAAGAAGCGGCTGGCGGAGCTGCGCCTGGAGAGCGCCAAGCAGAACCTTGCACGCGTGGACGATATTTTCGAAGAGGTCACGCGCCAGATGAACAGCCTGAAGCGGCAGGCGGCCAAGGCCGAGCGCTATGCTGCGGTGCGCGACGAGCTGCGCGGGCGATTGCGTGTGGTGCTGGCCAGCCGCATGGCTGCGATGGACGCGGGCCAGGCGCGGCTCGAGCAGGAGATTGCCACTCTCACCGAGCGCATCAACACCGCGGCAGCGGAGATCGAGTCAACCGAGTCGAGCCAGCACACGCTCACCGAACGCGGCTACGAGCTCGACCGCGAAGGCCAGGAGATGCAGAACAGCGCCAACGCGGCGGCTGTCGAGCTCGAGCGCGCCGCGGCTCGCGAGCGCGCCAACACAGAGCGCGTGAGCGAGCTTGAGTCCCGTACGGCAGCGGCGGCCGCGGAGCTTGATGCAACGCGCACGCAACTGGCTGGCATTGCCGACGAGCGCGCCGAGCAGCGCGC
>Ga0182024_10016626_pt1 | contig 13930 bp, 11 predicted proteins | sample P32metaG_FD_120480 | JGI IMG/M metagenome (GOLD analysis project Ga0182024, IMG submission 120480) | Permafrost microbial communities from Stordalen Mire, Sweden - P3-2 metaG (Illumina Assembly) | ecosystem: Environmental > Terrestrial > Soil > Wetlands > Permafrost | place: Sweden: Stordalen... | reverse complement strand
CGCCGCCGTCGCTCTCGTAGCGGAGCACGGCCCTCACAAGAAGGCTGTCCCGGTCGGAAAACGATCCCGCCGCACTTGCCCACGGTTTGCGCAGCGGGACGAGAGCCCGAACGAGCTCCCAGCCGACCAGCTCTCCCCTGCCTTGCAGGACCGGCCTCAGGGCTGGGTTGCCTCCTGCGTTTGGGCCCAGGCGATTGACTCCTCTACCTCGATGTCGTGCAGCTCGTCGAGCCGAGCCTGGTGCCTGCCACCCTCGAAGTCCGTAGACAGGAAAATGTCGACGATGTCGAAGGCGAGCTCTGGGGCCAGGATGCGCGCCCCGAGCGACAACACGTTGGCGTTGTTGTGCATGCGTGCGAGGCGGGCCGTGTACTCGTCGTGGCAAAGCGCTGCGCGCGCCCCGTGGACCTTGTTGGCTGCAATCTGCTCGCCCTGCCCGGAGCCACCTATGACAATGCCGATGTCGGCTCGACCACCAACAACGTGACGGGCACAGGCCGCGCAATAAATCGGGTAATCGACGGGCTCGGTGCTATGCGTGCCGAGGTCGTCCACGTCGTGGCCGAGCTGCTGCACGTGCGACATCACTGCCAGCTTGAGCATGTAGCCGGCGTGGTCATTGGCGATCGCGACCTTCACAGTTCACATTTCTAATCGCTTTGCCCGGGGCCCGCCTGCAGGCTGCAGCGGCTGGCGGACGGCAGCGACCGAAGATCTGGCCATGCTCAAGTCGGCTGACGGCTTGAACAACATGTCATACCCCTCGCCGATCACACGCACGGCTCGGACCCGGCCAAGGCCCTTCTCACGGGCGCGCTCGCAAAAGAGCCCGTAACCGGCTTGCGCCGTGGCCTGCGTCAGGCCGCTCGTGCCGGCCCAGATCACCGCCACCGCCCCCTGCCCTCGGGCATCGAGCATCTTGTTGGCAACGTGCTCGGGCCGCGGTGGGCGACCGCCCCGTTGCTGCAGGCTCTGGAAGGCCTTGACCTCGACCGAGGTACCGCACGCGACAAGGTCCGGCGTACGGGCACCTTTGCGTTCGAGAAGGGTTCGTACCCTATGGCCCTCAGCCACGAGCACGTTGGCCACCCCGAGCTCTTCGTGGCTCGCGCGCCGTGCGGTCTCATCGAAGCTGCCCACGCCTCCCGTGTGGTGGCAGTGCCACTCGGGCTCGTCTCTCACTGGGGCCGGGGCTCGGGCGCGTCGGGCCTCTCGAGGTCGATCACGAGCAGCGAGACGAACGCGGCTCCCTGCCTCAACAGGATGTTCACCTGCCTAAGGCAGCTCACCTCGGGGCTTTGCTCGATGTCGCCCACACCTCTGACCGAGGCCGACAGGACGTAACGGAACTCCGACAACGGGAGGTCGTCGTCGTCAAGGAAGTCGTGCTCGGCGAGGTAGGCGGTTACATCTCCGGCCACCATGACGAAATGGGCCTTGTCGGGCGATGCGACGAGCTGGTTGCCCGTCAGCTCGCTCAGCCGCTCTGCAACACGGCTTAGAGGCTGGTCGCTGTCCAGGAAAAGGTCGACGGTACGAGACACTCGGGCTCCTTGTCGTTGTCCGAAGGCGCTTCCCGCGATGTCGTCACGCGGGGGCTGGCTTCCTCGGGGCCCGAACGCCCGATGAGCGTTACGTGACCGTCAGCCGCGACAGGCCCGGACTGTTCCGTCCGGACAGGAGCATTGGTAGCATTTTATGCTATTAGATGTCAAGTCGAGCGGCGACGCGCTCCAGAGCGCTCCCGGCAGGCCGGGCGGGTAGCTGACTTGGGGCCGCCATTGACACCTCGAACCAGATGGTCTTGCCGACGTCTGAGTGGGACTCCACGCCCCACGCTGTTGCGAGCTCGCGCAGGATAACCAGCCCGCGCCCGCTGTAGGCGTCCGGCGGGGCGGCGGCAAAGGACGGCAAACGAGTGTTCTGGTCGAAAACCTCGACCCGTACCCGTTCGCGGGACTTAATGACCGTCACCTCGAAGTCGCTGCGCGCGTGCAACACGGCGTTGGTGGCCAGTTCACTGACTAGGAGAGGGAGATCCTCGAGCTCGAGGCCCCACGCTTCGAGCACCGAAGCAACGAAGTGGCGCGCCGCGAAGACTTCGCTCGGATCCGGGGCAAATGTCCGCCAGGCCCGGTCGGGGCGCCCGTCACGTTGTTCAGGCATGCGTTGGGCGTAACCGTTCATCTTGGTGCGCGAACCTTCCTGCCTTGGTCACGTGAGCCGACTGCCCCGTTCTGTCCTTATTGTCCGATTGCCGTAACTCTAACCATACGGCCCTGCAAACCTGGCCATAGCAGCTTTGATGTACCCCCAGACGGCAGTTTTGATGCTCCTGGGACGTCCAGTCCCGTGGGTTACCATCTCGAAAGGGCCACGGTGCTAGGAGGGCCATTGTGCGGGGTGCAGGCCCGGTCGAGCTCAGCTGTCATTTTGAGGCCCGAGGATGGGAGCGAAGGGCAGTGGCACTTTTCTGGCTGAGCTGCCTCCTGATCGTCTTTGCGTTAGAGGGTTGCTCCTCAACCGCTCCCGCTCGCCGCACGGTGCCAAGCGCCCCCGTGGTGAGCTGGCAGCTCGCCTCCACGGGCCCGGCAGCTGGCACGCCAGGTGAAGCCCCTGTGCCGGCCAAGGACATATCGGGCGCCGCTCCCGACGCGAACCCTAGCGTGAGCTTTTTGGACGCCTCCTGCGCGTTGGCGAGTTTTTGCGCGGTTGTCGGCCAGTACACCGACACGACAGGGTCGTTGTCCGGGCTCATCGACGTATGGTCGGATGGGGCCTGGCGGTCATACGCCGCACCGGAACCGGCGAGTAACCCCGCTGGAGGCGGGCCTGGGGACAACGCGTCGGGCAGTGCCTATAGCGGGCTCAACGCAGTTTCCTGCCCCGTTCCGGGCTTTTGCGTCGCGGTCGGTACTTACAAAGATGATGACGGCCGATATTGGGGCCTCATCGACACTTTTTCGAGAGGCACCTGGCGCGCGGTAGCGGCCCCAGAGCCCGCCAAGGACTCTGCAGGGGAGGCCCCTAGCCTCACCGAAACCGAGACAGGCCTGACGTCGGTGTCATGCACGTCGGCCAACAACTGCGTCGCGGTCGGTTCCTACGACGACGAAGTCGGCTTTTACTACGGGCTGATCGAAACGTTGTCGAAGGGCGCTTGGTGGCCCCTCGAGGCTCCCGAACCGTTCAAGGACGGCCTCGGCACCGGGCGTGGCACAGACGCCAACAGCTACCAGTTCGCCGGCTTGAACTCGGTCGCTTGCACCTCTTCCACGTTTTGCACCGCAGTCGGTCGCTACAAGGACGCCAACGCGGTGGAATGGCCCCTCATAGACGTGCTCAGAGGCACCACGTGGGATGCTGTCGCAGGCCCCGAACCCGCGAGCAATGCTTCGGGCGCCAAACCGGGTACTAAGGCGCAATCCGATGGGGGCTCCTATCTCCTATCGGTCACTTGCATTTCCCGTGCATCGTGCACCGCCGTAGGCGCCTACCTCGATAGCTCGACGCATATATATGGGCTCATCGATTCGTTCAGGGACGGCGCCTGGCTGGGTGTTGCAGCCCCCGAGCCGGCGTCGGATATCTCGCGGGTGAACGCTGGCACCGATGCTGACCAACAGGAGGGAGCAACGTTGGCAGCAGTGGCCTGCATATCGCGAAGCACCTGTATTTCGGTCGGTTCCTACAAGGATTCCAAGGGTTTCCAAGTAGGCCTCGTTGACGTCTTGGGCCAGCGTACGTGGGGCGCACTGGCAGCACCCGAACCGGCAACCGACTCGCTCGGCGGGCAACCAGGCAACGATGCCACCGAGGAAGCGGGTACCGCTCTCAAGTCTGCAACCTGCACCGCCGGAGGGCTCTGCATTGCGATCGGCACCTACAACGACTCGAAAGGGAACTCGGTAGGGCTGGTCGACATGCTCCAACGCGGCACGTGGCACGCCGTGCCGGCGCCGGCGCCGGAGAGCCCGTTCCAACTCGGGGTCCTGGTCCGCCAGACGGTCACCGTCCAAACTGTTTCGTGCGCAGCTGATGGTTTTTGCGTCCTTGGTGGCAATTATCAGGACGCTGCTGGGAACACGTTCGGGTTGATCGACACCTACAAGGGCTGAACGGCGGCATTCCCCGGCAAGCAGCGAGCTCAGGGCAGCGGCAGCCGCGCGGGCGCCTCTTCGGCAAAGCGGGCCGCCTCGGCGTCGTCGGAAGCCCCGGTTGCTGCTCGGTAAACAAGCGCCACCTGGCTCCGGTAGTCCTCGATTTCGGCGACAAGGGTGGCATCGTCCCATCCGAGCAAGGGCGCCAGCAGCCGGGCCGCAGCCGGGGCGCAGCCAACGCCGCCGTCGCTTGTCTCCATGGCGATCCTCGTGCGCCGCATCAGCACGTCTTCGAGGTGACGTGCTCCTTCGTGGGTAACCGCATAAACAAGTTCCGCCTGCAGGTAACCGCTCGCTCCCTGAACGGGGCTCGCGAGGTGCGGCGCCTTCGGGACGGCGGACATCACCTCCTCCACGAGACCCCCATATCGGTGCAACAAATGCTCGGCCATTTCGGAGCCAAGGCCGTGCTCGGCGGCGATGTCGTCGCGCCTGGCCCATTTGCCGAGATAGCCGGTCGCCCCAAGCAGGGGTATGTCGGCTGTTCGTGAGCGGGAGGCAGGGAGAGGCCCCTCGGCCACGACCGCTTCCATCACCTCAGCAGCCATGAGCCTATAAGTCGTGTACTTCCCACCCGAGACAACGACCAACCCCGGCGCCGGTCGGCCTATCGCGTGCTCGCGCGAGAGCTTCGGCGTTTGGGCGGTGCCGGCTTGGCCCTCCCCCGGGCCTCGCACAACCCCGCTGCCTGCCACCAACGGTCTCAGCCCGGCGAAGGTCGCCTCGACGTCGTCGCGCGAGAGCGGGTCGGCTAGCACACGGTTCACCTGGTCGATCAAGTAACCCACATCGCTCGAGGTGGCCAAGGGCCGCGCCTTGCCGTACTCCCAGTCGGTGTCGGTAGTCCCAATGAGCCAGTGCTCTCCCCAGGGAAGAACGAACAGGACGCTGCGGTCGGTGCGCAAGATCATGCCGCTCGACAACGCAAGCCTGTCTCGTGCCACGATTAGGTGGGCTCCCTTAGACGGCCGGACCCGCACCGCCCGCTCGCGCCCGGCGAGGCCCTCGGTCTCCTCGGTCCAGGCCCCGGTGGCAATAACGCTCACCCGGGCGCGGGCCTCGAGCTCCTCTCCGGTCTCGGTGTCCTGGAGGACTGCGCCGACGACGCGCTCCCCCTCGCGCACGAAGCTAACTGCTTTCGTCCGGTTGACCGCTACGGCGCCGAACGACACTGCCGTGCGGACAACCTCGACGACGTAACGCGCATCGTCAACCTGGCCGTCGTAGTACAAGATCGCCCCGGCCAAGGCGTCTGGGCGGAGACCGGGCGCAAGGGCAAGCGCGTGCCGCTTCGACAGATGGCGGTGGAGGGGCAGGCCTCGGCGAGCTCCCACCGCGAGGCCAAGCAGGTCGTAAAGAGCGATCCCCGCGCCCACGTAGGCCCGCTCGACGACCGGCTTGCGCAGCGGCCACATGATCGGCACGGGCCGGGCCAAATGGGGCGCCAGGCGCTGCATTATGAGCGCACGTTCTTTCAGGCTCTGGCGGACCAGGCCGAAGTCCAGCATCTGGAGGTACCTGAGACCACCATGGACCAGCTTGCTCGACCTGCTGGAGGTGCCAGAGGCCCAGTCCTGTGCCTCGACCAGGCCCACCGAGAGGCCGCGCGTCGCTGCGTCGAGGGCGATGCCAGCGCCCGTTATCCCGCCTCCGACGACGAGGACATCCAGCTCCACACTGCCCAAGCGCGCCATATCGGTGCGTCGGCGGCCAGGTGACAGGGCGTTGCCGACCTCGCCGGGCGCCGGCGTCAAGTTGTGCCCACCACTGCGAGCCTACGCTTGGACAGCGGCGGCGGTACCAACCGGCCAAGGGCGGGGACCGAGGAGCCGTAGCGCAGGGACCGAGGAGAGGGGCCGTCCCAGATGCACGAGTTCGTCGGAGCGATCGACCAGGGGACGACCAGCACCCGGTTCATGATCTTCGACCACGACGCCAGAGTTGTCGCCAGCCATCAACTCGAGCACCGCCAGATCTTCCCAAACCCGGGTTGGGTGGAGCACGACCCTTTGGAGATCGTCGAACGGACTGCCGCAGTGATGCACGGCGCGCTCTCCACCGCAGGGCTTGGTCCCGCTGACCTGGCTGCCATCGGCCTGGCAAACCAGAGGGAGACAACGGTCATCTGGGACCGGGCCACCGGCCTTCCCCTCGCGAACGCGATCGTGTGGCAAGACACGCGCAGCGACAGGATCGCAGCGGAGCTTGCGCGGGGCCCGAGAGGTGAGCTGGTACGCCGAAAAACCGGGCTACCGCCTGCGGCATATTTTTCAGCCGGCAAGCTGCAATGGGCACTCGAGAACATAAACGGTGTGAAAGAGGCGGCGGTCGCCGGGACGGCGTGTTTTGGGACCATCGACAGCTGGCTCATTTGGAACCTGACCGGGGCGGCACGCGGAGGCAGGCACGTGACCGATGTGACCAACGCCAGCCGGACAATGCTTATGGACCTACGGACGCTTGCTTGGGACGATGAGCTGCTGGCCATTTTCGGTGTGCCACGCGAAATGCTCCCGCGCATCTGCCCGTCCTCTGGCGATTACGGCGAGACGATCATCGAGGGCGCAGACAGGGCCCCCGTAGCGCTAAGCGCAGTCCTCGGCGACCAGCAGGCGGCCATGGTGGGGCAGGTCTGCCTGCGCCGAGGTGAGGTCAAGAACACCTACGGCACGGGCAATTTCCTGCTGTCGAACACCGGCGGGGAGATCGTGGCGTCCAAGAACGGGCTCCTCACAACCCTCTGTTACCAATCGGCCGGCGCTCCTCCCGTTTACGCGCTCGAGGGGTCGATAGCAGTTACCGGTGCGGCGGTGCAGTGGCTACGCGACCAGCTCGGGGTAATCACCGCCGCCGCGGATATCGAGGCGCTCGCCGGCAGCGTGAGCGACAGCGGGGGCATTTATTTTGTGCCGGCTTTTTCGGGCCTGTTCGCCCCCTACTGGCGCTCCGACGCACGCGGGTCGGTGGTGGGGCTCACTCGTGCGAGCACCAAGGCCCACCTGGCACGGGCAACCTTGGAGGCCATCTGCTACCAAACTCGCGACGTGGTCTTGGCGATGGGGCAAGACGTCGGTACGAGCCTCGAAGTGCTGAAGGTCGACGGGGGCGTCACCGCCAACAGCCTTTGCATGCAAATGCAGGCCGACATCCTGGGCCAGCCCGTTTCCAGGCCGGTCGTCGCGGAAACAACCGCCCTCGGCGCAGCGTACGCGGCCGGCTGCGCGGTCGGCTACTGGGCGGGCGAGGACGAGCTTCGCCAAAAGTGGCGTGCTGGCGAGACGTGGGAACCCCGCTGGAGCGAAGACCAGCGCCAAGCGGGCTACGCAGGATGGAAAAAAGCGGTGGAGAGATCGCTCAACTGGGTGGATGTCGACTAGCCCCGTAGCTAGTACTGGGCCGGTCACCTTAGAAGAGCAGTATGTTGGCTGCTCATGTCCAAGCTCGCGAACTCCCCGCCCCAAGGCGACAAGCCGGTGGCGACGGCCCCGCCCCCGCCGCCCTGGTGGCGCCACTACATCTGGCTCATAGCGATCGTCCTGTCCTTCGGTCTTTTGTTCGTGCTCCCCGCGACCCGTGCGAGCGAGCCGGTCACCCTCACTTACTCCCAGTTCCTGGCTGACGTGTCCGCCAAAAAGATCAAGACCTTCACGATTAGCCAGAACGGCACTGCTACCGGCTCGTTGAGCAGCGGGGGCACGTACACGACCGTTGTACCGGTGGAGCTGCCCGACACGACCCTGGTGCCGGAACTGAACAAGGACCACGTGCAAATAACCGCGGACCTACCCGGCACATCCTTGGGTGGTGACATCTTCACCTTGGTGATATTGCTGGCGCCCTTCATCATCGTGTTCTGGCTTTGGCGACGGCTCTCGAAGGGTGCCGTCGGACAGCTCCAGGGGGTGCTGGGAGCAGGCAAGTCCAAGGCCAAGGTCTTTGACGCCGACCTGCCGAAGACCACCTTCGCCGACGTTGCTGGGTACGACGGAGCCAAGGCCGAGATCGTCGAGGTTGTCGAGTTCTTGAAGAACCCGGACCGCTATAAGCGCGCCGGGGCTGTCGCTCCGCGCGGGTTGCTCATGGTCGGGCCGCCGGGCACCGGCAAAACCCTGCTCGCGCGGGCCGTCGCAGGTGAGGCAGGGGTGCCCTTTTTCTCCGTCACGGGTTCGAGCTTCGTCGAGATGTTCGTCGGGGTCGGGGCCGCCCGGGTGAGGGACCTTTTCGCCGAAGCCCGCAAGCGCGCCCCGGCGATCATCTTTGTCGACGAGATCGATGCCATCGGGCAGCGGCGCGGTGGCGGCGGCGTGGTCTCCAACGACGAGCGTGAACAGACCCTCAACCAGCTGCTTGCTGAGATGGACGGCTTCGACATGACGGCAGGTCTCGTCGTCCTGGCTGCCACAAACCGTCCCGAGATCCTCGACCCGGCGCTGCTGCGGCCAGGGCGTTTCGACCGCCAGGTGACCATCCCTCTGCCGACGCTCTCAGAGCGCGTCGCGATCTTGGCTGTGCACTGTAAAGACAAACGGCTCGCCGGCGTCGACCTGGAAGTGGTTGCGAGGGGCACACCGGGGTTCTCGGGCGCTGACCTGGCAAACCTGGCAAACGAGGCAGCGATCGTGGCCGTCCGCAACAACCGCGAGATCATCCAGCCGTCGGATTTTGACGAAGCCCGGGACCGTATAATCCTCGGCCGCCGCGAGGGGTCGAACGTGCTGCTTCCCGAAGAAAAGCACGCGGTCGCCGTCCACGAGGCGGGCCATGCCCTTGTCGCCGCTCTGTCTCCCATGGCAGACCCGGTGGCGAAGGTGACGATCCTCCCAGCCGGCCAGAGCCTGGGCGTCACCGAGCAGCTCCCTCTGGTTGAACGCCACCTCTACGGCGAGGACTACCTGAACACCAGCCTCGCAGTGCGCCTGGGTGGGAGAGCGGCGGAGCTCGTAGAGCTCGGGCAGGGCTCCACCGGGGCGTCCAACGACCTGGCGGGCGCGACTGAACTTGCGGTACGGATGGTGCGCGAGTTCGGGCTGTCGAAAGAGCTCGGGCCTGTTGGTTACCCCGAAGGTGGGTCGGTGTTCCTTGGCGGCGGGGGTCAGGGACTCTCGAGCCGGCCCTTCGCCGAAGAGACCCAGGCAAAAATAGATTCGGAAGTGTCGGCGTTGCTGAGCGCGGCAGAGAAGCGAGCCGTCGACCTTCTGACCAAGAACCGGGACAAGCTCCGGCGCCTGAGCGAGCTGTTGGTCAACAAAGAAACCGTCGACGGTGCTGACGTTTACAGCATCGCCGGCGTCCCTGAGCCAAAGGGGATCGAATCGGGTTCCACCCTCGCACCGGAGCGAGCCGCAGCCGCTAGCGCCGTCCCCAAACCCTGAAGCCGGGCAGCCGCGCGCTCTGACGCTTCAGGCGCCGCTTGTTAGTCCCGCGTCAGGGCGACGGTTATGGGAACCGGCCCATCCCCGGCAACCCGCCGCCGAGGATCCCGCCACCGAGCACCCGTCGTCGGGCGAGGCAGAATAGCGCCACGGCTTACAACTCCCTTTCTGAGGGTATAACGGCTCCGGGCCACGCAGCGTGGGGGCCCGAGCGCAGCGCTATAACCGCCGGACCAGTACAAAGGCTGGACCGCCCTCATTAGGCCGGACAGAGCCAGCCGCCGGCTGTACCGGGCGGGTCACAAAGCCGACACCCGCCCAGCGCGCAAGTAATTTTCGCCTCTTGCCAGATATTGCGCGGATATCGACTACTCGGACCAGACGTGTGCACTCGCTAATGATGCTTAGTACTCTCGGGTTTGGGTCGTTTATGAGCCAAAGGCAAGGGGTCTGGCGACCTGTTCTGAATGTTGTGAGAACCTCCACGATAAAAGGACAAAAGCCATGCGTGGTACTAAAAGCGAAAGGCACGTGGTCAAATGGTAAACGATGGGATTAACGAGAAGAAGCCGAAGTCGGGCGTCGTCACCAGGGTCATTTACTCGGGCCTCGGCCTGTCGATAATCGGTGGGGCGATCGCCGTGCTCGGCGCTCCCACTAAATGGTCCTAACCTGAGGCTCGCTCGGGCCGCAGCAGCAAACGGCCCGGGAACTCCTACCTAGGCACCATGACAGCCAAGCCACGGTCGTCGCGCAACCGGTTCCTGTTCCTCATAGCACTGGCGGCTCTCACCTGCCTGGGCTATGACACTTGGGCCTCGCAGGGTCGCGCATTGCTCGGGCCACACCCGGTCGCACTCGGGCTGTTCGCCGGTTGCTGCCTGGTCACCGAGCTGCGCCCCCTGCGTTGGTTGCGCCTCGAAGAAGGCGGGCAGGTCACGGCCAGCTGGACCTTCATGATGGCACTGATCCTCATAGGCACGCCGGCTGCTGCGGTCGGCGCCGCCGGCAGCATCGTGCTGATATCCGACCTGGCCTCCCGCAAAAGCCCGGCCAAGGTAATTTTCAACACGGCCCAGATCATCGTCTGCATGACGCTCGGCTCCGCCGCATTCACCGTCGGCGGGCAGGGTGGAGCGCTCCTGGCCCGCGGTGGCCCTTCGGTGCTTTGGTTCGTCGATTTTATAATGGCGTGCGGGATCATATTTGGTCTCAACAACGCTCTCACTGGGAGCGTAATCGCTTTGGACCAAGGGCTCCGGGTGATGCCGATGCTGCGCAGCATCGGTGTCGCGAACCTCGAAACTGACGGCGTCTTGCTCTCCCTATCGCCGGTTTTCGTCGTGGTGGCCGAACGAAGCGTGCTACTCGTACCCCTTTTGCTAGTGACCACCTGGACCGTTTACCGCACCGCTGAGGTCGCGCTCGTGCGCAGGCATGAAGCCACTCACGATATGCTCACTCAGCTTCCGAACAGGCGCTTCTTCGACGAGCATCTCGAAAACGCCGTGATCTCGGCTCAACGAAAGGGCAACCTGGTAGCAGTGGTGCTCATCGACCTCGATGGCTTCAAGGGGATCAACGACCGCCTTGGCCACGACATCGGTGACCAGGTCCTGCGCAACATAGCAGCTCGGATGAACGACGTCCGCCGCTCCAGTGACCTCTTGGCTCGCATCGGTGGCGACGAGTTTGCGATGGTGATCACTCACCTCGACTCGGTCAACAGCGCCGTCCAGATCGCTCAGCGGCTCCGGGCAACCTTTGCGAAGCCCTCCGATGTGCAGGGCTTCCCCGTGTCAGTGAGCGCCAGTTTTGGTATCGCGGTGTTGCCGGACCATGCCGACAGCGCGGGCACACTGCTAAAGCGCGCCGACGAGTCGATGTACGCCGCAAAACGGGGCGACGAGCTCGTCGGAGTACCCGAACAAAGGAGCGGCGAACGAGCTATCGGCCGCATAAGCCTGCTCGCCGACGTCGCCGATGCTTTGGTGGCTAACCAATTTTTCTTGGAGTACCAGCCTCAGGTCAATCTCCTCACCGGCCAGGTATCCGGGGTCGAAGCCCTCGTAAGATGGCGCCACCCCGTCGCCGGCGTGCTCTACCCCTCGGCGTTCATCGGTTTGGCCGAGCAGACTGAGCTAATCGGCGACATCACGGAGCAAGTCCTGCGGCTGGCCCTCAAGCAATCGGCAACGTGGCGGCGTCAGGGCCATTTGCTAAGGATGGCGGTAAATATCTCGGCACGCAATCTCCAGGACCTTCACTTTCCGCAACGCGTCCAGGACATGCTCGCCGAGTCGGGCGTCGAACCCAGTGACGTCGACCTCGAGATCACCGAGAACACCGTGGGCGTCGATAGCTCAACGTTGCATTGGATCTTGAGCAAGCTCCGGGCCACGGGAGTTTCGATTTCCATAGATGACTTCGGCACGGGCTACTCCTCGATGGCTCAGCTCAGGGAACTGCCCGTAGACAGGATCAAGATCGACCGCAGCTTCGTTACCAATATGGCCCGTCAAAGCCGCGACGCCCTTATAGTCGGGGCCATTATCCAGCTCGGGCTGGCGCTCGGGATCCAGACCATCGCCGAGGGCGTGGAAGACCCTGACGTCGGAGAGATGCTTGTCACACTTGGGTGCACGAGCGCACAGGGATGGCTGTACGGGAAGCCCACATCCGCAGACGTCCTGAGCCGGGTGCTGGACGACCTGCTCCCTTCGCTACCACTGCGCATACCCGTGCTGGAAGCCAGCCAGTTGTGATACTTGTCTTTGCGGTAGCCGTCGCGGCGCTGTCGGTACCACTGCTTGGCGGCTCGCTCGGCAGGCTGGCAACTGCCCGGGTAAAGGGCGGTTGGACCATTGCGCTGGCTCTTGTCCTACAAGTCGTCATAATTTCGCTCATCCCCAAGGAAATGCTCGGCTGGCGCGGCCAGACGGTGGAATTAGTGTCCTACGCATTGGCTGTGGGGTTCCTGGTGATAAATAGGCGTGTGCCATGGCTGTGGCTGGTAGGCCTGGGCGGGCTCTGCAACCTCGTTGCTATTGGTGCCAACGCCGGGGTAATGCCCGCCTCGCCGGTGGCCTTACGGGCGGCGGGCCGTGCCCGCCATCCCGGCCAGTTCATGAACTCGACAGTCCTGTCGCACCCGCACGTCGCCTGGCTGGGGGACAACTTCTCGGTCCCTCGCAATCTGCCCTTGGCGAACGTGTTCAGCGTGGGGGACGTCTTGTTGGCTGTCGGAGCATTGCTCCTCCTGCACTCGCTGTGCGCCTCGGCGCCGGCGCGTGCACTGCGGCGAAGCGTCACCGAACCGAGGATCCACGGCTCCGTCGCACAAGGCTGACGGTTGGCACGTGAGCTGGCGCCAGTAGCTGAGCAGCGTTGACAAAAAAGGAGGGGAGCGGCAGGCGCCACTCCCCTCCGTTTAGTACCTACGCCCCGTCAGTTAGCGGGACTACGTGCCCGCTATCGCTGCCACCGGCAGGTTGGAAGTGAGCCCAGCAGGCTGAGGAGCGGCCTGGGCGTCACCGAAGGTGTAAACGTGGCCATCCGAACCTGCCATGTAATAGCCCCCATTATCGGGCGTGAGGGCGATCCCCACGATGTTGTCAACACGAACGCCTTCACCGGGGAGGGAGCCGTAGAAACGTACGCCTGTCCCGAAATTGAAGGCACCGCCGTCGGCCCCGACAAGGATATATCCTGTACCTGCAGACGAGGGCAGGATGGCCCGGACGTCGTGGACCTTCTTGTGGATCCCGGGAAGAGAACCGTAGAAATGGCTCTGCCCAAAGCTGAACACTCCGCCGTCGGAGCCGACGAGGAGGTACCCCGCGCCGCTGGGAGTTGCAACCATACCGACGACATCATGCACGTGGACATGGATCCCCGGCAGCGAGCCAGCGAACTTGGCATCCCCGAAGGTGAAGAAACCGCCGTCGGCGCCCACTAAGTAATAACCTTTGCCGTTGCTCGTGGGGGCGATAGCCACAACGTCCTTGACGTGCTTGCCGAGGTCGGGCAGGTCACCATAGAACTGAGCATCACCAAAGGCACTGACCATACCGTTAGCGGTCACTACCCAGTAGCCCTTGGTTGTCGGAGTCGAAGCAATGCCCACAACTGGGCCGGTTACGGCCGAGGTGGCGACGTTACCGAAGCTCTGGGCGGCACCGTTGCCGTAAACTTGGCCGTTCGCGGTGACCAACCAGTACCCGTCTGCGGGCAAGTTGATGGTTTCGGTATAGGTCCCCGAAGACGAGGCGAGGTACGTGCCGCTCCCTGAGTAGAACGCGCGGATCGCGAACGTCCCGGCTGCGTAATACGTCGTGGTGCAGGTGGCCTGACCGGACGATACTGCGACGTTCGTGCAGCCCGAGATCGGCGTGCCGT
>Ga0182024_10016625_pt1 | contig 13930 bp, 12 predicted proteins | sample P32metaG_FD_120480 | JGI IMG/M metagenome (GOLD analysis project Ga0182024, IMG submission 120480) | Permafrost microbial communities from Stordalen Mire, Sweden - P3-2 metaG (Illumina Assembly) | ecosystem: Environmental > Terrestrial > Soil > Wetlands > Permafrost | place: Sweden: Stordalen... | reverse complement strand
GCGCGCGCTCCATCTTTTGCTTCCAACCTTTGGTAACTTTTCCCAGGTCGACGTCGTCGCCCGTCATGTACCATTCGCCGCCGCGCACGATTTCGATACTCCGGCTCTCGAAATAGTCCTCGAATCCTGGAATCGCATGTTTCAGACAGTAGCGGACTTCCTCTTCCGTGAGCGGATCGGCTATCCCCCACATGCACAGTTCTCTGCTTTCAAGGCCCGCTTGAAAATAGGGAATGCAGGCGTCGATGAGGTCTTCTTTCGTTTCATGGAAGAGGAAAAAGTGTGTTCCCCAGGGGACATCGCCGACAACACCGATTCCGGTTTGACGTAATTGTTTATCCAACACGGTGAGCCTCCTTGAGTGCTTGCTAGTGAGCGATTGCAGCAATCTTTATGCCACGATTCCTACATCTTTGCATGTTACGATCTGTAAGTCAGATCGGTCTACGTCCCAAAGGGGATTTCATGTTAAAAAGGCGAAGAGTGGCTGCCTGTGGCGCGAAAGCTGGAATTTCACTTAGACTTCGGAACGAGGAGGACGGCATGGCGCAGCAGAAAACCTTTTGGCGCCTGCTTCCGCAGCGGCGGACGCCCAATTCGCCCGCTTGGAATGTTGTGGCGACTGCGATGCGCGCACCCGGCCCCATTTTGTGCCAGCCAGGCTGCCGACAGTCCGCGTTCATAGCCGATCTTTTCTAGAATTCCGTCGACGAAAACCTCCCTTTCCATTGGAGTGCGGTGTATTGGGTGTAGGTGGTCTCAGGAAGGTCGCGGAGTTCCGCCCAGGAGCCGCAAGTGAGCGGAGAGCCTTGCTGATGTTTTGTTGCAATGGAACTTCAACCCGGGACCAATTGAAAACGGCCTCCTTCACGACTTGCCCTGGCGAGGATGTACTGTGGAACTGCGACTGACAGTGCGGCGCTTCCGGTGCCGCAATCCAGCCTGCAGCCGAAAGATCTTTGCGGAACCAATTCCCCAAGTCGCCCAATCGTATGGTCGCCGGACGACAGGGGTGTGCGAGATTTTGCGCTTGATCGGCTAACCGCGGACGGGTTCTGGCAATCTGGCGAGATCGAAGCGATAGAAAATGTATTGCGGTATACCCTCATGCGCTTTCCATAGTCGCTGAAGTAGAGGATGTAGAGCTTTTCCCGCGGCTTAAGGCGCCAGTTTCACGCTGAGTTCACTTCACTTTCTCGCCGGAGAGCATCGTAGTGATTCCGGCCGCCCTGCGCGGGTCCCAGCGATCCAGGGCTCGCCGCAGTGCCTCGATTTCGATCGGCTTGGTTAAGTAGTCGTTCATCCCAGCCGCCAGACACCGCGCTCGATCTTCATTCGTCGCCGACGCTGTCACGGCCACAATCGGAACAGCGTTTCGTGTGCCGGGCATGCCGCGTATGCGCCTGGTTGCCTCAAGCCCATCGACAACGGGCATGTGGGCATCCATCAAAACAACGTCGTAGGCATTCGCCTCGACACAACTGATGGCCGATGCTCCATCGCAAGCTAGGTCAGCCTCGCAGCCCATCTTCTGCAGCATTCGCATGGTGACCATTTGATTCACTTTGTTGTCCTCGGCCACCAGGATCTTCAGCCCCTTGGGATCGCTGCAGCTGAGGGCCTCGATCACCGGTTCGGCAGCGGGCGCAATTCCGGCGGTAAAGGTGAATTCGAATCTGGTTTCTTCGCCTACTAGGCTCTCGACGCGAATCTCTCCGCCCATCATTTCCACCAGGCGCTTGGAAATCGCCAGACCCAGCCCACTGCCTCCATAGCATCGATTGGTGGAAGCATCCACTTGGCTGAAGGATTGAAAAAGACGGCCGATCCTGTCCTCGGGAATGCCGATGCCGGTATCGCGAATGGAGACTCGAATGCGGTAACGGCCATTGGAAGGCGTCGCCTCGGCGAGCTGCGCCTCCATCTCGATGGAACCCCGAGCGGTGAACTTCGCCGCATTACTCATTAGGTTGGCTGTCACCTGGCGCAAGCGCGTGGCGTCACCCAACACGAGCACCGGAAGATTGTCATCGAGATGCAGCCGGCACTCGATACCCCTTTCTTTGGCTGCTTCGCGGAAAAGTTCGAAACTCCACTCGAGAGTCACCCGCAAGTCGAACGGTTCCTCCTCCAGGTCAAGCCGGCCCGAATCGATCTTGCTGAAATCGAGCACGTCATCCACTACCCGGCGCAGAACTTCTCCCGAGGTACGGATCAGTCCCATCATCGGACGAAGCTCATCGGGAAGGGACTCTTCTTCGATCAATGAGGTGAGCCCCAGGATGCCGTTCAGCGGTGTGCGGATCTCGTGACTCATATTGGCCAGAAATTCGCTTTTGGCCCGTGCTCCCGCGTCGGCGTCCAACCTTGCCCGCAACAGTGCCTCTTCCATCTTTTTGCGCTCGCTGATGTCTAAAAAGAAACAAAGTGAGTAGCCAGTCCCGGCAATCACCACTCTGCGCGCGCACAACAACCCGATTCGTTTGCCCAGTTTTTCGTTGCGGTAGGTCACTTCGACGGAGTCGAGATCCCGGCCTGCGTCGAGCGCTTTCCGGATCACTTGGTAACCTGAAACGTTTTCCACCCATCCGAGTTCCAGTGGATCTCTGCCGATAACGCTGTCCTTTGCCGTGCCTATCAGCTCTTCCATGGCGTGGTTAATGTCCACGAAGCGTCCGTCCAAGTCCAACAGGGTAATGCCGATCGGGCTGGAGTCAAAGACCGTGCGGAACGCCACCTCAGCCGCCGCTTTGTCCTCAAACTCCTTCGTGATCCGTTCGTTGGCCGCTTGTAACTCAGCCGTGCGCTGCGCCACCATCAGGTCCAGATCCTCCAGCCGGGCCTGCGCCTGGCCGCTCACCAGCCATTTGCGCGTCAGTGCATGCGCCAACTGAATCACCTCGATGTTGTCGAATGGTTTCTTGAGAATCAGCAGGTTCTCCGACTGCCCCAGACGGCGCTGGATGTCATTCCACGAATAATCCGAGTAAGCGGTGCAGACCACGATCTGAAGGTTCGGATAGGCCTCCCAAAGGTGACTGATCGTTTCGACGCCGTCCCACCCGGGCGGCATGCGAATATCGACAAACGCCAGCGCGTACGGGCGGCCCTCAGCCAGCGATTGCTGCAGTTTCTCCAGCCCTTCTTGGCCCTGGTAGGCCGAGTCAATCTCAAACCTGGTGATCGGCATCGCCGCAATGCCAAACAGGAACGCTTCGTCCTCCTGCAGGGTCTCCTGAGTGTTGACTTCGCCGAGCAGGATCTTCCGCAGATCGTCGTGAATCGCTTTGTTGTCGTCGATGACGAGAATCCGATGATTAGGTTCCAACAGGCCGGCTGCGTTCATGACAGAGATTTCTCCTTAGTTTCGTTGGGGGCTTTCAGGGGCAGTTCCAGAGTGAAGGTGGCGCCGCGGCCTATCCCTTGACTCTCCGCACGCAATGAACCACCCATCTGTTTGGCCGCCAACGCGCACGAGTGCAGGCCGAAGCCGTGGCCATCTACTTTGGTGGTGAATCCATGTCCGAAAATCCGGGTGAGATTTTCCGGTGGCAGTCCCACGCCATTGTCCTCGACGGCCAAGCTGATGCGGCTTTCCCCTAATCGCCGGATCGAAACACGAACCCTGGGATCGTCCGCGCCTGGGTGCTCCTCGGCGCCCTGTTTGAGCGCTTCTTTGGCATTCCGTAACAGGTTGAGCAGAATTTGAAGGATCTGGTGCTTGTCGATCGCAATCCCGGGCAACGTCTCAAAGTCGCGCTCCACCTGGATTCCGTGGCGCACAAATCCCGGCTCGACAATGCGGAGGGCGTCCTCCACCATGTCGCATAAACGAACATTCTCGACCAAACCTGAGACCTTCGCATAGCTTTGTTGAGTGGCCACGATCTGCTTGACGTGGCCGACATGCGAGTTCAACAGTTCCAACTCTTCGAGCAGACTACTGCGTTCGGCTTGGAAGTGGCCACCGAGCTTTGCCATATAAGGGAGCAAGCGCTGGCCCTTGGGATCTTTGGCCACAAACTCGGAAAGATTCCCCGAGTGCTGCTGCAACATTTCGATCAGAGCGGCCAGATTGTCGACGCGAGAGTCGCGGATCTTTCCCGCCACCAGCGAGCTGGTCACATTGATGCTATTCAGTACGTTGCCCACGTTGTGCAGGACTCCGGTGGCAATCTCTGCCATGCCGGCCTGGCGCGAAAGTTCAATCAACCGTTGTTGAGCGGCGGCCAGCTCGGCGTGGGCCTGATCCTTGGCTCGGATCTGTTCCTGCAGTTCGCCGGTCCGTTCGCGAACGCGCTCCTCCAGCGTTTCCTTGGCTTCCACCAGCGCGCTCTGTACCCGTTGCCGCGCAATGGAGGCCCCCAGCATGTCTGCCACGGCCCGCAGACTATCCCGTTCGGCTTCTCCCCAGTCCCGATCCTGGACGAAATCGTCGAGCCCGATCGCCCCCCACCAAACGTCCGCCACCACGATTGGGGTCAAAATCGTCGAGCGGATCTGCGCGGCGCCGGCGCTGTGAAACGCTTTCTCCAGTTCCGCCGATTTCGCCGTTACCACTTGACCGTGATTCAGAAGCTCGATCCAACCGGATGACTTTTCGTCCTCTTCCCAGGCCAAGTTCTCCCACTCTTCCGGTTGCGTGCGCGCCGCAACCGCCGACCATTCCTGTTGCAGCACCATTCGCAAGGGGTGGACGTCGGCGAAAATTTTCAAAACGCAGGCGCGGCTGGCCCCGGTGGCCTGTCCGATCCGGTCCAGAACTTTTCGCGCCACCGCGTCCGGATCGGCTGCGCTCAAAAACTGCTTAGCCGCGAAACTGACGCTTTCCAGGATCTGGTTGCGGCCGAGAAGGGTACGCGCCATATCGTTGAAGGCTTCTGCCACACGCTCGATCTCATCGCCGCTGTTCACTTCGGCGCGGGCGTGAAGGTCGCCCTGAGCCACTTTCTCCACCGCCGTACGCAGGATGTGGATGGGCCGGACCACACGCGCCGCGTACACCAGCGAGATCACCAGGCTCAGCACGCCACCTAGAAGGGTCAGCGCCGCCGTACTTTTATAGGTCCGGCGCACACTTTCGTCATAAGCATTGAGCGAGAGGCCGACATGAATCCAGCCCCACTGGATTCCGCTATAGTCGAACGGAAAAGCGTATTGGAAGACGCGGCGTCCGAACAGCGTGGAGGAGCCAATGGAACTGACTGGCGTTCGGATTATGGGGCGCCAGTTGTCGCCGAGCTTCTCGATTTTCCAAGTGGAACGGTCGATCACGATGGAAAAGCCATCGTTCTTCGTGATGACTACATAGTTGATCGCCTGATCGCCCGACAGAACCTGCATGGCTTGGTCGACGACCGTCGAATAATCCTCGGAAACAGCAGCCCCCGCCGCAACACCTCGGATGGAAACCGCCCGCCACGGGCCTTCGATTCCAGGCTTATTTGAAATTCGCGCTTCTGTTCCGGAACGATGACCACGACGAAGACGGCCAACGTGACCAGAGTGACCAGCCATCCGAGCAGAGTAATGCGTCGGGTGATTCCTTTCGGCAGTCGCAGGCAATCGGGAAGGCGCATTTCATTACCTTCCCAGTCCGCGAACCGTCAGACTGCTCTCTACTGCCGGCGACGGAGCCAGAAGCGGCCGGTATGGTATCGAACCCGTCAGCCGGTTGTAATCGTTCCACAGCTGACGCGACGAATCGAGTGTGCTCGGCCGGATGCGCACAATTTGATCGGTCTTAAAAACCATCAGCAGTTGACGGCCCCGCAGATCGTGGTGCAGCGAGAGGATGCCGTTAATCAACTCCTGTTGGTAGGGCCTCGCTTCGGCCGGGACCGCGATGACGCCGTCGATCAGAGGCGGGGAGCGCGCGAGCACTTTCAGCCGTCCCAGCTGGGGATTCATCTCCTTCGCCAAATTCAGATTCACCTCGTCGACGATGCAAGCATCCGCGGTTCCGAAGAACAGTGGGAGAATGCAGGCCTGCGGCTTGTCGGGCATTCGGACGGAGCCGAAAAAGGAAGTGGCGCGACCCAGTTTCTCTTCGCTGAGAAGAACGTCTAGCCACGCCGAGCCAGTCTTTCCGGAACCGCGCGAAGCCACCAGAACCTTTTTCCCCCGCAAGCCGGCTAGCGTGCTTCGACCGGACGAAGGATTCACCAGAAGCACGTAAGAATAGAGCTCTTCTCCCTGCGGGTTTCGGGAATCCGTCCCAACCAGTGAGAGCAAACCGCTCGTTTCCAGCTGCAGGTAATCTGTTACGCCCAACATGAGCACATCCACAGAGTGCTTCTCCAGGCGCTCGCGGATCTCGGTCAGGCTGTCGATAATATCTACCTTGGATTCCAGGCGAAAACCTTTCTGCTGCGCGAGAATGTCGAACCAGACTTTCATCGCGGCGCGCGCGTCGTTCGGGTTAACGTCTGCAAACATGGCACTGGTGGCGATCTCATAAAGGCGTGCATCCCGCGTGGCACCCGAGTTCAAACTCACAGTCCTGCCAGACGGATCTTCCGCCCCTGCCAAGCCCATCGCCACAGCAAACACTACCCCGCAGCGCGCAAGTCGGACCGCAAATGCGCCATTCAGCTTCATTCCCGTTCCTTCTGACCGGCGGAGGGATCTCTGTCCGGGCGCCACTCCGCCCGGGCGAGGACGCCGAGCGCGCTCGTGAGGCAACTGGCGTCCCCGACCGTCAACTCATCGAAATGAAAGAGCGTGGCCAGCTGCCGTCCGGCCGGGCCGCTATGCAAACTCGAGATGGCCCGGATCACTTTTTCACGATCCTTGCCCTGATAGTTCTTTCGGAATATGTTGAAATCCACGACCATTGCAGGAGAGCTGGCTAGCACGCTCAGATCTATCCCCACTTGCGGATTCAGATCGCACATCATATCGAAGCCGCGCTTGGAGGTGAGACAGGCGTCGGCCTGGCCAAAAAAGACGGGTAATACGACTCACGAAACCCTATTGTCCGTGGAAACTGAGCCGAAGAACTGTTCGACTGGACCATCATGCCCCTCCTCCAGCAGGTTGGAGAGCCAGGCTGGCGCTCCGCACATATTGGGGTTCTTCAGGGCGTAGATCCTGCGTCCCCTCAAGCCGCCCAATTGCCGGATGCCGCTACTCTGTCTCGCCAGGATCAGGCACTTCTCCAGGCCCCCCGCGCCGGCCGCTGTTACAATCTGGTTCGCATCCCGCATTTCAGCAATCTGCAGATACTCGATGACATTCAATGCAGCGGACTCCAACTGGCCTTTCCGTGCGACCTCCCCAATCTCCTGCGTGGTGGCGAAGAGCTTTAGGTCAATCACTATGTCCAGATCCTGGGTCATTTTCTTGATCCATACCTGCATGGCCACCCGGGCGTCATTCAGATTCACATCCCGCACCACACTTTGTGAGATAGCCAGGCGGACCGGGGCGGCTGCTTGCGATGCCGCCAGCGCCCGCCGCGTCCAAGGGCAGGCCCCGAGCATCCAGCCGAGCGCACGGCGTCTCGAGGTGATGGTAGCGGGAATTTGGTTGAGTGGTACCCTCTGGCCGTTTTTCGTAAGCATGCTCGTCTATCCGTTTCCGCTCGCCGTTCCCGGCCTTCGACGGAGATGTTCCGCCGCGCTGAGTACAGCGAGAGCAGGCGCCAGGCAATCGGCGTCTCTGACAACCAGCGCCTGGAATTGAAACAGCGTAGCGAGTTGCCGGCCAGCTGCATCCGCACGGACATTGGAATAAACTTTCGCGAATTTTTCGCGATTCACACCGTGGTAGTTCTTGTGGAACACGTAGAACGTCACCACCATCGCTGGCGAGGAGGCAATCGCGGTCAGATCTTTTCCGACCTGCGGATTCAGCTCCACCATCGTGTCGAAGCTTCTCTTGGACGTAAGGCAGGCCTCGGTTTGCCCAAAAAATACCGGCAGCACCACTTTCGACACTTTCGTGTCCTCTATCACCGAACCGAAGAACTGATCGCTAGGGCCCAGGTGCCCCGCGTCGAGCAGCGTAGAGATCCAAGCGCTTGCGACGCACATTTTTGGAGTCTTCAGCATCGTCAGCCGGCGTCCTCGCAGATCCGCCACGTGTTGAATTCCACCATTCCGTTTCGCCAGCAGGATGTACTGCTCCTCGCCCTCTGTTCCAGCCTCCGCCATCACCTCGCTGGGATCTAAGAAGTCAGCGATCTGCCGGTACTCGACCACGTTCAGCGCAACGGCGTCCAATTGGCCGGTTCGGGCACGCCGCACGATCTCCAGGGTGGTATCGAATACCTTCGGATTAATTTCGATGACGACGTTCAAATCGACCATCATTCGTTGGAGCCAGATCACCATCGCCGCGCGGGCGTCGTTAATATTCACATCCGTCACAAGACTTTCTGAGATGGCCAGACGGACCGGAGCGCCGGAATCCGCGGCGGCCACCGCCGCCCTGAGTGAGAGTCCGGCAGTCAACATCCAGGCGAGAGCTTGACGGCGCGAACTGCTGGTTTCGGGGATGGGCCCGGGCTTGCCGTTTTCGATGGCCATGTCGAGTCCTCGCGTCAGGGTTTCGCATTTACCCGCGCGACGATCTCCTTTCCAACCACCAACGAAATCTGTGACTGGAGCGCCACATGGTCGTAGCGGGCCTTGAGAAACTGTGCAGTCATTAGCGATTCAAATAATTGGGACCGGATTACCTTTTCGGTTTCCACCAACTCGCTTTCATAGGCGCGTGACGTTAAATCTCGATTCTCTTCAGCGGCCACCCTCGCACGATCGGCGGCTTGGTAAGTTTTGGAGGCCGCATCAAGGCCCAGAAACAGCTCGCGCAATTGAAGCCCGATCCCCTCCTGCAGCAGGAACTTTTCCTCTTTAAGCTTCGATACCCGAGCCAGGGCTTCGGCGACTTTGCCGCCCGTGAGAAATCCATTGAAGATCGGGATCTCCGCGCCGAGCCCGATGCTCCAGCCTTCTTTGTTGTTCGAAGTGGCCACGCCCGCCGAGTAATTGTTCCACCAGCGATGCAATTCGCCCGTCAAAGCGATCTTGGGATAGTATCCGCTTCGCTCCGTGGCAACCGCGCCATTGAGCGCCCTTAGACCGGCTTCGATTTTCGCCCAATCCGGATTGAATTCGTAGGCTGTGCCGACCAGCTGGTCCAAATTGCCCTCGAAAGGCCGATAAGGCATCTCGGCGTCGGAAGGATCGACGGTGGAGGTCCACGAAAGACCCATCGTATAGGCCAGGGCGGCTTCGGCCAGCGACTCGTTCTTCGCCAGTTCGGCGACCGCTGAGCGGATTGTTTCCACCATGACTTCGTTTTCGAGGTAGTCCGTCTTGTTCACTTTGCCGGCGCCGTTCTTGTAGAGCGATTCGGTCAATTGGAGCGTCACTTCCATGCGAGCCAGCGTATCGTCTCCCACCTGGCGCAACTGCCGCGCCAAGACCGCTCCGTAATACAGCCGGACGATGCTGTCGGTGAGCTCAAGATCCGTCCGCCGAACGTCGGCTTGCGCGGCCTGCTCAGCGCCCCGGGCCTGCTCCCGATAGCCCTTCCGCCTGCCGCCGTCATACAGCAGCCAGGTGAGGTCGGCGGACGTGGTGATGCTGTCCGGATCGAGCATCTTGATGTTCTGTGCAGGAAGAGAGAACGCCCGCGCGGGAGAAGTCAAGCTTTGTCCGGGAACGGCGACCGGCATGTTGATGGCTACCGGCGGAAATCCCGTCCCGAACGAATTGGCAGGAATAGTGACCACGGCCGTACCCGCGGGCACGTTCACCGTCTCGGGCGGTATATACATGGTGCTGGCCGGAAAAATGAAATTGGGAGCCTCGTTCAGATGAATCCATCCGGCCTTGGCAGCCACCTGCGGCCAATAGCCCGACAGCGCCTGACGGTGCTGAGCCTCGGCCATTGCTACTGCAAACCGGGATGCCGGTCGCGTGTGGTTCTTTTCCATGGCGATCCGCAGGCAGTCGTCGAGCGAAAGAACCTGGGGGGCAGCTGCAGGTGCTATGTTCGCGGCCATACAGGAGCTCAGCGCAACGGCGGCGCCCACGACGGCACGGAAAAAGCAGCTGGGTACGCAAGTCATCGGTTCATAACCAACTTTCTTTGCACGCAGCCACACAAGGTGGCCAGGAGAATTACCTCCTTAGCAACCTCATCGGCCAGTTTCGGCGAACCTGATTGTGGATGTAGTCGCGGCGGCTAAAATCGCCGCCACCGCCGCCATTTTTGATAAATTCCTGAATCGCGTCGTCACTGCGCCGGAGGTCGACCTCATGCGGCGCCCGATCATGAACGACCTGAGGCGCGGTCCACTCGCTTTACGAACCCTTCCTGGGTTCCGGCACCACGCTTGCGGCCGCGGAACTGACGCAGCGGGCCTGCTACGGCCTCGAGCTTGATCCGAAATACCTCGACGTGATCGTCCAACGCTGGCAGGCCTTGCCGCCAGTGCGAGATCGAAGCGATCGAAGGCGAAATTCGCGCAGGCCATCGGGACCTCGATGGCTTGTGCTTGGCACTGTCAGACTGATCTGCGGAGTTGCGCCTCCTCCAGAACGAGAAAAGCCGCCGAGGCGAATCCCCGGCGGCCAGTGCAGACAGATTGGCTGGTTCTTAGTGGCGAAGGATAGCAAGGGTTCCATTCAACTCTTCTCCGAGTTGCAGAATCTCATCAGGGTCAAGCGATGTTATGAAGTTCCCCCTGGGAGCCCGCCCAACTTTGTATGGCTTCAGTTCGTCGATAAATCTCGATGGAATAGCCAGCTGCACCGGTCGATCAAGCATGTCGGTGTTGGCAGCAAACCCGACAAGGGCTGCATACGTGCGGATTCAAACGATCCTGTCGATAAGGGATTTATGTCGCTGGATCGAACTGTGCCTGATTCCCCGGTGCAGGAGACAGCAATAGACGCTTCCAACAGGGGGCCGTCAAACAGGATGTGACGGAACAGCACAAAGCTGAGGAAGCGCAGAGGTTCCTGGCAGCTCTCGTAGCATCTTCCGGCGACGCAATCTACGGGCTAACGCTCGATGGCATAATTTCCAGTTGGAATGATGGGGCGGAAAGACTCTACGGTTATCGTGCGGATGAAACCGTCGGAAAGCCAATATCCATTATTTTACCTCCTGACCGCTCTGACGAACCTTAGACATTTTTAGTAGCATCCGGGGCGGCCGCAACGTGTCGCAATTCGAGACCGTTCGGATCACCAAGGACGGCCGTCTGATTGATGTCTTACTGTCTACTTCCCCCGTCAGATACGCTGCTGGAGCCATCATGGGCGCGGCCACGATCGCGCGCGACATTAGCGATCAAAAAGGGATGCAGGAGGCTCTGCGGAAGAGTGAGGCAAACTATCGGGCCGTCTTTCAGACGTCCCGCGACGCTATTGTGGTCGCCGACGCTCATACCGGAAAGCTGCTGGACGCCAATCCGGCAGCAATAGCCTTGCTGGGCCGATCGCTAGGGGAATACGCAGCCTCCATCAATCGGAGATTCATCCTTCCGGCGAGGCTGCAGCCGCCCGCGCCAACTTTCAAAGGCATCGCAATGACGCCGGAGCGATAGAGTATGATGTCGCCCGGCCGGAGGGCAGGCGCGTTCCCGTAGAAATCTCAGCTGGTCCAATGCGTGATGCGCGCGGCCGCGAACTGGTATTTGGAATCTTCCATGATCGGAGTGAACGCAAACGAGCAGAAGCCGCTCTCCAGGAAAGCGAGGAGCGTTTTCGCATCAAGGCGGACGGTTGCCCCACAATCATATGGGTAACCGACTCGGAGGGAGGGATTCGATTTGTAAACCAAAAATCTCGGGAGTTTTTCGGTGTTGCATACGAACAATTGGAAGGTGGCAAGTGGCAACCGCTTCTACACACGGAGGACGCTTCGGAATACATTGCCGCATTTATGAGCGCAGTTGGAGAGCGCCGGGCGTTCGCGGCCGAAGCCCGGGTCCGTCGCGCCGATGGCGAATGGCGCTGGATTGCCTCCTATGCCGAGCCCCGCTGGTCGCCGAGCGGCGGGTTTCTGGGGTATGTCGGCCTCAGTCCGGACATCACCGAGCGTAAGCGAACAGGGGAAGCGCTCCGCGCGAGCAAAGAGAAGTTTCCGCAGTTGGCGGAAAACATCCACCAGGTATTTTGGATGATGAACCCGGCTGGCAGCGAAATACTCTATGTCAGCCCCGCATATGAGCGAATTTGGGGCCGGAGCTGCGAAGAGCTTTACCGCGATCCGATGGCTTGGAGGCGTCCAATCGAGCCAGATGACCGGGAACAGGCCCATGCAACATTCTTGAAGCAGTTGGAGGGTGAGGAGATCGACTCCGAATAACCGAATACGACCCCCCGAGGGAGAGTCGAAATGGATACGCGACCGGGCCTTTGCAATCCGCGACTAGACTGGCGCGATCATTCGAGTCGCTGGGATTGCCGAGAGGCTGCGGGCCTCGCTGCACAAACCGTTCAGGATGGGCGAGCAAGAACTTTATGTGACGGCCAGCCCTAGGGATCGCAATGTATTCGCGGGACGGAAAGCACGTGAGCGAGCTGCGGTGCAATGCGGATACAGCTATGTATGCAGCCAAGTGCGGCGGTAAGGACCGGGTGCAGTTATTCTCGACCACGATGCGAGATATCTTCCTGGAGCATTTGGAGCTTGAGACCGAACTGCGGCGCGCGCTCGACCGCGGCAACCAGCTTTCCCTGGCCTATCAGCCGATATTCAAAGCCTTCACTGGCCGGCAAACGACCTTCGAAGCGCTGATCCGATGGAGGCATCCGGTGCTCGGGATATCTCGCCGGCCAAGTTTATTCCGGTTGCCGAAGAGACGGGAATCATAATGCAGATGGGTGTCTGGGCGTTGGAGGAAGGTTGCCGCCAGTGTCAGGCTTGGCAGGAGCATGGGATGCCGGGAGTGCGGGTGGCGGTAAACGTGTCTGCACCGGAGTTTGCGCAGCCAGACTTTGCTGGCAACGTATTGCGTGTTCTGGATCTAACCGGGTTGGAGGGCGCATTGCTCGACCTAGAGCTGACCGAAACCACACTCATGCGCGACACAGAGGCTTCGACACGATCTATCGCAAGACTACGGGAGTGCGGCATCCGCATCTCGCTTGACGACTTCGGGACCGGCTACTCATCCCTGAGCTATTTGTCTCGCCTTTCGGTGGACGTGCTGAAGATCGACCGTAGCTTTGTGGCCGAGCTGGGAGTCAAAAGGGCGGCACCACCCTTGATCGAGGGGATGATTTCACTCGCGCACGGCATCGGCAAGCGCGTAGTGGTGGAAGGCGTTGAAACCGATGAGCAGCTCGAATTGCTAAGGACCGTTGGTTGTGATGAAATCCAAGGTTTCCTCCTCGGTCGTCCTGCTCCTCTTCCCAAATGGGATGAACCGACGATCGAGATGATAGAAATGGAGCGCATCAATCGCCCGCAGGTATTGACCTGACCTCGGCCAATTCAACCGGATCCAATGCCTTACAAGTTCAATCCGAAGTGAGTTCTTAAAGCGCCGACGGGCACTAACCAGCAGGGCAAACCCGTTCATCACGTCGAGATTTGGGAAAGGCAGTAACGGTTCGGGGTCCGGCGAGGGTCGGGCCCCGCATCGATTCCGCAATTGGGATAGTTTGGATCCGCAAAAAGTGACTTCAGTCTTTGCGCCCCACCGGACGCTAACCGGCCAGCGCAGCCATGCACTAAGCCGTGAGTATACATCCGTTGAAAGGTGAAGACGATGAAAAAAATGGCCGCGATTTCGATGCTCCTGGCATTCGGCCTGCTTAACAGCATGTCGTATGCTCAATCCCAAGATGACATCGCCAAGCAGTTTGTAGGCATGTGGCGGCTCGTGTCTTGGCCACAGCGCCTCGCTGACGGGACGACGAGGCAAAATCCGGAGAGCGTCGCCTATCTGATCTACACCGAT
>Ga0182024_10016624_pt1 | contig 13931 bp, 14 predicted proteins | sample P32metaG_FD_120480 | JGI IMG/M metagenome (GOLD analysis project Ga0182024, IMG submission 120480) | Permafrost microbial communities from Stordalen Mire, Sweden - P3-2 metaG (Illumina Assembly) | ecosystem: Environmental > Terrestrial > Soil > Wetlands > Permafrost | place: Sweden: Stordalen... | reverse complement strand
CAGCGAGACATCTTCGGCTGTGATCATATTTGCTGGCTCATCTCCTTTTCCAGCATATCTCAACGGGCATAAACACCCATAGTGACTGGGGTCACATACTTAGAAATCGTTGATTCTTACCAGCAGACTGACGCAAGAGTGTGTGGTGATCTGGACACTACCTCGGGTTATCGTTTTCGATATTTTGTAAGATTAAACGCAGCGGCAGATATAATCCCCCAAATCCACGTCCAATAAAGGATTTCGGCCTTAATCGAGATTGTTGAACAGGCTTGTCAATGTATCGAAAACGATAACTCAGCATAGGCCACACCGAGAAACCTAAGGAGCGACCAGAAAATTGGCGCCACCAATCAAAGATAAAGATAGATTGGCGCTTCAAATTGCGCTGATTGAAAGCTCCACTGCCAGCCCGCCGCTGTAATAGGATTCTCTTGGTCTCACTGGTGCCGCCTTTCCATTAACCTCAAATTGTGCTGTCTGCCTGGGTACGGCGCCTGGAATTTCGCAATCGACTGCTTTTTCACTGACGGCACTGAGCCCGGTGGCAGCACCCTTGCCCGCAAATCTCGCAGCATCGGCGCTCAGCCCAAAGTAAGGCAGATCGCACCAATTAATCGGATCGCCTGCCAGCGGCTGCCCGGCGTGCTTGCCACCATTGATGGTGCCGAGATTGTAGACGTTGTCGTAGCAGCTAATCGAGTAGTTGTCGCCGCGCATCTCGACAAATATTTGCTTATCGGATAGCACGCTAATGGGCAAAGGCATAGCCGGCAGGCCGGATATGATGACATTGCCTTGTGGATCAAATTCATAAAGCAGGTTGCTGCCCTTTAGGCAGCGACTGAAGTCTGCGCGCAGCGCCTGTAGGGTCGAGTCTATACGTGGTTTCAGACCGCATGCTCTCAGCCAACAGTACAGCCCGGAGCAAACAGCACGAGCGGAGCTAATGTCTTGTGGTGCCCACGGTGCCAACGATGCAGTCGCGGTCGAGGCACCTTCATCAGAAGGTAAATCTCCGTTCACAGCTTGATAGAATCGGGCCGGCTGATCGTTGCCATTCTTCAAATGAAGCAGGTCGTCCAAACATCTAAGCTCGTCAGCGAGGCCGCAGGGAAAGAAGACAAGCAATGAGCCTGTCGGTCCAACTTGAGGACTTTCGGGCGGAACGGCACAGGATGCGATGTGCAACCACTTCTGCGCGGCCAGTGCACGTTCGAATAGATTGCTGTCTTGGATGTCGGCCTCCACTTTCACCACACAACAAAAGCGTTTGCCATCGGGTCCTGCAAACACTGTTTCATCGGCTAAAGCAGCCGCTCTGGCCACTGGAGCAAAGAAGAAACTTTTGCCAAAAGCGGCGACATCAACGCCAGATCTGTACTTGCCGCCCTGCTGAAACTTGTCTGGCAAATGTTCCCATGAAATTGGCTGCGGCACCGGTGTGTTGGTCGTGCCCTCGCGTCTCAGCCAACCCAACGAGATGCGAAGATTCTTCACCTGTACGTAGCGACCTCGGTTATTGGATTGAAGATTCTTCTCAAGCAGATTTTGAGCGTCTGCATATAACTTGATCTGATTTCCGTTCATATCGAACCATTTGGACGGGCTGGCAGGATCAGTGGCGCACTGCAAAGATGATTGGAGAAGCTTCACCGCTCGTTGCGACTGCTCATAGTCTTCATCTGCGAGAGCGCACAGATCATCATTGCGCGCCTGATGAGCGATTATCGTGTCTAAGCGGATTGTGGCAAGCACATTGTTGATACTTGTAACCGGGCAGGGCTCTCCATCGCCGGCGAGCGTAGCCGTACCAATCGGGGCTCTGTTGCTCAAAGAGATGAAGCCGAAGTGAGGATCGTTGACGACGATCTTGGATAGATCGTTTGCCACCAAAAGAGATGCTGACTCCATATTGCTCTGGTAGCGAGACTGCGTCTGCACCAGCAGTCCGCACCGGTTAAAGAAGAAGCCGGCCGGCAAAACCACGAAGGCCAGTATAATCACTGCTAAAACAAGAATGCCGCCTCTAGCTGTTCTGTTACGATTGCGTGATCTTTTGCGGTTCATGAGCGTTCCTCTTGCATCGACCTATTTGCATTATTTGGCGCGTACGACCGCAGTCCATCAGGATATTCGACTGGGCGAACTGCTCGAACAGTCAATGTTACTGGTGCGCACAAGAATGGAATTTTGCCAAGCCAGGGCAAACCGCATGCCGGCAGTAATGGTTCGAGTGAATACGAGCTCTGTACCTCATATTCATAGGTATTGACTTCAGGGTATATAGGTTTTCGCAAAAGCTGGTCTCTGCTAATAACGTTTGCGGTATCGCTCATGGTGACATGCTCATCAACGTACAGGCATACCTGACCAACTCCATCTGCCTTTAATCCTGAGAATCGGGCAATCGGAGAGTTGATCAAGTCGTCTACTGCTTCGTTTGCTCTACTCATGGCGGCATCATAGCTTGGCGCTTTCGAGGCTTTGTCTGCAGCACGATCGACGATGAAATATATCGCCGCCGTCGACATACCCAGCCGAGCCAGAGACAACATTGGAACGACCAAAAATACAAAGAACAGCACCAAAGCCGGTCCGAACTCCGCCAGACTGCCGCGCGAATTTCTAGTCATATTGTTTTTCATTGGTGGCGCTCACTTTGGTTGTAGTTGGACACCGCCACCGTTGTCAGATCTTGCGGTTGAGATGCTCTCTCCAGCACATTTGGCAGCACATAGGTGCTGGGAACCACCTGCGTCGCCTCCATGTGCACCCGCATCTCTTTACCGAAAAACCAGCCCAGAATCAAAGGTTTCACATCGACCGCAGTGGTGATGTCGACTACGCCTGTGACCTCTCCGCCATAGGGAGACAGTGCCTCTAATTGAGATTTGCTCACGTTTGTATCGATTGCCTCAAGCGTCAATGAGAAGGTTTCCGGACTCTGCTTTGACACCTTTGAGACAATCTGGGAAGCCCTGATAAAAGCTAGTCGGGGATCGCCACTGGATGCCGTTCTGGCAGCTTCTCGGCATGTATCTGCATTGAGTTGCAGGCCGTAAAGAATCAAGAATGAGTCCATTCCCAGCAAGGTGATTGGAATAACCAGCGTGGTGGCGAGCACAAACTCGATCAACGATTGCCCTTTTTTCCTTTTACCAATAAACTTCTTCATCTTGCCCCTTTCCCGGTTAATCCCGGGAGCGCAGGCGTCCCGCCTGCTTCTGATTCATCCGATTTGCCCTACATGTCTTCAGGATAAATTCTTCAGATAGCCGTCGCTAGCTGCCCGCAGTCACCAAGGGGAGTGACTGCAGTCACATTGCGTTCATGTTATTCTATGAGCGGATTTTGGTAGGTTCTTGGTAGGTTTGCGATGGGTTTGCGATTCTTGGTGGATTTTGCGAATCTTAGTGGTGGTGGGATTATGCGTTTCTTTGTTGTGACATGATCAGAGTACTAATTGCTGACGATCAAACGATTGTTCGCGAGGGGCTGGCTACGCTCTTGGCTTATCATAAAGAGCTTGAAATCGTGGGTCAGGCAAGCAATGGAAAAGAAGCCTGCGCGCTCGCTAAACAGCTGAAGCCAGATGTGATTTTGATGGATATTCGCATGCCCGACTGCGACGGAATAGCCGCCACACAGGCTGTTTTGGCGGAAAATCCGCAGATCAAAGTTCTCATACTGACCACGTTTGACGAAGATGACTTGATCATTAAAGCTCTGAAGGCTGGTGCCTCAGGTTATTTGCTAAAGGATTCAAAGTCAGATCGCATCGCCGCCGGCATTCAAACAGTCTACGATGGTGGATTACTGCTTGGTCCGTCGACGGCGTCCAAGGCGCTGGTATCACGTTTGGATTCCAGTCAGGCGCGCACTTCAGCGGCCGGTTTGCAATTAAAGGAGAAGCTCAGTGAACGCAAAATAGAAGTGCTCAAGCTGATCGGACAGGGCAAGACCAATGCGGAAATTGCTGAGACACTTCATATCAGTGAAGGAACAGCCAAGAATTATGTCTCAATGATTTTCGAACAGCTGGGCGTGCGAGATCGCGTTCAAGCAGCACTTATCGCTCAGCAAGAGTTACTCTAAATTCGACGCGGGCAACCACCCGTCATTCTCCGGCATCATATACAGTGGCACGGTAGCGATTCAAAGTCTGGCGAAACTCCTCTGCGTTGCGCATTATAGAGAACAAACGTTGACGAGCAAAGCCGATAGTTGTGCACATGAGCCTCTCACGCGAGATCTGGTCTGGATGTTTGCCATAGGCTGTGGCATCACGGTTGCTAACCTGTACTATGTTCAGCCTTTGCTCAGTGAAATGGCGCAGTTTTGGAAAACGTCGGAGGCGCAGATGGGCACCATCGCAGCGCTAACGACGGGTGGCTATGGTTGCGGATTACTTCTATTCGTTCCGTTAGGTGACATAATCGAGCGCCGCCGGCTGATTCTATTCTTCATAACCGCTATCACAATGTTGCTGGTAGCTCTGGCTACATCTGGCAATCTCACCGTTCTTGCTATTCTTTCCTTCGCGCTGGGGGCATTCACCATTGTTCCACAACTTATCATTCCCTTGGCGGCAAGTCTTGCCAGTCCAACTCAGCGCGGATCCGTGATCGGCATAATGCAGAGTGGGCTCCTGATTGGCATTCTCGTCTCCCGAAGCATAGGTGGATTTGCCGGTGATCACTGGGGCTGGCGCAGCGTGTACTGGCTCTCAGCAGCAATCAACGTACTACTATTGATCACCTTCGTCTTTCGCCTGCCTCAGAAAGAGCCAAGCTCGAAAATATCGTATCTGGAGCTTCTCAGATCTACGCTATCAATTGTGTTTACTGAGCGGATTGTACGGACGTCGGCGTTTATCGGTGCTATGACCTTTGGTTCCTTTTGCGCTTTCTGGACAAGTCTTTCCTTCTTCGCATCCGGTGCACCTTATTTTTACAGCCCAGACAAGATTGGTTTGTTCGGATTGATTGGCGCCAGCGGAGTCCTTGCCGCCCCTGTGGCAGGCAGGCTCGCAGACAAGCGCGGACCGATGTTCGGCATCGGAGTATCGCTAGTGCTCGTGCTGTTGTCTTATGTCATTCTGGCGTTCTTTGCAGGCAATCTCTTGGGGCTCATTGTCGGTGTGATCGTACTCGATATGGCCGCCCATTCCTCGCAGGTTTCAAACATGGCTCGCATCTACTCGCTCAATGCGCAGATGCACAACCGCGTGAACACAATCTACATGTTCTCTTACTTCATGGGCGGTTCGCTTGGTGCCTGGGCGGGAACCTTTGGTTGGACTCATTGGGGATGGGCTGGTGTGTGTGTCGCGGGCGCCTCTTTCCCTCTTCTTGGATTACTGCTGTTCTTGTTCATTTCAGCTCGTGACCGGAAACTGTAATACTAGCCCGTAGCGCACACTTCAAGAGTCGCTTTAGATCGACGCTGAGAAGCCCGTGTCACTTGCTGGCATCATATGCAGTGGCAAGCGCTTAACTACCAGCAAACATCCCCGATTGAATAGCCATCGCGGCAAATTTCAAAGCCTCCGGATTCTGAGAACTGAGGAGACCATTTGCTGCGCCTCACCCAGGCCAGAGACCTGATCCCAGCTCTGCATCAAGAGACCCGGAGCCTTCAACGCGGTTTCCATGAAATTATCCGGTGCTGCCTGATCTGTGGGCTGCGGCTGCTCCTGCCTGGTCGGTGAGGAGTCTCTTATATCGCCCAGCAGAGAGTCGGAAGATGGGAAGCGATTCATTTCCTGACTTTCTGCCGGTTGCATGCCAGTTCTGACCGAATCCCAGAGTTTGGGATCAGTCATCGCCTGATGCAGCTCACGATGAAAACCCTGTTCATTTGCATCTGCCGATTTGAGGTTGTGATTCCAGGACGAATTTTCGTTTTGTTGTATGCGTGCGCCCGCGTCTTGATTATGTTCAAACATTTTGAATGCCTCAGGGACCGGATCCTTTGCCGACTTTTCCATCTTCTTTCTTTGCCTGCTTCCACCTTTCGAAGATGGTCTTTCCTGCGGAGATGGCAATACCGCGCCCGTGATCTTTCACTCTCACCTCTACCTGAGTATTCATCAGCGGATTGATCCTTATTAATTCGACTCCTCGCCAACAAGCAACAGCTTGCATTCCTGTGTGGCCTTGCTATCGATGATCGTTGTTTTGCGATCGTAAACCATCATCCGACTGATGATGTTATCCATAATGTTTTCGATGCGCACATATCCTTTGACAAAACGCGTTTCATTATTCTCAAGCACAGGCAGCATCTTGAATCCATGCTCACGCATGGTAAGGACTGCCAGAGCACTCGACTCATTGATGGTGACTGCAATTGGATCTTTCACCATGATGTCTTTCACGCTGATTTGAATATCAGTGCCCGCCGGCATGGTTGCCACCACTTCAATCGCTCTCAACAAATCCGAACGGGTAACAATGCCAACAAGCGCGTTCTTCTCGTCGACGACGCAACAAAAGTCCAGTCGTTCCTTGTTTATTCTTGAAATAGCATCAGCCACACTGCAGTCGCCGTCCAGGGTCCCTTCCGACAAAGGCTCAAGCAGAAGTTTCAGCGGAATGGTGTCGAGCACTGCTTTGATGTCGGACAAGCTGTTCCAGATGTTGGTGCGTGTCTTTACTGCTTTGGCGACAGCATCACGCAGTGGTCCCAGCGCCGCCGAGATCTGTGTGAAGACGCTGCGCCCAAGCACAACAACTTCCAGTTCTGTTCGCGCTCTCACCGTTGCGCTGCGAGGTCTGCTGCTGATCAGAGCTGCTTCGCCAAAGAAATCTCCTCGCCCAAGAATAGCAATTGTCTCTTCACCTTCGCCGTCTTCGCGTGTTCGCACCACTTCGGCTTCGCCGTCTTCAATGACAAAAAAGTCGATGGCAATATCGCCCTGGCGAATGACCAGATCACCTGGTGCGTAATATGCCCGAGACACACGTTTGGTGCGGTCTGCTTTCATGTGAGCAAGTGTGCGCGGAAAAACCAGGTCAAACGCCCATTCCAGACCCACTCTTGCCTTTTGAGAGAAAGACGGCAGCTTCATCAGATAAATGCCGCGCCAGAGAAACCAGGCGAGAAACCCCGACACTCTCACGCCCATCAACTCAGCTACGGCATCATGCCCACCGATCGAACAGAGCTGCCCCATCATTTTATAGGAAAAGGGTTTTGTCGGGCCTCCAGCCAGCCTGGCCGCGATGTTGGCCGCTACTTGCGCGCCCTGGCGTTCTGCAAACTGGGCCACGGTAGGGCACAAACAGTTATCTTGCGCGTTGACTATGGCAGCACAATCACCAATAGCCCAGGCATTAGGATATGCAGGAAGACTCATGTCTGCTGCTGTCGCTAATCGATTATTCTTTTTTTCCACATCCAGACGCTGAATCAAAGGCAGCGTGGTGGTGCCGATGGTGCAGACAATCGTGCCGCCTGCCACCAGGGTTCCGCCTTTTAAGGTGACACCAAGGGAAGTGGCATGGTCGGCGCTTGTGTTAAGCAAAATGCGCACGCCGGATTGTTCCATGCGTTTGGCAGCAAAGTCACGCAGCGACGGGTAAACCTCGGGCAAGAGCTGATCCCTGGAATGAATGATGGTCACAGATATATCGTCTGAGCCAATATTCTTGAAGAATTTGCGGCTGCGTCTGACCAGATTGTTGATTTCGCCCGCCACTTCAACGCCTGAGAACCCTCCGCCAACGACGATGAATGAGAGATACCATTTCTTCATCTGCGCATCGTCACACACTTCCGCCTTTTCCATTTGCTCCATAATGTGGCCTTGTAGAGCCAATGCGTCTCCTACAGTTTTCATCGGAAAAGCATGATCGTCCATACCGTGGATCAGTCCAAGGTTGACTGTGTTGCCGCCGGCAATCACTAGTTGGTCATACTTCATCTGGCGGCGAGCGCCGTCGTGAGCTTCGTAATCTATGTATCCGCCGTCAAGGTCGATGCCCAGAACATCTTCAGTGCGGCAACTAACATTAGTTAAAAGTTGTCTTAACGGTGCGGCTACGTCCTTTGGCTGCACTGCGGCGCTGGCAACTTCCGCCAACAAAGGGTGAAAGACCATGTGATTCTCACGATTGAAGACAACGATTTCGTACTGATCGGCAGCCAGGGACTTCCTCAGACAGCGAGCGCACTTAACGCCTGCGAATCCGCCACCTATAATCACTATCCTTGCCTTGGGCATGAAGCAACCAGTTTCTCAGCGGCCGGACCACGTCGTACAAGAGTGCAAAGGACGCCTCGGTCAATCAATCGAAAGTCAATTCGAATATCTTTTAAACCCTAACACTATATCAAGTTTATCCTGCCGGCAACGAGCGAGTGGGTACAATTGAGCACCTGGAGAATGCTGAATGACACAAACAAAGGAACGCACTACCATAACCTGCGCAGAGCTCACCAAGCCACTGCCAATTTACTCCCATGCCGCCATTCACAACGGAATCATCTATATCTCCGGTGTGCAGGGCTTCATCCCGGGCACCTTTGAGTTTCCCTCGCAAGAACCATATGAGCAGACCCGCCAGGTCTTCGCCAACATGAAAGTGATTCTCGGCGAGGCCGGATCCGACCTGGGCCACGTGCTTAAGTTGACCATCCTGATGACTGATGCCCTGGAGTTTCCCAAGATCAACGAAGCAATCAACGAGGCGTTTCCAGAGTCACCGCCGGCGCGCACTTCGATTGTAGTGCACGAACTGCCGGCACACGCCAAGGTAGTTATCGAGGCCATCGCTGCGGTAAGAAACGATTGACCAGGCGCAGGCCTATTTCTTGCTCTGATCGTCCCCCTGGTTTCTCTTCTTCATCACTGCGCTCCTGTTCCACTATTTACCTACGCGATTTAAACACATTCGTTTAAAGCGTTGGTGATGCCAGTGCCGTGTCTATAACCGCGAACCTACACAGTGACTAAGGTTTCAGAGATCGGGAGCATTCTCGGGCGAACGGCCAAGTGTAACCAGATTCGTTTAAACGACGTAGGGCCGAAATTGGGGATAGCTTCGCGCAGAAGCGTCGGCTTATTTCTTACCTGCAATCGTCCTCTACTTCTTGCGGGCGAGCGTCCCCTTGATCACGCCGTGGGGCTCCATAGTGTTGACAAAGATCTGATTGCTATTTTCCATCCCGAAAGGTTTGAGGTCAAACGGAATTCGGTGCAGATTAGGCAATACCATCGAGATCTGTTCAACATCTTTATTAGCTTCCAGAACAGCGTTGCCCATGGCGTAAAGGGTCTGCTGGGCAGAAAGACTGTGGTGATTGGCAAAAGTCTCAAGCATCAAACTGCGAGCGGCTTCATAGCTGCCATTGAAATCGGCGGATTGATTGTTGTACGTCCATCGAGCATCAATTTTGGTGCCAAATATTCTGTCGTGAGAGTCTTTGAGCGTAGTGTATTCGTCTTTGATAAATCCAGAGAACTCTGAATCAGCAATTTTGGCGACATTGAGATTTTCGATGCCTGACTCGATATCGGTCTTCTTTCTATCCATACGAATAGTGGTGACCCGGTTATCTTGTCGCGATTTCACGAACGAGGTCGGATGTAATCCACCGTTGACTGGAATTTGAGACCAAACGTCTTCGCAAATTCTGATGATCACTTCAGCCACGTGCGCATAGTCGTCTAAGTAATGCTTAGCCAATGCCAATCCAAACTCTTCAATACTATTGAGCGAATGCTTTGCTCCCAGCACGTAGACCGTGTTTTTCTGGGAGTCGGTGGCCACTATCTTACTGTTGTCTCCATCGTAATAGCAGCCGGCGAATTCACCAATCAGTTCGGATTCAACACTGATCTCTTTCCATTTTGGCGGAGTGCTTTCCCGCATAACCTTTGTCAAGCGAACCACGCTCTTGCCGTATGAGTCCTTGACCAGAGTCGTAGTTAGAGGTTTTTCCTTGGTTTTGCTCACACTCATTCTAAAGTCCTCCTGCCTGCACATCCGAATTTTCGGAAAACAATCTGCCTAGCCACTAATTAGCTGCCAATCATCTCGCTGTTGCTATGCTTATGTCAAGCTTCATGGATATTTGGTCAGGATAGGCAGAGGCTGGGTACAATTGATGGGTGGACCAACTTTTGGGGATAGGACAACGCGATTAATTGCCAAACTTGCTGTACTTTTTTGCCTGCTTGCTGCGCTGTGCCCGACAGGTCAAGCAACAGCAAAGGATGCCGAATATGAAGAAAAACCCCTCGTTGTGCTTGTTTTCGATCAGAATTGCAAAACGTGGTGCACCAGGGTAAAGCCGATCATGAGCGAATTGAAGCAGGAGTATGGTGACAAGGTTCTATTTGCCCAGCTTGATGCAACGCAATCTGTCTTGCCAGAAACTAAGAAGCAGGCAAAGCAGTTGGGCATTCTCCCTTTCTTCGCTGACTTTCAAGATTATGTGCCTGTAGTAGGATTTTTTTCCTCCCATCGCAAACTTGTCAAAGAATTGACTGGACCGAAATCAAAAGACGAGTACAAAGTCAACATAGATAAAACCATAACGGTTAAATAAACGCACCGCATTTGATACTAACTTCCATTCTTGCGTGGTCATCAAATCTGCTCATCAAGTCTGGTCAGTAAACATCAATTAACCCAAACACCAGCATTTAAAGGGGCGTCGGCGGGTACAACGGGGCCCCTGTGGGTACAACTATCAAGGTGGATTTGAGGATCGACACGCCCTAACCCGCTTATTCAAGCCTAGATGCACACTTTAACCCCCCACAAAACAAGTACCATCGTTGCTCCAGAGGAGCAGATCAATGCAGGATTGATCGATTCATTCAAAAAAACAGCGTTGTCGGCAGCAATTGTTGTTCTAATTTTGAGTATTGCCGAAATGGTCGGCTACGCCCTGGATATTACCTGGATCAAACACCCTATCGAAGATTCCACAATTCCTTCTGGAATGACCTCGGGTTCGGCAGTGTCCTTTCTTCTCATCTCCATCGGTTTGCTTTTGCGCTCAGGCACACCCCCGCTCTGGCGAAGAATCGTCAGCATGGCTATTGGCTGTGTTGTCTTTCTGGCGGCACTGGCCGCGTTCTTTGAACATGTTTGCCAGCAAGACTGGAACTTAGGCTTTGTTCTTTGGCAACCTGGTAGCGGCGCTGATTTAAGCTTTCCCGGGCCGATGCTGCCAGACACTTCGGCCTCGGTTATGTTGCTTGGTCTTGCCGTCGCTGCCTATGGCATTAAGCTTGTTCGCACTGAAATCTATCCATACCAGATATTGGCTGTCCTTTCCGGCCTGCCCAATCTTATGATTGTGGTTTGCTATTTTTGCGGAATGGTGCATCTGTGCGGCTACTTTGGCTGTCTTAAGTTTTCTCCAATCACATCCTTGATGTTTGCCACCACTGCTTACTGCCTCTTATCGCTAAATCCGGAAAATGGCTTCACGAATTTCCTTCTGCGCGATACTATAGGCGGTGCCATTTTTCGGCGCAGTTTTCCGGTGGTGATTCTGCTTTTCTCATTGCTTCCCCTGCGTTTGTGGCTGATTGCAGAAGGCTCTCGCCTGCAAATTATTGATGAGACTCTGGCCACCGGGCTTGTGGCACTAATTGGGTTGGTCGTCATCGCTGTCTTCGTGATTTGGTGCAGCAAAAACATCGACAACCTGGGCACTGAGAAGTCTCAAGTAGAGGAGTTGCTGAAGGAATCAATTATCACGAATTTGCCCCAACAGAACTTCAAATTGGTGTGCCTTTCATGCACGCAGGAATTTGCTGATGACATCGGCATGGTTTTTTGCCCCGAAGATGGTGGCACACTTTTGCGCCTCGTCGATGATCTTAAGGCAGGCTGCACCTTTGCCGGTCGCTATGAAATTGTTCGGGTGCTTGGCTCTGGTGGCATGAGCTCCGTTTATTTGGTCAATCATTTGTTACTGAAGAAGCCGATGGCCTTGAAGTTGCTGCATTCGCATCTACTTTCCAGCGGAAAAGCAGTGCAACGATTTCAGCGGGAAGCCCAAGCTGCCAGCTACCTTAAACACGAAAACCTGCTCGAAGTGCATGATTTCGGCATCACAGCCGCCGGGCAGCCTTACCTGGTAATGGACTACCTGGATGGTTGCAGCCTTGAAGACTATATAAAGTTCCACGGAGCAATGAATTGGAAAAGTACCGTTGAGATAATGCTGCAGCTGTGTGAAGGAATGACAATAGTTCACGAAAACAGCATCGTGCACCGCGATTTGAAGCCGGCAAACGTAATGCTCGTTCCAAACGGTGCAAAATTTATTGCCAAAGTCGTGGATTTCGGACTGGCCAAATCACTTGAGTCTGACTCCTTTCAAGACCTCACCCAGTCAGGTGAGGTCTTTGGCAGTCCCCTGTACATGAGCCCTGAGCAGTGCGGTCGGGGCAAGGTTGATCAACGGTCGGATATTTATGCTCTCGGATGCATTCTCTACTATTGCCTGGCCGGTGAGACCCCGTTTGAGGGAGAGACAATTCAGGAAACGCTGACCAAGCAACTGCTCGAGCCACCACCAGCGCTACCACCCCATCTGGCAGTGCCAGCCTGGCTGGAGGCGGCGATGCGAACAGCCATGGAAAAGACTCCTAAGAATCGGTTCCAGACCACCAGGGAGTTCGTAGCCGAGTTGAAACATGAAAGAAGAGTGGAAACTCAGCGGAGTTGAAACACCAGCGAAGCGGAGGGCGGCGTGACCGAAGGCAGCCTGTGCAGCAAGCTGCTCGGCGTAGCGTCCGTAGCGAAGCGCGAACACGCGAGCGCAAGGCTTGCCGGAGCCTTGTGCGAGCTTACTAAAAAGACCTGATGCAGCGCATTGAAAGTGCCACTGGAGCCACCATGCCCAGATTGCGTCGATCCGAGAATGCTGCCGGCAGAAGACCACCCGTTGACGTTTTCGTCGGTAAGCCGGGAATGGCTGTGGAGTTGGGATCTATGTAGGCATTGAACGTGATTGGCACATCCAAAATGAACATGGTTTTGCCATGACTGTATGAAAAACCCGGGCCGCAAGACATTATGTATCCGGCCTGGCGGAAACCGTTGCTAGAGCCGATCAAATCGCGGTTGGGAATTCCTTCCCAATTGTAGACAAGCCTGGCTCGCAAAGTTTTCAGCTTCGGATTGTCCCAGGTGTGGGGAAGTTTTATAGAAGTTCCCAACTGAAGATTGTAAGAATCCGTCACTGAATTAGTCAGCTGGTTTTGAAAATTAGGAGCGAGCGGCACGCCAAGGCTTTGGACAATAGAGGAAGTGCCGTTTGTGCCGCGTGGATTGCAAAGATAGCTGGCCGATCCGAAAACGGTGTTACCACGCAGGAGAGGCGGCGTGCGAATTGTTTTAAAGCCGTTGATACCAACGATGATGCCTGTGCCACCATCGCCGGGCATTATGGAAGGCGGATAAACAGCTCGTCGCTCGTATCCCAGGCCAGTTTCATTGGGCAGCACTCGTTGCACGTTCCACATGCCAGTGGGAATCTTTATGCCAACGCCTACAGCTACATTGCCAAAAGGATGCGATTTTGGGCTGAGCAACCAATTTTGCTCAAAGATGCTGACATCCCCAATTCCGTTGGCACTAAAGCTGTGTCGATCGCCTTGAGGAGATCCTTGTGGCGGATAGAGCATGGAAAAATTATTGTTGACCATAGGCAAAGTAACAGTCACACTCATGCGCGAATTGAGAATACGCCGCAGAGAAACATCCATGATGCTCATGCGCTCATGCGGTTCCCAGAGGTTAGTAAATTTGCCGTTTATATGGCTGCGAAAGTAAGAGTTGTGGGCATCAGACTGGTGCCAACCGTACGAAATTGTCCATTTGCTGCCTCCTGTCGCGCCTAACCCGGGCACGATTCCTCGCGCGGCTGCTCAGCCCTGGGCGAAGGAAATCGGT
>Ga0182024_10016623_pt1 | contig 13933 bp, 19 predicted proteins | sample P32metaG_FD_120480 | JGI IMG/M metagenome (GOLD analysis project Ga0182024, IMG submission 120480) | Permafrost microbial communities from Stordalen Mire, Sweden - P3-2 metaG (Illumina Assembly) | ecosystem: Environmental > Terrestrial > Soil > Wetlands > Permafrost | place: Sweden: Stordalen... | reverse complement strand
GGGGGACAACGATTTCCGGCCATGATTTTCCGCGTTTTTTTATTTGTGCTGGGGGTGGAGTGCCTGGTGCTCGGGTGGTTGGTTTGGGAGGCCGATCAATGATTGACCGGTTTACCATGTCGCTGGGGTTTGTGTTCCGATGGGAATGCGTGTACGCGGCGGGGCATGAGTATGACTCGGCTTTTGTCGTCTCGGAGAATGTTCCAGGGGATGGCGGAGGGGTGACGAAATGGGGGATTGACGCGGCGGATCATCCGGGCATCGATATTGAAAATCTGACGCTGGAGGAGGCGACGACGATTTATCATGACGGGGAGTGGACGGCGATCCAGGGGGACACGCTGCCGGCGGGGATTGATACGGCGGTGTTTGATGAGGCGGTGAATACGGGGGTGCGGGAGTCGGTGATCCTGCTGCAGCGGGCGCTCTATGGGCTGGGGTACCGGCTGGCGGTGGATGGAGCGCTCGGGCCGGCGACGATGGCGGCGGTGGTGAAGCAGGCGCAGATTGATTCGGCGGGGCTGATCTCGCAGTTGCTGGCGATGCGGCGGCAGTATTATCAGGAGATCGTGGCGGACCGGCCTGGGGATGCGGGGTTCCTCCAGGGGTGGCTGAACCGGGTGAATGATCTGGCGGCGTTTCTAAAAGGGGGGGCGGTCTGATGCGAATCACAGCGACGCGGGTTTATTTTGACGAGAAGGGGACGCCGACAGAGACGCATCAGTTGATCGCGGAGTTTGACGGGGAATTCGAGTTACCGGGGATGGAGAGCCAGGCGACGGTGGCCGTGGCGGGGCGTGCGATGGAGATCGGGAGCGTGGGGCGGGCTCTGGTGAATGCGCTGAGGGAGGAGATCGAATGAGTCACATTGTGGCCTTCCCGCTCGCTGATTACCTGCCGATGCCGCAGATGGGGGCGTTTGCGCAGTTTCTTCTTTCGCTGGTGGCCGTGGGAGCGGTGGTGTTGATGGTGCTGAAGATCACGCTGGCGCTGCGGGAGGCGTTTGGGCGGAAGCCTACGTTGAGCAAGGAATTAGCGAAGATCGTGAAGGAGCACGACGAGCTGGCGCTGGTGGTGGCGCGCAGCGTGACGCGGGAGGATCTGCGGAAGATGGAGGCGGAGCTGCTGGCGAAGATTGGGTTGTCGCTGACGATAGAGACGTTCGACGCTTACAAGGAGGAGCGGGCGAAAGATTTTGTGCGACTGGAAAAGGCCATCGAGCGGATGATCGCCACGGTGGAGGAGTACTCGAGGACGAGTTACAACGGCCGGAAGGCGCTGCACAAGGAGGTCAATGCGCATAGCGATGCGCTGAATTATCTTTCCGGGGTGGTGGATCGCGGCGGGGAGAGGGTGCGGCAGATCATTCAGCGCAGCCGGACCGAGGAGGGGGACGGGATATGAGTCACGTCGTGACCTTTGATCGCTTCGCGACCGGGAGGACCGCGCGATGATTGACCGGATTCTTTTACGGGATCGCGTGCGGACCGTGCTGGCGGCATTGCCGGCGAATCGGCGTGCATCGGAGCAGCTCATCTTCGACAAGCTGAAGCCGGACTTTCCAGACCTGCGTGCGGACGATCTGCGGGTGTCCATTGAGTGGAACCAGGGCAAGGGATGGATCGACTACCGGTACAACGCGGACCAGGAGCGTGATGAGTGGTTCCTGAGCGAGCGCGGCCGTCAAAAGGAAGGACTGGCGTGAATGGGCGCGAAACCAAGAAGCGACTCGGTGCTCAAGAATCTGCCGCAGGAGCGGCAGGAGCTGATCGTCGAATGGGCGACGGCGCCGAAGACCGAGACGTGCGTGGGTGGTCTGCGTTACGCGCAGGAACAGCTCGCGGCGGATGGGCTGCAGGTCTCCGTCCGTGCGCTTTCGGAGTTCTGTGCGTGGTTTCGTTTGCAGGCGAGTTTCTCGGGTGCGGAGAATTTCGCGCGCTCTGTGGAGGAGGCGCTTCGGAAGCAGCCAGGGCTGACGTCGGAAGCGATCAGCGAGGCGGGGCAACTGGCGTTCACGGTGATGGCCACCTCCGCGCAGGACTCGGAGGAGTTTCGCCAGATGGAACGCCTGCGTCTCGACAAGGAGACGGCAAAGACCAGGGCGCGGCAGAAGGATGCGGATCTCAAGCTGGCGGAGAGAAGGGTGGGAATCATGGAGCGCAAGATGAAGGCGGCTGCGCAGGAAGTGCAGAAACTGCGGGATCCGAAGAAGGAGCTCACCGAGACGGACCGGCAGGCAATTCTCTCGAAGGTGGACGAGCTGCTGCTGGGCAAGAAGCCGGGGGCGAAATCCTGATGCCCGCAATCCTTCCATCGCTGGACATCGATTGCGACGCGGAGCTCTCGAAGTACTTCCTTAAGTACCAGCTCTACTGGATCCTCGACGAATCGCAGATGCGGTTCGCGGAGAAAAGCGTCCGCATCGGGTGGACGTATGCCGACGCGTTCAAGAACGTGCGGAAGCGGCTTCGGCACGCGAACCGGGACTATCTCTTCGCCACCAAGGATCAGCCATCGGCGGTCGAGTATCTCAAAACCTGCATGGACTTTGCAGGGATCTTCGATCTGACGCGCTCCATCGTCTCGCACGGCGAGGATGCGGTAAAGGTCAACGGGAAGAACGAGCAGGGCGGCTCCTTCACCGAGGAGGTCAAGTTCGGCTACATCAAATTCGACAATGGGTCGCGGATCATTGCGTTCTCCTCGAACCCCTACGCCATGGCGGTGTTCGGCGGCGACGTGGGGCTGGACGAATTTGCGAAGCATCCGGCGGCTGAGAAGCTGTGGGAGACGGCACAAGGCCGCATCACCTGGGGCTATGACCTGGGCATCTGGAGCGCGCACGACGGGACCGACACGCTGTTCTATCAATTCGCCCAGGAGGCGCGGGCCGGCAAAGTCGGGTGGAGCTATTACCGCGTCACGATGGAGGACGCTGTCCAGGAAGGGCTCGTCGAGAAAATCAACGAGGTGCGCGGAACGCATTTCACGCGGGAAGAGTTTGTCCAGGACTGCAAGAACCGGGCACGGCTGCCGGAGGTTTACGAGCAGGCGTACAACTGCAACCCGAGTGGATCCACGAGCGCGATTGTGCCGTGGGCATCCATTGAGAATTGCCGGAAGGATTATCAGATTCCTCGGGTTCACCTGGAGAGCGGTCAGATCGAGGAGTTATTCGGCGCGTTCCGGCCGGAGACACAGGCGCGGCGGGAGCAGCGGATTCGCGATTACATCACCGGAGTCTTTGCCAGGCTCTTCAATAATCCGAAGCGTTACCGTTTGGGGTTCGACGTTGCGGCGAGCGGCGAGGGCGATCTGGCATCGATCTACATCGACTCCAAGGAAGGGACGATCCAGCGGCTCGCGGGACTCTTCACCTGCCGGACGGATGACTGGAACTTCCTGCAGACGACGCTCTGGACGTTCCTTGGCAAACTGAGCGCGTTGAAGGCGGCTGGGGACGAGACGGGGCTGGGGCGGCAGATCTGCTGGGAGAGCTCGAAGCGGTTCCCTGGGATTTTCGTTTCGGTGAATTTCGCGAGTGACAAGCACGACATGGGCTTCGCGCTGATGAACCGGCTAACGGTGGCGGAAAAGCAATTTCCAAAGGATGAAGCGGACATCGCCACGGACTTTTTTGGGTTGCGGAAGATCTACCATGGGAAACGGTGGGTGTTCACGGAGGGACGGAATATGCTGAATCCGAACAGCCATTGCGACATTGCGTGGGGCGGAGCGCTCTCGGATAAGGCGGACAGCGAGGTGCAGTCTGGGATCGCCGGTGGCGTGGACATCACGCCGGGCGACCGCAGCTCGCGTAAAACGCCGAGCCGCAACATTGGAGGGATGCTCTAATGAAACGCGGATTGAAGGGACGCAAGCGCGTGGCGACGGCCAATGCAGATGCGCAGGCGCAGCTTGGGAAAGCGCCGAAGCAGCCGCGGAAGATGATTGCGGAGGGCGGGTTCCAGGCGGAGGGGAAGGCTTTGGCGAAAGGGGGATTGCCGCGCGATGTGATCGCTGATCAGACGCCGCCTGCGCCGCCGAATACGCAGCAGCTCTTTGATCCGGCCAACGTGGAGCTACAGCGGCGGATGCGGTTCAATCCGCTGCGAACAGTGGACCCGGAGAATCTTTCGCGGGCGCTGGATCAGTTTGAGATCGGGATCCTGCGCGATGCGGCGCTACTGTGGGACGCGATCTGCAAGCGGGACGACACGCTGACGGCCGTGAAGCCGCATCTGGAGGAATCGATTGCCTCGAAGGACTGGGGCGTCTTCGTGAAGCCGAACTTGCCGGAGTCGCAGGCGAAAGAGGCGGCGCGGCACAAGGCGTGCCTGGAGTATTTTTACGACTCGATCACGGCGACCGATGCCTTTGACCGGAACGAGCGCGGGGGGCTGCCGCTGGTCATCAAACATATGATGCGGGCGCACTCGTTCTATTACTCGACCGGGCACCTGGTGTGGAAGCCGGAGCCGGGCAAGATGATCGACGTTGAAGGCGCATCGCCGGCGCCGGTGATCAGCGCGGAGATCGAGCATGTGCCGCTCTGGTACTTCGAGAATTGCTCGGGGACGCTGCGGTTCCTGCCGTTCGGCGGGTTCGGGATCACGGGCCAGGAGATGGATTGGGATGGCGAGTGGATGGTGACCGTCGGGCGCGGCGTCATGTTCGCTGCATCGATCTGCTACGTCTTCAAGCGGCTCACCTTCCAGGACTGGACGATCTATAACGAGCGGTACGCGCAGAACAAAGTGGTGGGGCAGACCACGGCGAGCGCGGACAGTCCGCAGGGTCAGGCGATGGCATCGGTCCTCAGTAATTTCAACGGTGACCAGGCGATCGTGCTCTATGAGAGCCAGGTGACCGACAAGCTGCCGATCCAGTTGCTGGGGCCGGATGGAGCGACCTCCGTGGATCTCTTCCAGCGGTTCCTCGACCGTCAGGACTCGAAGATGACCGTGATGTTCCGGGCCAGCGATCTCTCGATGATGTCCAAGGGCGGCGAAGGCGAGAAGCCGCTGGGGGCATCGCTGCAGGGGGACGAGACCGATACGCTGGAGAAATCGTGCTGCCGGATGGTGAAGGGAACGGCGAACTATTACCTGGACCGGCAGGTGATCCGGTATTGTTTTGGGCAAGGGATCGAGCCGCTGGCGTACTTTGGGCTGCCGGACATGGACCAGGAAGATGTCGCGGAGATCCGGAACTCAGCGGGGTTCCTCGCGGATCGCGGCGTCCTGGTGAACGCGGCGAGCGTCGCGGACCGGCTGGGGATCGAGCTGGCGGAGAACGGGGAGCCGGCGCTGGAGAGCATTGTCGCGGCGGCCTCGACGGATGACCCCAATGCCGGGAAGCAGGCGGACACTACCGACGTGCGGGACTCGCTTCGTGAGGATTTTACCTCCAATGCCGCGGCACCTGGGTACGCCGTGGCGGTGGAAAAACTTCTCTCGGCGATTGATGAGGGTCTTAGGACCGCGAATGCGTGCAGTAGCGAGCCTCGCGACGAGATCGGCCGCTGGACCGCGGACGCGAGCGCCGGGGTGTTGAAACCGGAAGTGGCGAGGGTGATGCTAAAGAAAGGCATCGACACCAAGGATGTGCTCGGGAACTCCGTCCGGTTTGACGAAGGCGTGCTCAATCATTGGGACGCGGAGGGGCACCCAGAGGAGGAGCAGGATCGCCGGCTGCGCAGACTGCCTGACGCAGTGGCATCGGTGGAACATCCGCATGAGGTGTGGAAGAACGATAAGCAGACGGCGCACCTGCGGGCGTTCCAGGATGAGAAATCCAAGCGCCGTTACGTGGCCGGGTTTGTGACTGAGGCCGGGAAGGCCCGGACGTTTTTCCACGGGAGCCGGTCAACCGAGGTGCAGAAACTCAGGAAGGGGGAGAAACTTTATGCGCGACCCGAATAGAGATGGCCGGACGTGCGGGACAGTCGCACCGGTCGGCGTTGAGGGTATGGCCACTGCCGGCACCCTCGCGGCGGGGAGACTATGGACCCGTTCCATGGGGTTTTCAAGCGGGCTATTCCGACGCGCTATAAGCCCCACCAAGGGGGGTCCCTCAAAAATCCGCTATGGTGACGCTCAACAATGGCTGCGAGTGCTATGCAGAGCGCGTGCAGAGCGGCTTTTGGGCAGCGTTTGGTCGCGTCGCAAAGTTTTGGCGTCGATTTTGGGGGATGGGGCGGTTTCGACCGCTAACTCCGCCGATCTGCGGCTTACGGCTTTCATCAGTTCCAACGCGCCGGATGTGTCCTCGGTGGCGGACGGGGAATGGATGGAGATCGCGCCTTACGGCGACTTTCTTTCGCCCGACGGGAGCTACGTGCAGAAGTTCCACAAAGAGCAGGCGGAGAAGGTCGTCGCGACCTGGAACTCCGTGACCGGTGTTTTTTCGCGGCTGTGCAAGAATATGTGGCACCGGCTGGGCCGGAAGACTTCCGTGCCGGTGTGGGACGGGCATCCGGATGGCGACGCGCTGCGGTGGCCGAAGGAGAGCCTGCTGGCGGAAGTGACCGACTTGCGGGCCGGCGCGACGGCGCTGGAAGGGATGGTGTCATGGAACACGGCGAACGCGGCGCGCACCAGGGGGCCGCTCTATCCCTCGCCGAAATGGTGGCATTACCCGCCGAGCGGGAATCCGCGGGCCGTGTACCCCGAGTTGCTGGAGAGCATCGGGCTGGTGCCGACGCCGAACATCAAGTCGGTGGCGGCGTGGACAGCCAATCAAGCTTTAGACCCTTTCGCCTCTGCCGATGGATCGGCGTCACAAGAGGCCGAAGCCGCTGCGACGGTGAACTCGCAAAACCAAACCAAAAACCACATGAAGAAATTCGCCATCGCCCTCGGCCTCGCCGAAACCGCGACCGAAACTGAAATCGATGCGGCCCTGATGGCTTTGCGGAACACCGCGAACTCAGGATCTGGGCTGCTCTCAACGGCAAACGCGACCATCGCCACATTGACGACGGAACGCGACACGGCCGCTACGGCTCTCTCGACTGCCAACGCGCAGCTCGCGGAGAGGAACACCACCATCGGCGCCCTGACCACAGAGCGGGACGGTCTGCTCGGCGAGAAGGGCGCCCTCACCACTGCCAATGCGGCGCTCATTGCCGGCATCCTGGATGTCGCTGAGAAGCGCGGGCTGATCACGCCGGCACAGCGTCCGGGATTCCTGACGCGGCTGAGCACGGCGAATACCGCGGCGGACGCCATCACCGAGCTGAAGGAAGGCAAGCGGAAGCTGAACGTGGACCCGGTGGAGATCAACGGGGCGAGGTTTGATCTGACGACGGCCAACTCGCGCGGCGACGCGTTCCAGGCAGCGGTGCGGCAGCGGATGACTGCGAACAAGGAGGAATACGACGTGGCGTTTGCGGGGGTCATGAAGGATCCGAAATACGCACCGCTGATCGCGGCGATGAGCCCGCAGAAGGTTTAACCGCAAAGAGCACAAAGATCACAAAGCAAACCAACTAATCAATCACCATGAACAATATCAAATTGATGATCATCAGCCTGCTGAGCGGCGCGTTTCGCGTGCCGGCAGGATTCAGCACTGCCAATGCGGCAGCGGAGGCCGCGCCGGAGCTCGCGGAGATTCAGGCGCGGCTCGATGCGCTGGAGCACGAGAACGCGGAGCTGAGGGAGCGCCAGGCCAATAGCACCGGCACGCAGCCGACGGCCGCGGATCCGCTGGGGCTCGGCGGGTTGCAACTGCCGAAGGGCGTCGAGGCGAAAGATATCATCTGGCGGAAAGAGGCCGGGCTCTCGCTGAAGCATGCGGTGCAGGCGGCTGTGAGCCAGGTGCGGTATGGAAAGAAGCTGGCGGCAATCGCAGCGGAGAAGGTGGCGGCTGCCGAGAAGCGGATCGCTGATGCGGCGAAAGCCAAGGCAGGGAAGTAACCGCAGAGAACCCAAAGATCACAAAATAGAAACCAATCCTATGAACCTTATTGAGTTACTCTTCGCCGTCGCGCTGATCATGGTGCTGATGGTTATCATCGGCCGCTTCGCGAAGCGCTGCTACACGGCGAACAACGAAGGCGTCGCCGGCACGCACCAACAGGCCAACAACAAGCTGGCGGATGCGACCTGGAACAACCGGCATTGCCTCGTGCAGATCGGCTCCGACTCCAATCACGTCAACCTCTGCAACCAGGCGACGCGGCCTTATGGGTTCACCAAGGACGCGCCGGGGGCGCAGGGCGACCTGATCCAGGTCGGCTTCCTGAGCTGCAACGTCGGCACAATCCTGCTGAACGCCATCGCGGCGGTCGCGCAGAATGCGGATGTCTTCACCAGCGCGACGCCGGGCTACGTGACGACGGCGCCGCTTGCGGCGGGCAGCTACTGGAAAGTGGGCTACGCCAAAGAGGCGAGCCAGGAGACGCAGGATGCGGAGTACCTGGTCGAAGTCGAACCGCAGTCGACGGTCCTCGTTATCGTCGATGCGAACGGCAACAAGACGCTGGCCATCTGATCAATGCGGATTGCGGATTTCGGAATGCGGAATGAAGCGATCCACCACCAAAGAAAAACCATCACCATGAAAAATCGAATCATCAACATCGGCTCGGGGATCCTCGGGCTTCTGATCATCGCCGTCATCTGCCTCGCGGTTTTTACCGCGCCGCGGGCGAAGGCTAATAACGGGGACATCGATCTGACTGTCCGGACCGGGAGCAACAACACGCCGAGCGCGGACCTGATCAACACCTCGGGCTCCAATGGCTCGCCGGTGACCACGGGGTCCGGCCTCTCCATCTGCCCGACGGGTCCGATCCTGTCGAACACCTCCGCCCTCGCGACCACGGGCACGCTGCCGGGAACCACCGGCACGAACGCGTATGTGGGCGAGCTGGGCCTCAACGCGGCCGGCCAGGTGATCGTCTGCGGGACCGCCGGCAATCCGGGGACCTGGCGGGTCGTCCCGTAAGTCGATGCATCGACGCCAATAGTTCCAACCAACCAAAGAAATATCACCATGACGAAAATCGAAAATACCGGGCGCGGCCTGGATCTCACCCGGCTGAGCACCGCGAATGCGGAGCTCGTGCTGAAACTCCGCCGGGAGTCGATGCTGCCGGCGCATAGCGAGGGCGCCTGGAAACACGGGCGCATCACCACGGCGGACTCGGACCTGTTGATGGGTCCGCAGGGCGCTGCCACCACAGCGAACGCGGAATTGTTCGGATCGGCGTTTTTCTCCGAGCCGATGACCAATTACGCGGTGGGCTGGAGCGATCCGGAGGGATACGACGCGCTGATCGAGTTCATTGCGCCGAACTTTCCGGCTCCCGGCGAGCTGTTCCAGTTCCGCGAGTTCGACAACTCGGAGGAGTTTCTGTCCGACGGGACCTATGATGACTTGCGTGCCATCAAGGGCGACTTCAAGACAGTGGACTACACCGAGGCGCTGGCGAGCGGCCGCGTGCTGAATCGCGGTCTGCGGATCGAGCTGGACTGGGACTACATCAAGAACGATCCCATCTGGCAGCAGCGGTACACCGGGAAGCTGATGGCGCGGCTCAAGCGCAACCAGGCGCGCCGGGCATTTGCGTTGGCAGTGGCCGCCGGCACCTCGGCGCCGCTGACGTTCAGCACGGGCGGTCCGGGGCCGGACGAGCAACTGAACGGCCAGGTGATCGCGAGCGGCGATCTGATGGGCATCAATCCGAACCGGATGCTGATGGGCCTGACGGCGTGGCTGTACCGGCGCGATGCCTATGCCAACGCGACGACCTCGACGAACCAGTATGCGGCGGCGGCGGCGCTGACGCGGAAGTTCGAGGACCTCGCGGCGCTGCTGATGCTGGAAGGCCGGCTGGATGCGGGCCGTTACCAGAACGGGACGAGCAAGAGCGAGATCGTGGGTGCCAACGTGCTGTTCTTCACCGGCAAAGCCGGCGTGGACCAGGAGGACCCGACGAACTTCAAGCTCGCCTGGGTGAACTGCCAGAACGGGCAGCGGTTCGCGGTGTATGTGCGGCAGCTCAGCGTCAAGAAGTGGGAGATCGTGGTCGAGCACTACGAGCTGCTGTTCTGCGCCAGCACGCTGGGCGTGCAGGTCTGCGCCATCACGGGGTCCTAGGCGGACAACCAGAGAGCGACTGCGTCGCTATGCTTCCAATCACCCGCGAGCCCTCAGCAATGAGGGCCGCGGGTTGAGGCAGTAGAAATGTCTAACTGGACTTCCATCACGGTCGATAACCTCAAGGCCGCCGGCTATGGCGACATTGTGGATGGGGCGCGCACGGAGGCGACGGGCGGCGTGGATCCCGTGGTCCAGGAGATCGCGGATGCGGTAGCACGCGTGCGGCGCGCGGTGGCTACGGGAAACAGCCTGGACGCCAATGAGTCCAAGGTGCCGAACTCGCTCCTGGGCGTCACGGTGAGGCTCGCGCTGTACGGGCTGATGCGGCGGATCCGGTTTGCGCTGTCCGAGGACCAGCGCAACAAGGAGCGCGACGACATCAGCGATTTGAAGCGGATCGCGGACAACAAGCTTCGCGTGGAGCTGCCGGACGATAATGGAGGGAGTGGAGAAATGCAGCGGGGCAACGTGGTGGCGGCGGTCAATGTTCCCCGTCGCGAAACCGGAAGGGGGCGGCAATCGGGTTTATGAACAGCTTGAAAGCTGGACATAGTTCCGCAAAAGCGCTGCGCACTTTGGCGGTGAAGGCGATGCAGACCATGACGCCTGCCGGCATGCACCAGGTGCGCGAGGCGCTCTTAGAGGTCGAGGCGCTGGCAACGGCCAACGTGGAGACAGATGATTGGAAGAAACAGGCGGCGGCGGATTTTGAGAAGGATATGATGCCGGTGCGCAGTGCGATCATCAGCGTGCTGAAGGCTGGGGACCTGGAGGCGTGGCGCGGGCTGCAGGCGCTATTGCCGCACTTACTGGCGGAAGTAAGTCAATCGCCGACGCTCTCGGCGCTGCTGGCGCATCAACTCGGGGCTGCGCTGCTGGAAGGGCTTACGGCCGGAGCTGAGAAAGAGGGAGGCGCGCAGTGATCTCCGAGGTGACCAGGCATGCGCGGAAACGGGGCAAGGAGCGGATGGGGCTTTCGCTGGCGGCCGTTGAGCGGATGGCCGACATGGCGCTTATGAAGGGCATCAAACACTCCGAGACAACCGGGGCGTTCAGGAAATATCTGGATCGGCTCTTTATGGCGGATGGGAAGGCAAACGTCGCGTGGATCTACGCGGAGACGATTTTTCTCTTTTACAAGGAGACGCTGATCACGGTCTTGAACCTGCCGAAAGAGTACAGGCTGGCGGTCACCAAGATCAAATTGCGCAAGGCGGAGGGACTCGCATCGTGATGGGCCAGCCGCTTCACAATCTCGATGCAGAGCTTCGGCACCTCGTCTCCAATGACGGCGCGCACATTGGCGTCACTGATCTGAAGGACGCATCCGGGCTCCTGTTTCTCTGCCCGAAATGCGGCACCCACTCGATCCTCGTCTGGTTCCAGAATGCAGGAGTGCCTGACTCGTTGCGTCCGGGGCCAGACCGCTGGCAGGCGACGGGAACCTCCATTGACGATCTCTCGCTCACTCCAAGCATCAATCTCGACACGTATCCCACGCACGAAGGCGTGAAGCACGCTTGTGACTGGCATGGATGGGTGTTGAACGGGAGGGCCTCATGATCTCGTTGCTCGATGGGGAAGTGACGGGGGCCTTGCGGCAATGGCGGTCGCGCAATGCGATGACGACGATCCTCGGCAGCGCGGATCTGTCGAAGATGGCGCGTGAGGTGCGCGAGCGAGCGGTGTTTTCGGCTCGATGCACGAACGCGGATTTCCTGCAGCGCCTGTCTGAGGTGGTGGATGAGCTGCTGTCGGGCAAGACCAACATGGCGTCGGCGCGGTGGGAGCTGATGAAAAGCCTTAAGCAGCTCGGGTATGACCCGGAGGTGGGTTTTCCCGATGAGATGGGCGAGGTGCCTCCGGCTGAGCGGGGATCGCTTCAGGATCTGTCGAGCGAGCGCCGGCTGAACCTGATGCTGGAGACGAATCGGCGCATGGCTGCTGGGTTCGGGATGATGACGGGCGGGAACACGCCGCTGGCGTTGCATCATTTTCCGGCGTGGGAGCTGGTGCGGCTTTATCCGCGCATCATTCCGCGCGGGAGCGAGGAGAGCGAATCGCCGGGGTGGTATGAGCGCTGGGCGGAAGCCGGGGCGGCCGTTAATTTTGAAGGGGCGCTGGATGGGCCGCTCATGGCGCTGAAGGGGTCGCCGATCTGGCAGGCGCTGGGGGATGGCGCGGGCGGTCACAACGATTGCCTGAATAATCCTTATCCGCCGTTTGCGTTTAACTCGGGGATGGGATGGAAGGCGGTGCCGAGAGCGCGGGCCATCCAGGAGGGGCTGCTCCATGAAACGAGTCAAGTACCGCGCGCGCTCGGGGCGACCTTGTCGCCTGGACGACAGGAAATCGTGGCAGTGTTTGACCGGCTGTCGCCAGCGCTGCGGGATGTCATCAGAAAGGCGCTGCCATGAATGTGGGAGTGAATATCGACGTTCTGGAGAACGTGGGCGAAGGCTTCGCGGAGCTGATCTCGATGCTGGAAGGCGCGGGGCGCGTCCAGTTGCACCAGGCTATGGGGCTCTACGTGCAGCAGGAGACTGCAGAACACCTTTCGGACATCGCGCATACCAGGCATGCGACGGCTGAGCGGATCGGCGCAGCGCCGACAGGTTTTTGGGCCGATGCAGCGGAGAGGGTCGAATCACCATCGGCATTGAGCGCGGACGCGAGCGGTGCAACGCTGACCATCGCGCATCCGGGGATCAAGCGGGCTTTTCAATCGGTGACGATTGTCCCGGTCAGGGCGGCGGCGCTGGCGTTCCCGATCCACGAGATTGCTTACGGACATCGTGCTGCTGAACTGTGGGACGCGCTGAAACTTTTCATTCCGAAGGGGTCTTCGATCATCGCGATGCACGATGCAAGCGGCGGAATCCTGCCGCTGTTCGCGCTCTGCAGGTCCGTCACCCAGGAGCAGGACCGGACGCTTCTGCCGAGCGACCAGGAATGGGAGGACGCCGCCGCGCTGGGTGCGCGCCTGGAGATCCGCGAGGCGCTGGCTGAGGGAGGGAGACTCTGATGCTCGATACGATTTACATTTACCGGCCGACGGGTTTTGTCGCGGACACGATCTCTCAGACGAATGCGTCGGCCGGGGTAACGGTGAAGTTTGGGGACAACCTGCTGCTGAGCGCTGTCTTTAATGATGGGACCAATCCCATCGAGCTGCCGGCGGACGCGACGGGGGTGCTGAATGTGAAGCAGGCGGGGGCTTATGGGTCCACGGCGATCCTGAACGCGGCGTCGTGGACGAAGCAGCCGGCGGCGGCGAATGGGTACCAATTTGCGCTAACGGTGAATGGAGGGGCGCTGATGGCGGCGCTGGGGAACGCGGCGTCCGTGACGCTCTCGGCTGAGGTGCAATGGACGACCGGCGGGGTGAAGACCACCTCGACGACATTCAATTTTACCGTGGTGAACCACTGATGAAATCAATGCAGAATTCTGATCAGTGCGCCGGCGGCCGACTCGAGACAGGAGGGGCCCTGTGAGCGTTACGTTTTATCCGCCTTTGCAGCCTGGGGTGCTGGATGCGTGCGTGGCTTACACGTTCGCGCTACTGGCGCGGGCCTCGTCGATCATTGGGCCGGTGAGCGACTCGGTGGGAGGGATGCAGCCGGCGGGGGGAGGGTCGACTTATGTGGGAGGGTGGTCGAATAACTCGGGGTTGCAGCTCAAGGCGATTGATGGGGCGGGGTCGATTACGAATGCGCCGGGGGATATGGCGGTGCGGTGCCAGGTGATGCACCTTGTGACGCCGTTCGGCGGGGCGAACCAGACGGTGACGGCGGCGTTTGGGGCGTATGATAACGCG
>Ga0182024_10016622_pt1 | contig 13933 bp, 13 predicted proteins | sample P32metaG_FD_120480 | JGI IMG/M metagenome (GOLD analysis project Ga0182024, IMG submission 120480) | Permafrost microbial communities from Stordalen Mire, Sweden - P3-2 metaG (Illumina Assembly) | ecosystem: Environmental > Terrestrial > Soil > Wetlands > Permafrost | place: Sweden: Stordalen... | reverse complement strand
TGGGCGCGGGCTTTTCCATCGCCAGCCACGACATGGATATCCGCGGCGCCGGCAATCTTCTGGGCGAGGAACAATCGGGCCATGTGCGCGAAGTGGGGATCGAGCTTTACCAGGAGATGCTGGAGGAAGCCGTCTCATCCTTGCGCGAAGGCGCTGACAGCTCGGCGGTCGAGGATCAATGGTCGCCGTCCATCAATCTGGGCGCTTCGGTCCTGATCCCGGAAGATTACGTGGCCGACCTCAATGTGCGCATGTCGCTCTATCGCCGCCTGTCAGGACTGGGCAGCCGCGCCGATATCGACGCTTTCGCCGCCGAATTGATCGACCGCTTCGGTCCTTTGCCGGAAGAAGTCAAACATTTGTTCGAGATCGTGGCGATCAAGCAATTGGCGCTGGCCGCGGGCGTGGAGAAGATCGACGCCGGCCCCAAGGGCGGCACCATCGCCTTCCGCAACAATCACTTCGCCAATCCCGCCGCGCTGATCCAGATGATCCATCACCATAGCGCCACCATGAAGGTGAGACCCGATCAGAAGATCGTGGTGACCCGCGATTGGCCCACGCCCGATGACCGGCTGAAGGGCGCCAAGGCGCTGCTTACCCAGCTGGCGAAACTGGCAGCGTAAAAATACGCGACTCCTTTCCGGTTCAGGTGGTCGGCATCCCATGCTATGTCTCAAGGCAAGATAAAAATCAGGGGGACGCATGAGTGCCGCATCGTCGAACAGAGGCTTTCTGCGCATCGCCACGGAAGAGGCCTATGCCCCGGCCGAGATGCTCAGGCTCTACCGCAAATTGATCGACGAGAAGGGCACCGACGATCCGGGCTTCCTCTCCCAATGGGCTTACTTCCTGGGCGGCGCCCAGATGAACCAGGCGCTGGCCAAGCGTTTCACCGATATCGGCGAAGGCCGCATCCGCGACATGGACGCCGTCGGCATTGACCGTCAGATCGTGTCGCTCACCAGTCCCGGTGTGCAGATTTTCGACGCCGCCACCGGCACCGCACTGGCCACATCGTTCAACGACGAACTGGCCGAAGCCATCGTCAAACATCCCGACCGCTTCTCGGGGCTGGCCGCCATCGCGCCGCAGAACCCCAAAGCCGCCGCCAAGGAGCTGGAGCGGGGCGTGACCAAATTGGGCTTGAAGGGCGCCATCATCAATTCCACAACCCATGGCGAATATCTGGACGATCCGAAATTCTATGACATATTGGCGGCGGCCGAGGCGCTGGACGTCCCGATCTATCTGCATCCGGCCACCGCGCCCGCCCGCATGATCGGGCCGATGCTGGAGAAGGGCTTGCAGGGCGCCTTTTTCGGCTTTGCCATCGAGACCAGCATCCATCTGATGCGCATGATCGTGTCGGGCGTATTCGACCGTTTCCCGAAATTGCAGGTGGTGGCGGGCCATGGCGGCGAGGGGTTGCCCTATTGGCTCTGCCGCATGGATCTGTTCCAGCGCAATTACCGCGTCAACCAGCGCTATCCGCACATCTCGGCGCTGAAGCGCAAGATCAGCGAATACATCAAGGAAAATATCCCGGTCACCTCATCGGGCATGGCTTGGGCGCCTGCCATCATGTTCATGCAGGAGGTGGTGGGCATGGACCGCGTGATGTATGCGATGGATTATCCCTATCAGTACGACATCGCGGAGGTGAAAGTGACCGATGAGCTGCCGATCAGCGACGCCGACAAGAAGAAATTCTACCAGACCAACGCGGAGCGCATCTTCAAGCTGACCTGACTTTGGCCAGGACCGGCAGCGAGGCAAAGGCGGGGACCGCGATCGCCAGCAGGGTGGTTCGGCCAGGGCGGGATCTTCTCTGGACCGCGGGGAATGTCGTCTCGCCCCCTCCCCAGGCGGGCCAAATGGGATAGGCTTGCCGCTGGGAGGGGCGATCACGACATGGCAAACCGACTGACCCGCCGCGGCGTAATGGCCGCAACCGCCGCGCTCGTTCCGGTCCTTGCATCTCCCTCGCCTACCTTGGTGCAAGGCAAGGCGGCGCTGGGGACACCGCGTTCGGTGATCAGCGATCCGCCGCGGGAATTCGGTCCCCGCGCCCAGCCGTCGATTTCGCCCGATCCGGATGTGCTCAGGATCGATCCCGGCTTCAACAATTTCCTGATCTCGCAGGAAGTGATTCATCGCGTCGCGACCGGCTTTCACTTCACCGAAGGTCCGGCATGGTCCAGCGAGGGGCAATATGCCATCTTCAGCGACGTCAAGAACGACACGATCTATCGCTATGTCTGGGAGACGGGCGGCGTCACCGCCTTCCGCAAACCGTCCTTCAATTCCAACGGCAACAGTTTCGACTATCAGGGGCGCCAGCTTACCTGCCAGGATTTCTTCCGCCGCGTGATCCGCTGGGAAGTGGACGGCTCGATGACCGTGCTGGCCGACAATTTCGAGGGCAAGCCGCTCAATTCACCCAACGATCTGGCGCCGCATCCGGACGGCAGCGTCTGGTTCACCGATCCGGTGTATGGGGGCGTCCTGGCCGAAGGCCATCCCGACGAAGGCGACGGGCCGATGAACCCTGGCGGCGTCCGCGATCCGCATATCGGCAATACCGGCGTGGGACTGGTCGGCGGCATGCATCAGGTTCTGCCGGCCAATGTCTATCGCTGGGATTCCAGTGGAAAATTGGAGGTGGTGGTGCCGTTCGAGCCGGGGCTGGGGCCCAATGGCATCTGTTTCTCGCCAGACGCCAGCAAGGTTTATCTGGTGCGCGGCAGCGGCCTTCATGTCGGCGATGTGAAGGGCCGCCAGGTCACAAATTTAAGACCTTTCACCGACTGTATGGTGGACGGCATCCATTGCGGGCCCGACGGCATGCGCGCCGACCGCGCCGGCAATATCTGGTCGGGCTCGGCTGCGCCCTTGGGCTACGCCGGCGTGACGGTCTGGAATCCGTCGGGCAAACTGATCGGACGCGTTCGCTTGCCGGAAGGCTGCGCCAATCTTTGCTTCGCCGGGCCCAAGCGCGACCATCTTTTCATGGCCGCGACCCAGTCGATCTATTTGCTCAGGCTGAACATTCAGGGGGCTTCACCGGGCTGACTTTGAAGGGAACAAGCATGACTCGCAGATGGTGCTTCGTCGCTGCGCTTGGCGCTCTTTTTGCCGCACGCGACGCAGCGGCGCAAAGCCTTCCCGGTGCCCAGACTTATGCGGACAATTGCCAAAGCTGCCACGGCACAACCCTTGCGGGTGGGCGCGGTCCCAGCCTGTTCGCGCAGAGCCTGTTAGCGAGTCATTCCGACGATGCGCTCCGGCAGGTCGTCAAAACCGGCGTCGCCAACAGCGAAATGCCGTCTTTCGCCGGAAAGCTCGGCGACGATGACATCAGCCAGGTGATCGCCTATTTGCGCATCCGGGGCGGGCAGCTCGCCGCCAATCCGCCTTTCGTTCCCAATCCCACCGGCCAGGTGATTCACAGCCAGAAACAGAATTTCCGGATCGAGGTGGTCGCGTCAGGTCTTGATACGCCTTGGGGCGCGGCGTTCCTGCCCGACGGGCGCATGCTGGTCACCGAGCGCGGCGGGGCGTTGCGCATGATCGATCACGGCAAGCTCCTTCCGGACGCGGTGAAAGGCACGCCCAAAGTCTTCGTGCGCCAGGACGGCGGCCTGTTGGACGTGGCCGCGTATGAGGGCTGGATCTATCTGTCCTATACCGAGGTGGAACCCGGTATCACGCCCGCGCCCGGCAGCGACACCGCGCCCAATACCGCTCCGCCCACCATGACGGTTCTGGTGCGCGGCCATATTCGCGACAACCAATGGGTGGACAATCACGAACTCTTCCGCGCGCCCAATTCACTTTACACCACCACCAGCGATCATTACGGCTCGCGTTTTCTGTTCGACGGCAAAGGTCATTTGTTTTTCTCGATCGGTGACCGGCACAATATGGTCAACGCGCAAAGCCTGACTACGCCGCTGGGCAAGATTCACCGCATCAACGAGGATGGCTCGATCCCTGCCGACAATCCTTTCGTGAATGTTCCTGAAGCCGTGCTGTCGATCTGGAGTCTCGGCCATCGCAATCCCGAAGGCCTGTCATTCAATCCCGCGACGGGGGATCTGTGGGAATCCGAACATGGCCCGACGGGGGGCGATGAGATCAACGTGATCGACAAGGGCCATAATTACGGCTGGGGCCTGGCCTCCATGGGGCTCGAGCCCGGCATCTTCCGGCAGAGTGCGCCCAACACCGATCCGCCGATCACCTTCTACACGCCGGCCATCGCGCCCAGCGGCATCACGTTCTATGGCGGCGACAAATATCCCGGATGGAAGAATGACCTGTTTGTCGCCGCCCTGGCCGGGCAGGAGTTGTTGCGCCTGGAGACAAAGGGACGCCAGATCGTCAGCCAGGAAGTGTTGTTCAAGGAGTTTGGCCGCGTGCGCGACGTGATCGTGGGGCCGGACGGGCTGCTCTATGTTCTGCTGCAAAATCCCACCGGCGGCGGCACCGGCTTGCTGCTGTCGGCGCCCACCACGGGCATGGTGGTCAAGTTGGCGCCCCTGCCATGAGACATAGACGGACATTCGCCATGACATTGTCCCTTCTTGCCGCTGCCTGCGCCGCCATTTTGCCGGGAACGCCGGCGCGCGCGCAAAATATCACCAGCCAGGAATGGGGCACCACCGACAAGGGCGAGCGGGTCGAGCTTTTCACCTTGAAGAGCGCGGGAGGCCTGGAAGCGCGCATCACGAATTTTGGCGGCCGGGTGGTGAACCTGTTTGTGCCCAACGCCCATGGCGGAAAGACCGATATCGAATTGGGCTTTGATGATTTCCAATCCTATTACCGCAAGGACAATATCTATGGCGCCCTGGTGGGCCGCTATGTGGGGCGCATCAGCCATGGCGGCAGCTTTCCGCTCAACGGAAAAACCTATCAGCTGGAGAAAACCGCGCCCGATGCCAAATTCGTGATCCATGGCGGCACGGCCGGCTTTCACAACAAAGTCTGGACCGCGAAGATGCAGGACAGCGCGGAGCCCAGCCTGATCCTCACACTGCAGAGTCCGGATGGCGATGGCGGTTTCCCCGGCGCGCTTTCCGCCACCGTCACCTACACGGTCACCAGGAGCAATGACTTAAAAGTGGATTATCGCGCCTCGGCGATTGGCGGACCGACGGTCGCCAATCTCACCAACCATTCCTATTTCGCGCTGCAGGGAGAAGGCCAGGGTGACATTTCGGATCAGATGATCCAGGTCTTTGCCGACAAGTACACCCCGTCCGATGTCGACAATCTGCAAACTGGCCAAATCTTGCCGGTGGCCGGCACGCCGCTGGATTTCCGCAAACCCGTGCGCCTGGGCGACGTGCTTCATTCCAGCCTCCCCCAGATCGCCATGCGTCAGGGCCTGGACATCAATTTCGTAATCAATGGCAAGCCCGGCACGCTCAGGCCCGCGGCCCGGATGCGCGACCCAAAGACCGGCATTGTGATGGATGTGGAGACAACCCAGCCTTGCATGGTGCTTTACAGTGACGGGATTGGAGACAGGACGATGGTTGGCAAAGGCGGCAAGATCTATCGCACTTTTTATGCCATGAGCCTGGAGACCCAGAATTACCTGGACGCGGTCAATCATCCCAGCTTCCCGGCCAACCCGTCGACCGTGCTGGTGCCGGGAAAGCCGCTACACCAAGTGACGGTGTTCAAATTCTCCCACAGCTAGGCGCGCCCTTCGCGCGCCGGCTGCAGGGATGGGTCAATAGCGATAGCCGTAATGACCGCGATACCAGTCGCGATAGGCGCGCCGGTCCCAATACTCATGGCGCGCTTCGTACCCCGTGTTGGGCCGCAAGAAGCTGCCGGTCATGGTCACATTGGCGCGTTCCGACGGCCAATCCGTCAGTTGAGAGCCGGTGATCGGCACGTCATTGTAGGGAGAATAGCCATAAGCCAGCGCGGGCGCCGCCAGGAGCGAAAGCGCCAGCACTTGAGGGACAAGAAATTTGGTCTTCATCGGGGCCTCCATTGTATTATACAGAACGCATCATCGGATGAGATGTTCATGAAAGTTCCGGCGCGGAACGGTTGCATTCCGGCGGATTTGTGGCGGGACGTTCCTGAGTCATGACCAGCTATGACATCGGGCTGGTGCCGGGACGCGAATGCGGCGACTGCACGGTCTGCTGCACCGTGATGGCGATCGACAAGCCGGAAATCCAGAAAGAGGCGGGCGTCACCTGCCGCCATTGCGTGGGCGGTTGCACCATCTACGCGACGCGTCCGCCTCTTTGCCGCGATTATTATTGCGGCTGGCGGCAATTGCCGATCCTGGACGATAGTTGGCGGCCGGACAGATCAGGCGTGTATGTGGAAGTGGAACCGGTGGAAGGCGCCACGGGCCTGAGCCTGGTCCTGGTGGGCAATCCGCTTAAGACCGTCCGGCAGCCCTGGTTCATCGATTTTGTCATCATTGGAGTCAAAGGGAACGTGCCGCTGGTGTTGGGCATCCCCGGTCCCAAGGGCCATCAAGGCGCTTCGCTGCTTCTCAACACCAAAGAGATGCATCAAGCGGCATTGCAGTCGCGCGCGCGGGTCAAGGAGCTTCTGGAGAAGGAGTTGAAACGCCTGTGGGCTTACGACTTTCCCAAGCGGGAGATCGTCCACACCGGAAATAATGTGGGCGAGAAGGCGTGATTCAGGCCGGCGAATTGTGATATAGGCTTCCGCATCCCGAACAGAACAACACATAAACGCAGCTGGAAATTGAGCAGTCCGTCCGTGTCCCATTCTTCCAAGAAAGTGTATCCCCACGCGAAAGCCGCGCTGGAAGGTGTGACGTTCGACGGAATGACCCTGATGGCGGGCGGCTTCGGCCTTTCCGGAATCCCCGAGAATCTGATCGCCGCGCTCAAAGAAACCGGCGTCCGCAATCTCACGGTGATCTCGAACAATTGCGGCATTGACGGCTTCGGGCTTGGACTGCTGCTCAAGAATGGGCAGATCCGGAAAATGATCTCGTCCTATGTGGGCGAGAACAAATTGTTCGAAAGCCTTTATCTGTCAGGCGAGCTTGAGCTGGAACTCAATCCGCAGGGCACTTTGGCCGAGCGCATCCGCGCCGGCGGCGCGGGCATTCCCGCTTTCTACACCAAGACGGGCGTGGGCACGGTTGTGGCGGAAGGCAAGCCCACCGAGCAATTCGACGGCGAAACCTATGTGCGGGAAAGCTGGTTGCGCGCCGACCTCGCGGTGGTGAAGGCGTGGCGGGGCGACCAGGAAGGCAATCTCGTCTATCGCAAGACCGCGCGCAACTTCAATCCCAACATGGCGACGGCCGCCAAATTCACCATCGCCGAAGTGGAAGAGCTGGTGCCCAATGGCAGGCTCGATCCCGACCAGATTCACACGCCGGGTATTTTCGTCAACCGCATCATCCAGGGCGGAACCTACGAGAAGCGCATCGAATTCCGCACCGTGCGGCCCGGCAGGGAGAGCGCGTGATGGCGTGGTCCCGCGAACAAATGGCGGCCCGCGCCGCGCGCGAACTCAAGGACGGCTATTACGTCAATCTGGGCATAGGCATCCCCACCCTGGTGGCGAATTTCATTCCGTCCGGGATGACGGTGACCTTGCAGAGCGAGAATGGCATGCTGGGGATCGGCCCCTTCCCATACGAAGGCGATGAGGATCCCGATCTCATCAATGCCGGCAAGCAGACCATCACCGCGCTTCCCACCTCCAGCTTTTTCTCCTCCGCCGACAGCTTCGGCATGATCCGGGGCGGTCATATCGACATGGCGGTTCTGGGGGCGATGGAAGTGTCCGAGAAAGGCGACATCGCCAACTGGACCATTCCCGGCAAGATGGTGAAGGGGATGGGCGGAGCGATGGATCTGGTCGCGGGCGTCAAGCGCGTGATCGCCTTGATGGAGCACACCAACAAGGCGGGCCAGCCGAAAATCCTCAAGCAATGCACCCTGCCGCTTACGGGCCGGCGCTGCATCGACATGGTGATCACTGATCTCTGCGTCTTTCACATCGATCGCGCCAAGGACCGGATGCGCCTGGCCGAGCTGGCCCCGGGCGTGACGCTGGACGAGATCAAGGCGAAAACGGAAGCGGGTTTTGACGCCTTGCTTTAGCGGGAATCGCATCTTTACAATGCTCATATCCAGGATGGCTCTGGGCAAGACGGGGCCGGCACGTCTAAAACGGACATGGGAACGCCGGGGGATCGCCATGAAAACGCTTGTGCTTACAGCCGCCCTATCATTGGGCGCGCTGCCTGTGTTCGCGGCCGAGCCCGATAGCTTGACGCTGCCGCCGGGGTTCCACGCCAGCGTCGTGACCGATGGGTTGGGCAACATGGCGCGCCACATGGCGTTCGCCGGTCGCAGCCGGCTTTATGTCTCCACCGAGCGCCAGGGCAAGGACGCGCCCAATTCCGGCATCATCGCGCTGCATTTGAATGCGCGTCACATCGCCGACCGGACGGAGCATTTCAGCGCCATCGACAATGGCACCGCTATCGCGTTCTACAAAGGCGCCCTCTACACAGCGTCGCCCTCTGCGATCTATCGCTTCAAGCTTTCCGGCGATACGCTGACCCCGTCCGCGCCGCCGGACATTATTGTTGACAACGTTCCCGGACGCACGGCGATGGCCTTTGACGGCAAGGGCGGGCTTTACCTCGCCGCCGGCGGCAGCGGCAATGTCTGTGCTCCCTCCGGCACGCCCAGGACCGCCAAGTCGGTCGGACCCACGCCATGCCCGGCCCTTGAGACGCGGGCGGGTGTTTGGCGCTTCGATGCGATGAAAACCGGCCAGAGTTGGACCGATGGCGAGCATTACGCCACCGGCGTCCGCGACACCAATGCGCTGGCCTTCGATCATGGCGCGCTGTTCCTGGTGATGTATGGCCGCGACGAGGCCGAGAAAGCCTATCCGGAGATTCTCTCTGCCGAAGACGGCGACCATGTCGCGGATGAAATGTTTCGGGTGGACAAGGGCACGGATATGGGCTGGCCCTACTCCTATTATGACTCAGCGCGGAGGCTGCGGCTCACTGCGCCCGAATATGGCGGCGACGGCAAGACCACGGCGCAGAGCGCCTATGCCACGCCCATCGCGGCCTTTCCCGCTCATGTCGCGCCGATGGACGTCGCTTTCTATGATGCCAAGCAATTTCCCCCCGGCTATCGCGGCGGCGCCTTCATCGCCTTTCACGGCGCAGGCGGCGGCGATCCGGGAGGCCATGACGACGGATATAATGTGATGTTCGTGCCGTTCGACAAGGCTGGCGGGGCGGGTATGCCCATGATTTTCGCCGACGGCTTCGCCGGCCCCACACGCGAGGACAAGAACGGCAAGCGCGCCGCCTATCGCCCGGTGGGCGTGACGATCGGCCCCGATGGCGCACTCTATGTGGCGGATTCCCAGAAGGGACGGATCTGGCGCATATATTATGGCGGTGAATAGCGCCGGAGGACGCGATGACGGCCAATGCGGAACATGAGCGATTTTTGACCCTGTTCCAGCGCATGGTGGATCACACCGATGCCTGGATTGCCAAGACGCCGCCGGAGAAGCTCGACTGGGTGCCGATCCAGACATCCGCCATGCGCTTCGGCGACCGCGTGTCGAAGGTCACCATCAAGGGGCTTGTCGCGCACATTGTGGTGGGCGAGGCGTATTGGGCTGAATTCCTGCCCGGCTGCGAGGACGGCGCCAAGATGTTGCCGCCCGCTTATTCGGCGTTGGCCGAGGAGTTCGCGACGGGCGATTTCCAGGCGCTCGCCCACAAGACCCAGGCCCGCAACATGGACGCGTTCCGCGCGCTGTCCGCGGCGCAGCTCGCCAAGCATGTGGTGTGGGCGGGGCGGACCTGGACGGTGATGGGATTTCTCTGGGGCGCCTATGCCCACCGCGCCTTTCACATCGGCAATATGGACATTTATCTGCGCCAAGCCGATGTGGTGGCGCCCGAGTTCTTTGAATTCAATCCGGCCAAAATGGCGTGACGAACCGCCGCGATCCGGCGATCAATGCAAAAGCTCGGCATTGCCAGAGCGTTGCAGCAGCGAGAGCTACGAGGGCAAGATTGGATTCGCGGTCTACTCGTATCGCGCTGCGATCCATGAGCGATGCCAGACGCCCAGCCAGCGGCGAATGAAATTCGGGGCGTAATCCTTCAGGACATAGTCAGGCTGCTCGAGAAAAAAGGGCGCGGCGGTGAGATTGACCAGCCGGAAGGTGGTCGGATCGCTCAGCACGTCCTCCATCGCGGTTGCCTGGAAATAGTGGGACGTGGCCAGCCATTGGCTGCCGGATTGCATGAAATTGCGCAGAACGCGTTCAACATTGTCATTGGACAGATGGAATAGTACGTCGCGGCAGAGAACGAAGTCCGCCTTCGGAAAGGCGTCCCTGGTGATATCGCCGACGGCGAAACTGTGCTGCGGATATTTCACTTTGTGGTTGGCGATGAGGGCAGGGACGATGTCGATGCCTGTATAGGTGATGCCGGAAAGATCGACTTCCTTCATCCAGTTGAAGTCGCCACAGGGTGCGTCCAGCATCGACTTGCATCCCAGCGACCGGACAAGGCCGGGCAAGGTCGAGCGAAGGTCGCAGGTGTAGCCGAGCGTCGAACCCGGGCCGCTGACCGATTCCCTGTCGTTCCAGAGGCCATGATCGAAAGCCGCCGTGAATCGCTGCGCCAGATCGTGAGACATCGCAGACTCCAATAGGACGAAACCGCTCGCGGGCAGTTAAGGGGTAATCTTCGAATTAGTTGGTTAAAATTGAATTAGCCATTCCGGACTCCGATGAAACAAGAGCCTTGCAAGGTCCGACCGGCCCGCCCTGGCGCGCGCCTCAAATGCACTCTCATTTCGTCCTCTTAGGACGGTGCTGAGCGATTTCTTTCTCCACCCAGTTTTGTTCAGCAGCGAACCGTTCGCCTGTACCGCATATATCTGCCGGTAGATCGACACACACGCAGCAATCGAGTTCGGTCCAGCCCTTTCCGGTGTTAGCCGGGTCCCCTTCCTTGATCCGCTCAAACCGAACTCCTCCGAATTCCGCGAGGTAGGAGGCTCGATAACCTGCCTCCAGCCATTGACCGCGCCGAGTTCGATGGTGGGCATTAGTGTTGGCCTAAAACTGAGGGTAATCGCGATTGCGCGGACGATCTCTAGCCAAATGCAAAGCGTGCTTGGACAACTTCCTGCGCGGAAGGGAGCGAGCGACTTGCGATAAAGCGGAACTCTTTGTTAACGATTGGTTAGCTATAACTTGGGCTCTCCTGACGTTCTCAGGCAGACTAAACCTTCTTGCGATACCTGCCAGTTGAAGTGCCACAGCCCGGAGACCGGCAAAGTGTTACACAACCTCTATTCCGAGCATGTTCTGAATGAGCTGCTGGCGGTGGGATGACGCCTGCCCAAGATACACCAGAAAACGAGCGCCAGATGAATGTGCAGCTTTTCCAGCACCTGCGATTCCAGGGTTACGGTCCCCGCACCATGCTTGATGTCGGCGCACATTTTGGCGCCTTCACGAAGGATTTCCTGACCGCATTCCCCGGGTGCGCGCCGACGTTGGTCGAGCTTGATCCGCATTGCCAGGACGCCTTGATGGCGCTGCCTTACGAGCGCCATGCTTGGTCGGACTCGGCTCGGCTCGATGACGTCTTCAAAGGCCGAGTTTTTGATTTCGTTCACATCGATATGCGGGGTTCCGAACTAGAAGTGCTGAAGGGCGGTCGCGAAGTCCTTTCCTCCGCCGACTACATTCTCGTCACGGTATCACTCCTCGACTCCAATGTTGGCGCCGCAAAGGTGGAGGAGATGCTCGAACAGTTGGCAGTCATGGGTTTTTGCTGTTCTGATGCGGGCAACTTTCATTGCGGGCGCGACATTGAAAATGGCGCGCTGCCGCAGATAGCCTTCCTCTTCCAGCGACAAGTGGTGCGTCCAACCCAGAATTTTCAATATGGGGCGCTGCATAGCCACGGCGCGCTCCTGGCTTGGCTAAAAAACCAGAAGGCGCGTTGCGCCAATTTCACGGTCATTGATGTAGGTGCCGCCGCAAATCCCTGGTCCGCGGAGGTATTGGATGCAACGTTCGATATGAATGATTGTGCTATCGCCCCGCTACAGTTCACGGGGAATTTAAACGACGCCAGGAACTGGGATCCCATATTGCGTCACGTCTCGCGCCATGGGCGATTTACGTATGCGATTTGCTCGCACACGCTGGAGGATTTGGCTTATCCCGCCATCACACTTGAAATGCTGCCACGCATTGCGGACGCGGGCTATATTTCCGTACCGTCGCGGTATCTTGAAACTCTACGGCCTGAAGGCCCATATCGAGGCTTTATCCATCATCGCTGGATTCTCGATCATCTGGATGGTCAGTTGTTCCTGGCGCCCAAGATTGGACTGTTGGAATATCTTGCTTTGGCCGGTGAACCTGGCTGGCCTTCCGCACCAGATCGATTTGAACTCCAAATGATTTGGAGAGGTAAGATCAGCTTCGCCAGCTTGAACGGCGACTATTTGGGACCGACTCGCAAGGACGTAATTGACTACTACGCGCAATTCCTTGATCGTCCTTAGATAGCGTTTCTCATCGCTAATGGCGAGCGCTCACAGCGGCCAGCGCCATAGCGTGCTTCGGCTGGAGTGTGAGCAGCGCGGACGCGTATTTCCGGGCATCGAGCGTGCGCCCAAGAGCCAGACTGCACGACAATGCCGAATCCAGGATGGTGGTGTTGCCTGGAATCAGCGCGGCCAGCGCCGCGACATATTTCTCGGCCCGTTCGATTTCTCCGGCTGCGATGTGGGTATTGAAGGATTCGAGTGCTGCCGGCAACTGGCCGCGAATCTCGTCCAGCAGGTCTTCCAGATTCAATGCGCTGGTCTTCAATGTAGCAAGCGCTTCAAGCGCTTCCACCGTTCGCCCCAGTTTGCCCAGGACCTTCACGCGCATCCTCAGCGTTTCCACATCGCCGGGCCGATGGATTTCAAGACGATCCAGCAGTACCAACGCAGCGGCGCAATGGCCTTCCCGATATAATGATTGCGCCAGCGTCCGCAGATCATCGATCTCAATCGCCGTGAGCCCGCGCTGCGCGGAACCGCCGCGGCGCGTGAACAGGAAATCCATCTGCAGCAGATTTCCGTTATGGACGCCGGCCAGCCGGTGGAATTCGGCCACCTCGGTGCAATGGAATCCCAATTCGGCCAGTTTGCCGAACACAGCTTCCGCGCGGGCGCCGCCGATATTGTATTCGACCAGCGAAACCTCGACGAGAATGTACTCGGCCTGGCGCAGGACCGTGGACCCGCCGAGAAGGACGTCCAGTTCCGAGCCCTGGGTGTCGATTTTCACGAAATCGAATTGCCGCCCGCGGAACAGATCGTCGAGACGAACCTTCGTCACCTGCTGTTTCACGACCACTTCGTCGCGGAAGAAGGCGGTATTTTCACGATAGAGCGAAGCTCCGGTTGTTTGCAGCCATTCCCGGCTCAGGAACATCTCGGCAACGCCGGGTTCCGCGGATACCGCGACGGCATGCTGCTCGAAACCGAGTTTCGACAAGTCTGGCACGCAAAAGGGATTGGGCTCGATCAAGGTCGGCACACAGCCGGGGAACACATCGAGAAATTCCAGCGTGAAGGTCCCGATATGCGCGCCGATATCCAACATCGTTCGTGGGGCGTAGCCTTGAAGCCGCAGCGCTTTGAGAACCTCTTTCAGCATCGCGGCACTTCGCTCCTTGAAGAAAACCGCCGGCCACCCCCAACAGTGCCTGAGGCCCGGCGAGCATGGGCGGTTAAGGATAATTTTTGGTTAAATCCGGCCTATTGCGCGGCGATCGCGGCCGAGCGGGCGAAGCCGGCATCCTTCATCGACAGCAGCATGTCGAAATAGG
>Ga0182024_10016621_pt1 | contig 13934 bp, 16 predicted proteins | sample P32metaG_FD_120480 | JGI IMG/M metagenome (GOLD analysis project Ga0182024, IMG submission 120480) | Permafrost microbial communities from Stordalen Mire, Sweden - P3-2 metaG (Illumina Assembly) | ecosystem: Environmental > Terrestrial > Soil > Wetlands > Permafrost | place: Sweden: Stordalen... | reverse complement strand
GGTCGTCAACCGCTCGCGCACGACGCGCTCCATGCGGTACAGCCCGATCCGGAAGGCCTCCTGGATCAGCTCGCCGACCGTGCGCAGGCGGCGGTTGCCGAAGTGCTCGTACTCGTCGAGGTGATCGGCGACCGGCTCGCGCGGCATGCTCATCGCCTCGGCCGCGTAGTCCTTGATCTCGATCTCGCCGTCCTCGGGTATGCCGAGGCGCTTGGGCAGCGAGACGAGCTCGCGCACCAGCGCGAGGATGTCGTCGTGCGTCAGCGTGCGCGTGTCGATGTCGATCTCGAGACCGAGCCGCGAGTTGAGCTTGTAGCGACCGACGCGCGTCAGGTCATAACGCTTGGGGTCGAAGAACAGCTGGTTCAAGAGCGCCTTCGCGTTATCGACCGACGGCGGCTCGCCGGGGCGCTGCTTCTTGAACAGCTCCACCAGCGCGCCCTCTTCGGTGCGGGTGATCTCGGTGTCGGACTCGATCGTGTTGCGGATGTACAGCGAGTTCTCGAACAGCCGCAGAATCTCCTCATCGGTCGCGTAGCCCATCGCACGCAACAGCACCGTCACCGGCAGCTTGCGCTTGCGGTCGATGCGGACGAACACCTTGCCCTTCTTGTCGATCTCGAGCTCCAGCCACGAGCCACGCGCCGGCATCAAGTTGGCGATGAAGACCTGCTTCTCGCGATCCTTCGGCTCCATCAGATACGCCCCCGGAGAGCGCACGAGCTGCGTGACCACCACGCGCTCGGTGCCGTTGATCACGAACGTCCCGCGCTCGGTCATCCACGGGAAATCGCCCATGAACACGGACTGCTCGCGGATCTCTCCGGTCTCGCGATTGATGAACGCCACGGTCACGGTCAGCGGACGCGCGTACGTGAGGTCCTTCTCGCGGCACTGCTCGAGGTTGGCGACCGGCTCGTCGAAGACGAACTCGCCGAACTGCACGGCGAGATTGCCGGTGTAGTCCTCAATCGGGGAGATGTCATCGATCGTCTCGCGCAACCCACCCGTCTTCGGGTCGGTCAGCCACGTGAACGAGCGGCGCTGGATATCGATCAGGTTCGGTACGTCGACAGACTTAGGTAGACGCGCGAAAGTCCGGCGCGTCCGGAGAGCATCAACAGCAGCCAAGAAACGACTCCTTCGGAGGGGGTGAGACGGGCAGAGGAGGGCGCCGAAGCGCGACCACTGAAGATAGCACAGACCAGCGGCACCCTCAAGTGGGCAGCCAACGCTCACGGACCCCGCCCTCTCGATCATCGCGTATGTGGCGCGGATCGTGTTGCTAGGAGCGGCTGCGACTATTGGTCAGCAGCGAGCACTTTACCGGAAAATCGGCGCTTTTGTTAGGCGCGGGTAAAGAAAGGGCCCCGACTGTGCGGGGCCCCTCTGTGCGGCATGCGGCTCGATTCGGTCGCGCTACTTCAGCTCGACTGTGGCGCCGGCCTCCTCCAGTTCCTGCTTGAGCTTCGCGGCCTCCTCCTTGTCGATGCCCTCCTTGACGGGCTTGGGAGCCTCGTCGACGAGCGCCTTGGCCTCTTTCAGCCCGAGGCCCGTGGCGGCGCGGACGACCTTGATCACCTGGATCTTCTTGTCGCCGGCGGCCGTCAGGATCACGTCGGCCGTGGTGCTCTCCTCCTCCTCGGCGGCGCCCTCACCACCGCCTGCGCCCGCGGGCGCGGCGGCCGGTGCGGCCATCGCCGCGGCCGAGACGCCGAACTCCTCCTCGAGCGCCTTGATCCGCTCGGCGAGCTCGAGCACCGAGATGCCCTTCAGCTCCTCGATCCACTTATCTGTGCTTGTGGCTGTAGCCATGTGTCAGTCCTCCGGGGTTGTTGAAGTTGAAGTCGAGTTTTCCTTCTGCTCGCGCACCTGGCCGAGCGCGACGGCCAGTCCGCCGAGCAAGCCCCCGAGCGAGCGCACGAGGCCGCCGATCGGCGAAGCGACGACGCCGACGAGTTGGCCGTAGAGCACTTCGCGGGAAGGCAGGCGCGAGAGCGAGCGGATCTGCTCGGGGTCGATCGCCGCGCCGTCCATCAGCCCACCCTTGAACGGCAACAGCTGGGTCGCGCGCCCGTAGTCGGCGACGGCCTTGGCGGCCGTGGCGATGTCGCCGCGCACGAACGTCAGCGCGGTCGGCCCCTCCAGCAGCGCCTTCAGCGTCTCGGCGCCGACCTCGTCGGCCGCGCGTTCAGTCAGCGAGTTCTTGACGACCTTGAAGGTCGCGTCGGACTCGCGCAGCTTCGCCCGCAGCTCGGCCACCTGGGGCACAGAGATACCGCGGTAGTCCACGGCGAAGACCGCCTGGGACGCTTTGATGCTGGCGGCGATCTCGGCGATCGCCGTGGCCTTCTGGTCTCGGTTCATTGCTGGGCTCCTGTCCCGGGCTTCTGCAGGCCGACCCTCAGAGAGAGATCGGCTGGCCGCCGGGGGTCTTCGGTTGCCTTGAGGTGATGACGCTAAGCGGCGATCGTAGCCGCGGGCGCCTCCTCGAGGATTTCACGTGTGCGCGCGGCGTTGACCTTCACGCCCGGCCCCATCGTCGATGTGATCGTGATCGAGTGCAGATACCGGCCCTTGGCGCTCGCCGGCTTGGCGCGGATCAGCTCTTCGATCACCGCGGCGTAGTTCTCCAAGAGCGGGCGCTCCTCGAAGCTCGCCTTGCCGATCACGAGATGTACGATCGCGTTGCGGTCGGTGCGGTACTCGACCTTGCCCGACTTGGACTCCTCGACGGCTTTGGCGACATCCATCGTCACGGTGCCCACCTTCGGGTTCGGCATCTTGCCCGACGGTCCAAGCACGCGGCCGAGGCGACCGACGACGGACATCAAGTCTGGCGTGGCGATCGCGACGTCGAAGTCGTCGAAGCCCTCCTCGATCTTCTTGGCGAGATCCTCGCCACCGACCGCGTCGGCGCCGGCCGCTTGCGCCTCGGCGACCTTCGGGCCCTGGGCGAAGACGATGATCTTCACGTCTTTGCCGAGGCCGTTCGGCAGCGCGATCGTGCCGCGCAGCTGCTCGTCGGCGTGCCTTACGTTCAGGCCCGTGCGCACGTGCAGCTCGACCGACTCATCGAACTTCGCGCCGGCGAGGCTCTTGACGAGCGCGACCGCCTCGGCGGGCTCGTACTCGTGCTCGCGCTCGACCTTCTGAAGCGCCTCGGAGTAGCGCTTGCCGTGCTGGGCGCTCACGACGCTACCTCGACGCCCATCGAGCGGGCGGTCCCGGCGATGATCTTCGCCGCCTGATCGATGTCGTTGGCGTTCAGATCCTCGAGCTTGCGCTCGGCGATCTCGCGCAGCTGAGCTTGCGTGATCGTGCCGACCTTCGTACGGTTGGGCTCACCCGAGCCCTTGCCGATCCGCAGCGCCTGCTTGATCAACACCGCCGCGGGTGGCGTCTTTGTGACGAACGTGAAGGAACGATCCTCATAGACGGTGATCACAACGGGGATGACCGTCCCGGTTTCGCCCTGCGTCTGCGCGTTGAACGCCTTGCAGAACTCCATGATGTTGATCCCGTGCTGCCCCAGGGCGGGACCGACCGGCGGGGCGGGGCTCGCCTGCCCGGCGTTCGCCTGCAGCTTGATTGTTGTCAGAACCTTCTTGGCCATGGTCTAGAGCTTTTTCACTTGGTCGAACTGGACCTCTACCGGCGTCTCCCGGCCGAAGATTGATACCAGGACCTTCAGCTTCGCGGCATCCTCGTTGATCTCGGAGATCTCCCCGGAGAAGTCCGACAGCGGACCGGAGATGACCTTCACGGACTCGCCGATCGTGAACTGGGCGCGCGTCCTCGGCGCCGTCGCGACGTCGGTCTTGTGCAGCATCCGATCGACCTCGACCTGGGTCAGCGGCACCGGCTCCTGCGAGGCACCGACGAATCCCGTGATCCCCGGGGTGCCCTTGACGACGCCCCAGGAGTCCTCGTTGAGCTCCATGTTGACGAGCACGTAGCCGGGCATCGTGCGCTTCTCGACGGTGACCTTCTGGTTGTCCTTCATCTCCGAGACCGACTCGGTCGGGACGACCACGTTGCGCACGGCGCGCTGCTGGCCAAGTGAGATCACCCGGTGCTCCAGGTTGTGCTTGACCTTGTTCTCGTGACCGGAGTAAGTGTTGACTACATACCAACGAAACATTCAGGATTCCTTGACAGGGGTTCAGTGTGAGGACTGCAACGGCTTAGGAAAGGATGAATTCGACGATTTCCTTGGCGACAAAGTCAGCCAAGCCGAGGTAGGCGCCGGCGATCGCGACGAAGCCCAAGACGACGGCGGTCGCCTGGAAGACCTGGCGGCGGTCAGGCCACTGTACCCGCTGCAGCTCGGCCCAGCTGGCACGCAGGAAGCCGATCGCACGGTTGCCACCCCGCTGCGGAGCGCCCGAGGCCTGCTCAGGAGTGGCCAGGCCACCGCCCCCACCAGATCCCGACGGGCCCGCGAGCTCTTGGATCTCGTCCTCGCTGAGGTCGCCCTCGGCCTCAGCCTCGGTCTCGATTTCGCGCTCGGAGAGATGTTCTGGATCGACGGCGACGCCGTCGTCGACCGGCACAGAGCCGGCATCCACGGGGACTCCACCGGCGCCACGCACGAGCGCGGCGTCGAACTCGTCGACGTCGCCCGAGGCATGGTCCAGCGCCCCCGGCACATCGGCGCGGACGGGACTGCCACCGTGCGGAGGGTCTCCAGCCTCGGGTTGGCCAGCGGGTTGCCCAGCCGGCGTGGTCGGGGCGCCCCCACGCCCGCGACGGGCGCGGCGCTGCTTTGCGCGTTTACGGTCACGAGCCACAACAGCGCTCCCGCGCTAGCGAGTCTCCCGATGGCTGGTGTGCTTACGGCACCAGCGACAGTACTTGCGCAGCCCGATCCGATCGGGGTTGTTGCGCTTGCTCTTATTCGTTTGGTAGTTGCGATGCTTGCACTCCTCGCATGCGAGGGTGATCGCGATTCGAACGTCTCCGCGGGCCATGTGAGAAATCCCTGCGTGGTGGTGGACAAACGGCCTTGGGCGAAGAAAAACCCCGCCAAGGCGCGAGGTCAGAGCAGTCTAGCGTGCTTTGAGGGATGAGAACCCCACCCTCCCCCCACCCCGCACGAGCGGGCGAGGCTCAGTGGTGCTTTGGATGCTTCGAGTGTCGCCGCTTGTGCTTCGTGGGCTCGCTGAAGCGCACCCCGTCGAGCAGAAAGATGAACGGAGTGCTGGTGGGCGATGCCTCGTTGGCCAACACGAAGGCCGAGATCGCGTGGAAATGGCGCAGCAGCTTCAGGCCGGTCGAGTTGAGCTTGACCGTAAACGTCGCGGTGGCGCCGGCGGCCAGCGCGAACGGCGCCTGGCCGAGCCTGACGGACCCCCTGGTGCGATGGCTCGAGCCGATGGCGATGACCTTCTTGCCCTGGAGAAGCTCGTTGGTCGTGAGGAAGATCGTCCCGGAGCAGCCCAGACCGTCCGTACTGGAGCAGCTCAGCTTCACCGCGACGCCGGTGGGGGTGACCTTGCGGCTGATGTAGTGAGTCAGCCCGGGGACGGGAGGACGAGGTCCAATTGGGGGTGGACAGGAGGGCGAGCCGTACCCGTATGTGAACTCGTCGGCACCCATGTCGACGATCGCCGGAAAGCTCTGCGAGCAGCCCACGTGGCCGGCGAGAATTCTCGCGTGACCAAAGGCATCCGTGGTCAAACCAGCGGGCACGAGCGCGTTTGAGCCGGCGTCGATCGTTGGGCTCGCGGGGGACTCTTCTCCTGCGGCGGTGAGCTGCGGATTGGCGCAGATGTTGCCTTCACCCGGCAGCGGGGTGCTCGTGTCAGGCGCGCACGCGTCGCTGAACAAGGACGTCAACGATCCACCCGAGACCGCTCGAAAGCCACCGATGTCGGCCTGGCCCGGGGGGCTCGCCACGATCGAGTTGGCCAGCGCCAGCTGGTCGGTGTCCTCGCCATCGATGCCGGAGATACCCCCGGGAGCCTGGTTGCCGGCGACCGTTGAGTCGTTGAGCGTGAGATGGAAATGGCCGTTGGGATGAGTCGGAAAGCAGCCGGCGTAGATGCCCGCACCCTCAGATTCGCCGCCTTCGCTCGGGGCGCCGATCGTGTTGGCCGCGACGATGGCGTTGTCCAGCGTCGCCGAGGCCGTCGCTTTTTCCGAGCAGGTGGCCGTGATCACGCCCAGTCCGGCACCTTCGCTGGCGGCGCTCGCACCCTGCGGGCCCGGCAGGGAGTTCTTGACGAAGCTGTCGTCGGTGCTGGTCAGGTCGAGCGAGGGCGCCCACTCGCCGCCACCGCCGTAGACAGCGGTCGGTGTGGGCGAGGCGATCGTGTCCCCTTCGAAGACGTTACCGCTCTGCGTCGCCGATACGAGTGTTTCCGCCTGCGAGCTGTTGCCCAGGAACAATCCACCGCCGAAGGCTTCCCTGCCCGTGACCGTGCTGATTCCGTCGTCTGTGAACTTGTTTGCGGTGAGCGTCGCGAAGTCGACCGGCCCAGAAGCTTTGGTGCAGGCGATTTCGGCGTACGCGGCACCCCCCTGATCGCTGGGGTTGTGCGTGGAGGTGTCGATGATCTGATCGCCTTCGAAGACGGAGCTCGTGATGCTCAGCGGACTCGTGTAGGCGCAGGTGTTGTTGGATGTGAAGAGATAGAGGGCGCCGCCACGGGCCAGGTAGCCAGAAGTGTCGGTCTGGACGTCGTCGATGAAGCGATCCGATTCGAGCTTGGGCAGGGCGCCTTCGCTGGGTTCGAGCGTGACGGCGGCTTCTTGTTCGAGCGAGTACTTTTCGACCACGAGGTTGCGCAGCACCAAGCCGTTGCCCGTGCCTTCCAAGGCACTCCCTTTGACGCCCGTTCCTTCGAAACCGGCGGTCATGCCGCTCTGACCTTCGATCGTGATATCGGCCGCCGAGGGCAGCTTGAAGGAGCCTTTCGAAGTTCCTGAGTTGCTCGCGGTGCAGAGAGCGGCGAGCGTGATGACTTCGCCTTCTGGGGCTGCGTTCAGTATCGGCTGCAGCTCCGCGCAGTTGCTCACGGTGACGTCCGCGCGTGCTCGAGTGGCCAGCGAAAGACAGGCGACCAGGGCGCCGATGAGTACGACAAGCGTTAGATACCGCGGCCGCGGGGTGCTACGCAGATGTGCTTGCCCGATGTACCCCATGGCTCCTCGCGTTTCCTTCGCGGTTCCCCTACGACGACTTGCGAGTCTACCGCGACGTGGCGGCCACTTCGCCGGTTGACCGCCCGCGCGGCGCCCGCGATCGCTGCCTACTCGTACAGCGTCAGCGTCGCGAGGATCACGTACAGCGCGACCAGCGCCCAGCCCTCGAATTCGGCGGCCTCGCCATCTCCCGTCACCTGCCACAGCGCGAGCGCAGTCAGCGCGAGCGCGCCGATGTAGACGGGCGCAAGCGCGAACGTCAGCGTGGTCGCAAGCAGCAAAGAGACGAGCACGAGCAGCGGGAACAGGAACGCCGCGATCTGCGCGACGGAGTTTTTGACGACCGAGATCGCGAGATCCGAGCGACCCTTGTAGGCGAGCACGAGCCCGGCGGTGTTCTCGGCAGCGTTGCCGGCGATCGCGACGATCACGAGGCCCGCAAACGCCTGGGAGATGTGCAGGATCGAGATCGCCGGCTCCAGGCCGTTGATGAACCAGTCCGAGACGAACACCGAGGCGGTGCCGGCGACGATCAGTAGCGTGAGGGTCAGGCCTAGGCCCAAACGCGGGACGGGACGGGCCTCGTCATCCGCTGAGCGCTCCTGCTGCTCTCCCGCGCGCGCGAGGCGCGCGGGATTAGCTTCGCCCTGCACCCCGATCCCTGAGTCGGCCGGCACCCGCTCGTCCCCGGGCGCGACGTCGGAGCGCAGATAGGGGACGACCCACGCGAGGTAGACGATCAGCAGACATACCGCCCCGACCGCGGAGATCGCCTGCACGTGGTGGCTCGCGGGGTCGTGCGAGGCGAGCGAGAGACCGAGCAGCACGATGATGAAGACAGTCACCTGCAGCAGGGTCGCCGTGTCCCGCGGCAGGCGCTTTGAGAAGCGCATGATCCCGTCCTGCGAGCGGCGCGCGCCGACGACGATCACCAGACCGAGCACGAGCAGCGCGTTGGCGAGGATCGAGCCGACGATCGCCGTCTGAGCAACGACGAGCTCGCCCTTTTTGAGCGCGAAGATCACGACAAACAGCTCCGGCAGGTTGCCGAGCGTCGACTGCAGCATCCCGGTCACGCCCGGTCCGAAGCGCTCGCCGAGCTGCTCGGTCGCGAACGACACGACCCACGCCAGGCCCGCCAGCGCGAGCGTGGCGACCGCGAAGCGCGGGACCGCCGGCCACGGTTGGTAGTTGGCCACGCCCGCCAGCGCGGTCAGCACGACGACCAGGAGCAGGGCCGAGCGCTCCAGTGGCGTGAGAGCGGTCATCTTGCGCCGGGGCGAGCGGGCGACTCGTCAGTGACTCTCGAGCACCCGGTCGATCAAGCCGTACTCGAGCGCCTGCTCGGCGTTGAAGAAGCGGTCGCGCTCCATGTCCCGGCGGACCTCCTCCTTCGGTTTCCCTGTGTGCTCGGCGTAGATCTCGTCGATCCGCTCGCGCACCTTGAGGATCTCGCGCGCGTGGATCTCGATGTCCGTCGACTGTCCTTCGAAGCCCGCCGATGGCTGGTGGATCAGGATGCGGCTGTTCGGCAGCGCCGCCCGCTTGCCCTTCGTGCCCCCCGCCAGCAGCAGCGAGCCCATCGACATCGCCACGCCGACGACCATCGTCGCGATGTCCGGCTTGACGAAGTTCATCGTGTCGTAGATCGCCAGACCAGAGTAGATTGAGCCCCCGGGCGAGTTGATGTAGATCGAGATGTCCTTTTCGGGGTCCTGGCTCTCGAGGTGCAGGAGCTGCGCGACGACGAGGTTGGCGACCTGGTCGTCGATCGGCGTGCCGAGGAAGATGATCCGCTCGTTCAGCAGCCGCGAGTAGATGTCGAACTCGCGCTCGCCGCGCGCGGTCCGCTCGATGACCATCGGAATCAGGGGCATGCACGCACCCTAGCGCTCGTCGGGGTAGCCGCATGTCCGAGTCGTCCCGCCAGGCCTCGCGCTGGACAGGTGGGTGTCGATGGACTCTTATGCACTCTTCGTCGATCCCCCGTCGTGCGCCAGCGCTGGCGCTGCTCGCGGCGCTCTGCCTCACGGCGCCCGCGGTGGCGATGACCAGCCACGCCGGCTGGCCCGCGGACCAGCACCTGGTGATGGACAAGGGCCCCGCCGGTCAGGCGAACGTGCTGACGGGCGAGGACGGCGTCCACAACTACCTGCTCGGCGGCTACGGCAACGACACGATCTACGGCGGCAACGCCGGCGACGTGATCTGGGGCGACTACCACGAGTCGGGCTGGCCCTCGTTTCAGACCACGATGATCCACGCCGGCGACGGCCCGAACCTGATCTACGCGAACGACACCGTCAACTACGTCTGGACGGGCACGAACCCGGACACGGTCGTTCACGTCCACGAGAACTCCGGCGTGGTCCACTGCGAAAACCCGCAGATCGTCGTCTTCACGAGCCATCACGCGCTACCCCACTACAAGCTCGACGGCTGCCGTCACATCAGTTTTTACTCGGTCGGATACTAACCCACGGGCCGCCGCCCCAACCCGCGCCGCCGAGGAGGCCTCAGAGATTGACCGTCCGCATTGCCTCCGCCGGGTAACGCTCACCCGCGGCGGCCGGAACCGCCTCGGCGATACGCTCGGACTCCTCCGCGCTCAGCTGCACGTCTGCAGCGGCGAGGTTCTCTTCCAGGTAGCTCCTGCGCTTGGTCCCCGGGATCGGCACGATCTGCTCGCCGCGGCTCAACACCCACGCCAGCGCCAACTGCCCAGGGGTGATCCCCTTCTCCTGCGCAAGCTCCTTCACGCGCTCCGCCAGCTTCAGGTTCTCGCGCAGGTTCTCCCCCGTGAAGCGCGGCCCATAGCGACGGAAGTCGCCCTCGTCGAGCTCCTCGGGTGAGGAGAAGCGTCCCGACAGGAACCCGCGTCCGAGCGGCGAGTAGGCCACGAGCGCGATCCCCAGCTCGTTCAACGTCGGCAGGATCTCCTCCTCGACGTCACGTGTCCACAGCGAGTACTCGGTCTGGACCGCGGTGATCGGGTGCACCGCGTGCGCGCGGCGGATTGTTCCGGGCGCCGCCTCGCTCAGCCCGATGTGCAGGATCTTGCCCTGCTGCACGAGCTCCGCCATCGCGCCGACGGTCTCCTCGATCTCGACGTTCGGGTCAACGCGGTGCTGATAGTAGAGGTCGATGCGGTCGGTTTTGAGACGCTCAAGGGACCCCTCAACCGATGTGTGGACGTGCTCGGCGGAACCGTCGAGCGGGCCGAGCGTCGACATCTCGCCAGGCGTCGCTCCGTCGGTGCGGCGGGCGAACTTGGTCGCGATCACGTACTCGTCGCGCCGGCCCTCAATCGTGCGGCCGACCAGTTCCTCATTCGTCATCGGTCCGTACAGCTGCGCCGTGTCGAGGAAGTTGCACCCCAGCTCCAGCGCGCGCTGGATCGTCGCGGTGGCCTCTTCCTCATCAGTCGATCCATAAAACGCCGACATCCCCATGCAACCCAGCCCGATCGCCGAGACCTCCGGTCCGTTCGCTCCCAGGGTGCGCTTGTTCATCGTCTCTCCTCGTCGGGTCGAATGTTGCGAAGGTGAGGGACCGATACTAGGACGGCATAATGGGCGCCCCATGTTTCCTTTGAACCTGCCAAACGTCTTGACCGTGTTGCGAATCATGCTCGTGCCGGTCGTGGTGGTCGCCCTGCTGGGCGACACGCCCTCCGGAGACGTGCTCGCGGCGGTCGTGTTCGCGCTGGCCTCGCTGACCGACTTCGTCGACGGCCGCCTCGCCCGCGCTCGGGGGTCGATCACAACCTTCGGCAAGCTGATGGACCCGCTCGCGGACAAGCTGTTGATCATCGCCGCGCTGCTCTCGCTCGTCTCGCTGAACCGTCTCGAAGCCTGGGTGGCGATGGTGATCATCACGCGCGAGCTCGCCGTCACCGTCCTGCGCCTCGGCGCCACACAGGCGGGCGTCGTGATCGCCGCGAGCATGTTCGGCAAGGTCAAGACCTGCATGCAGATCGCCGCGATCCTCGCCGTGATCGCGGTGCACGGGGAACCCTTGTGGGTCTCGCTGCTGCTCTACGCGACGGTCGTCGTGACCGTGCTGTCGGGCCTGGACTACTGCTTCGGCCTGCGCCGGCAGCTGCAGCAGGCGCAGCAGGTTCGCGCGCCCAATTAGGCGCCGGCGGCGAGCCACGTCTCGAGCGTGGTCTGAAGCTCGGCCGGCTTGCCCGACTCGATCTCAGAGCGCAGCTCGCTGAGCAGGCCGTGGCGCTCGGCGACGACGTTGTGCTGGTGGATCGTCTCAAGGTTCTCCTGGCGGGCGGTCACGAAGCTCGCGCCGTCCAGCTCCGGGAAGCGAGCGAGCACGCCCGCGAGCATCTCGCGCACACAGTCCTCGACGAAGCGCGGGCGACGATGGGCCTTTTCGACGACCTCGACCTCGTCTGAGCGCTTCATCAGCTCGTAGATCTCCGAGGACATGCTCGCCTCCGCGATCTCCAGCAACGACGTTGCGTCGATCTCGGTCTCGCACTCCTCCGTGCAGCCGATCTGCAATGTGGCCAGCCCGCGTTGGTTGTGGGTCGCCACCGGCACACGCTCGATGATGCGCTCGATCTGCTCAGCGGAGAACCCGTCCTCGGCGAGGCGCTCCCGCGCACGTCCCGCCACCAGCTCCTGCGCGCACGGACACGCGGTCATCCCCGTGGCCGAAACGCCGACCACCTGCCGCGTGCCGTGCTCGAAGGCAACCGCTCGCCCGTGGAGCGTGTAGATCTCTTGTGTGGCGATCCCCGACACCGGAGCGGGCTTGTGCTCGGGATAGCGCGCGGCGATGCTCACCTCGGCGCGATGCGCCCCCTGGCGGGCGCGCACCAGCTCGGCGATCTGCCGCGCCAGCGTCTCCGCCCGGAACGGCGACTCTGAGAGCACGACCTCGCCGATCGCCTCGTTGATCACCTCCTCGAAGCGCGACATGTGCGCGCCCTTCTGCTCATGGCTGAGATCGACAAAGCACTCCAGGCGCGCGAAGAACAGCTCGTCGCGGATCCGCACGACCTTCTCGACGCCCGTCACACCCACGCGCGATAGCCCCACCGGAACGCTCGGCGGACGCGCCTGGACATCCTCGCCTGCGCTCTGCGGGGGGTCCAGCGGAGGGGGGAGCCGTGTCGCCTGCACCACGGCCAAGCCTAGCGCCGCAGTGGCCGGCGTCTCCGGCCGACGATTCTGGTATCACTCCGCACTTGCAAGGGAGGTCGGAGCTGGTCGCTCCGATGGGAAGCCGGATGGATCCTGGGGGTCCGAGTGAGCAACAAGGTTGAGGTTCTGCTGGGAGACACGGACACCGCCGTAATCGAAATCGACGATTCACTTCATGGCGCGAGTGATCGTCCGCTCTCCGGGCTCGACGATCGAGACGAAGGCTTGGAGCAGGGCAAGGCGCTGAGAGCGCGCTTGGGGGAGATGAAGAAGGGAGAGCTCGAGGAGAGCGTCGAGCAGAACCTCGACTCACTGCGCCTGTATCTGCGCTCGATCGGCCGCGTGCCGCTGCTGAGCGCCGAGGAGGAGGTCGCCCTGGCCAAGCGCATCGAGCGCGGGGACATCGCGGCCAAGCAGCACATGGTCGAGGCGAACCTGCGCTTGGTCGTGTCGATCGCCAAGGGCTACATCGGGCGCGGGCTGACGTTCCTGGACCTGATCCAGGAGGGCTCGCTCGGCTTGATCAGGGCGGTTGAGAAGTTCGACCACCGCCGCGGCTACAAGTTCTCGACCTACGCAACCTGGTGGATCCGCCAGGCGGTGACCCGCGCGATCGCCGACAAGGGGCGCACGATCAGGATCCCCGTGCACATGGTCGAGCGGCTGAACAAGCTGGTTCATGCAGAGCGCCGGCTGATCCAGCAGCTGGGGCGCGAGCCGAGCACCGAGGAGATCGCCGCGGAGCTCGAGTGCACCACGCGCGAGGTGCGCGAGGTCATGCGCATGGCCCAGCAGCCTGTGTCGCTCGAGAAACCGATTGGTGACGAGCAGGATTCGGCGCTGGCCGACCTGATCGAGGACGTCGGCTCGGAATCGCCGTTCGAGATCGCCTCGGAGGCGCTCCGCCGGGAGAACGTGACCCGCGTGCTCGCCTGCCTGCCCCCGCGCGAGCGCGGCGTGATCGAAATGCGCTACGGCATCACCGGCGAACGCTCGCGCACGCTGGAGGAGGTCGGCCGCGCATTCAACATCACGCGCGAGCGCGTGCGCCAGATCGAGAGCCGAACGCTGAAGAAGCTCCAGACGCTCCCGGACGCGCAACAGCTGCGCGAGGCGAGCTGAGTCTTCGCGCCTGCACTAGAATCGCCAATCGTCCCCGGCTTCAGCCGGGGATGCCCGGCGGGATGTCCGAGTGGTTAAAGGAGATCGGCTGTAAACCGATTGGCTCTGCCTACGCAGGTTCGAATCCTGCTCCCGCCATACTCCTTCGCGAGCAGCACAAAGGCAGACAACCGTCTGGCGAGCTGTTGTCTGTAGACCTTCCGTCTGCGTATCGTGAAAGTTCGGGCTATGGAATCCGCGCGCGAGCAGTTCGCCTCCAACCTTCGCCGGCATCGGGAACGGGTTGGCCTCTCCCAGGAGGCGCTCGCCAGCATCTGCGATCTGCACCGCACGGAGATCAGCCTGCTGGAGCGCTCTAAGCGCTCGCCCCGGCTGGAGACGATCGTGATCCTGGCAAAAGGCTTGAAACTAGCCTCGCCGGGGGATCTGCTCAAGGGGATTGGCTAAGGGCCAGAGCAAGCCGACGCGGGGACTCGAACCCCGGACCCCCTCCTTACCATG
>Ga0182024_10016620_pt1 | contig 13935 bp, 12 predicted proteins | sample P32metaG_FD_120480 | JGI IMG/M metagenome (GOLD analysis project Ga0182024, IMG submission 120480) | Permafrost microbial communities from Stordalen Mire, Sweden - P3-2 metaG (Illumina Assembly) | ecosystem: Environmental > Terrestrial > Soil > Wetlands > Permafrost | place: Sweden: Stordalen... | reverse complement strand
TGCTACGCCGAGGACATGATCGAGTTTGACGGCGTCTCCAAGAGCTGGGCCGGTGTGCGCGCCGTCGGGCCGCTCAGCCTGGAAATTGGCGCGGGCGAATTCGTCGCGCTCCTGGGCGCTTCGGGCTGCGGCAAGACCACGACTCTGAAAATGATCAACGGACTGATCTCGCCCGACGACGGGACCGTGCGCGTTGCGGGCGCCGTAGTCGGCGAAGAGGCGCTCTGGCGGCTGCGTCGCCGCATCGGCTACGTCTTCCAGGAGATCGGTCTCTTTCCGCACATGACGGTGGCCCAGAACATCGGCTGCGGACCGAATCTCGCCGGCTGGGGTCCCAAGAGGGTCACCGAGCGGGTGCAAGAACTCCTCAAGCTCACCGATCTGCCGAGCGACATCGGCGCGCGCGTGCCAGCGGAACTCTCGGGAGGACAGCGCCAGCGGGTGGGCGTGGCCCGGGCCCTCGCCGCCGGTCCGGCCATCATGCTGATGGATGAGCCCTTCGGGGCCTTGGATCCGATCACCCGCGACGCCTTGGGACGCGACTACCGCGCCCTGCACGAGCGACTCGCCTTGACCACCGTCATGGTCACTCACGATGTCATGGAGGCTCTGCTGCTGGCCGACAGGATCGTCGTCATGCAAGCGGGGCTGATCGTGGCGGACGGGACGCCGGGCGCCTTGCTTTCAGACAGCGCCGACCCGGCGGTGCGCGCTCTGATGGAGACCCCCCGCCGCCAAGCCGATCGCGTCGAGTCCCTTGCGCGAGGCGGCGCCCATGGATGAACGTTTCGCGTCCGCTTGGCGTCTGCTGCCGAGCTATCTCTCCCAGCATGTCCTGCTCAGTCTCACGGCGTTGGTTCTGGGCTTCGCGATAAGCCTGCCCTTGGCGGTGGCGGCCAGTCGTAGCGCCGCGGTGCGCTGGCCAAGCCTGTTTGGCGCGAGCCTGATCCAGACCATCCCGAGCCTCGCGCTTCTGGCTCTATTTTATCCCCTCCTGCTGGCCCTTTCGGCACTCAGCCGGCGCTGGTTTGGGCATGGCTTCGCGGCATTGGGATTCGCGCCGTCGCTGATGGCCCTGACGCTCTATTCCATGCTGCCGATCCTAAGAAACGGGGTCGCAGGCATCATGGGGGTGGACGCCGCGGCGGTGGAGGCGGCCAAGGGTATCGGGATGACCGACCTACAGCGGTTGCTGCGCGTGGAATTGCCACTCGCCGCTCCGGTGATCATGGCGGGCGCCCGCACTGCGGCGGTGTGGACAATCGGCGCCGCGACGCTGGCGACGCCGGTGGGACAGACCTCGTTGGGCAATTACATCTTCTCCGGACTGCAGACGGAAAACTGGGTCTACGTTCTGTTCGGCTGTGTCACCGCCGCCGCTTTGGCGCTGGCCGCCGACCAGCTATTGGGCTTGATTGAATCGGGCCTGGCGCGGCGGCGGGCGTGGCGCATCTGGGCCGGGGCCCTTGGCTTGGCGATCGGCGCCGCCGCGGCCCTTTCGCCGCTCATCGCCGCGCCTCGGACCACCGCCTATGAGCTCGGGGCCAAGAATTTTTCCGAACAGTACATCCTCGCCGAGCTGATGGCGGCCCGCCTTCGGGCCGCCGGCGCCACGGTGGCGATGAAGGAGGATCTGGGGTCGGCGACCGCCTACAGGGCCCTGGCGGCCGGTGAGGTTGACGCCTACGTTGACTATTCGGGAACCCTTTGGGCTAACGTATTGAAACGCACCGATAACCCTGGCCGGGCGGCGGTTCTGGCGAATCTTACCGCGGAGCTGAAACGTCGCGACGGGGTCGTGGTCCTAGGGGCGCTTGGCTTTGAAAACGCCTATGTCCTGACCATGCGCGGCGAGCGAGCCCGGGCCTTAAACATCCGCAGCATTGCCGATCTGGCCGCCCATGCCCCCGATCTCAATCTCGGCTCGGATCTTGAGTTTTTGTCGCGTCCGGAATGGGGCGCGATAGAACGCGCCTACAGATTGAGGTTCCGCAAACAGACGTCCTATCAGCCCACCTTCATGTACCGCGCCCTGGCCGACGGCGAAGCCGACGTGATCTCCGCCTTCTCCAGCGACGGGCGAATCAGCGCCGACAAGCTGACCGTCCTTTCCGATCCGTTGGGCGCCTTGCCTCCTTATGACGCCGTCATTCTGATTTCCCCGCGCCGCGCCCACGATGGACACCTCCGGGCCGCCCTCACCCCGCTCATCGGCGCTATTCCGGTGGCGGCCATGCGCGCCGCCAACTTCAGCGTTGATCGCGACCAGAACAAGCTCAGTCCAGCCACCGCCGCCCAGGCGCTGGCTCAGGGCGTTCGTTAGTGGGACTGGGGCTGTTCAGTGGCCGGTCACGCCGGGTCCCGACGGCGGGGGAAGCCGAACTTGCCGCCTTGATCGAACGCCTGGACGAGCCCGCGGCCATCTGCGACCTGCATGGCGCGACGCGCGCCTCCAATCAGGCTTGGCGCCAAGCGATAGGGGAGGAGTGCGGCCCCCTGAGCGCCGACGACGGGCTATTCTCCGTCTTCCTGCGGGCGAGGCGTGAGGGCCGGGCGCAAGGAACGCTTCGCCGCGGCCAGACCGCCTACGCGATCAGCGTCGCATCCTTCGGCGACGATCGGTTCTTGCTGCGTTTGCAAGTTTCCGTGGCGGAGGCGACCGCCGCACCCACGCCAGGAACACTTCCGCCCGAGACGCGGCCCATGGCCGCGGCCTTCGCCCACCCCTCCCCGTTCGGCGCCGCCCTCATTGAGGGGCCAGACCCCTTCACGGGACCCATACTGGAGGTCAACTCAGCTCTGACGGCAATCTGCGGCCAATCAGTCAGCCCAGGGGCGACCCTTGGGGATCTCATCACGCCGCCGGCGCGCGCCGAGGCTGCCGCGGCCCACGCCGCCGGACGTCCGGGTCCGTTCGAAGTGAGGCCCTCCGCCGCGCCGGAGAGAACCGCGCACCTCTATCTGGTCCCGGCGGAGGCGCGCTGGGTCGCCTATCTGCTGGATGTCACCGACCAGAAGACGCTGCAGCTACAGCTCGCCCAACGCAACAAGATGGAAGCCATCGGTCAGCTCGCGGGCGGCGTCGCCCACGACTTCAACAACCTGCTCACCGCCATCCGCTTGCGCGCCGACGAGCTCTTGCTGCGCCACACCCTGGGCGATCCCTCCTACGACAACTTGAGCGAAATTCGCGAGACGGTGCTGCGCGCGGCCGACGTGGTGAGACAACTGCTGACCTTCTCGCGCAAGGCGACGATTCAGCGTGAGGCCCTGGATCTGGGCGAGACGCTGACCAATTTCGAAGTCCTCCTCCACCGGCTGTTGCGGGAGAACGTCACCCTTACCACCGACTATGGGCGCGACCTGCCGCTGGTCCGCGCCGACAAGGCGCAATTGGAAAACGCGGTGATGAATTTGGTGGTCAACGCCCGCGACGCCGTCCACGCCAACGGCGGCGGCGTCATCCGTCTGCGCACGGCGAGGCTGTCGGGCGAGGAGGCCGTAGGACTTGGCTATGTCGGGCCGGACATCGGCGAGATGGCCTTGATCGAGGTCGCCGACGACGGGTTGGGCATTGCGCCCGAGGTGATTGGCAACATTTTCGAGCCCTTTTTCACCACCAAACCCCTTGGCGAAGGCACCGGCCTGGGCCTTGCCACGGTCTACGGCATCGTCAAGCAGTCGGATGGATCGATCATCGCGCGTTCGACTCTTGGCCAAGGCGCGGCATTCCGGATTTTCTTGCCCGCCCATACACCGGGACTCAGCGTCGAGCCGCCGCCCCAGCCCGCCCAGACCCGCCGCGCGACGCGGGACCTCTCCGGCGTGGGACGCATTCTCCTGGTGGAAGACGAGGCGTTGGTGCGAGGCATCGCCGCGCGCCTGCTGCGCACCCGCGGCTATGAGGTCATCGAGGCGAGCGACGGCGAAGAAGCTCTGGCGCTGACCAAGCAATACGAAGGCCGTATCGATTTAATGATTTCGGACGTCATCATGCCGGGGATGGACGGGCCGACCCTCCTGAAGGCCGCTCGCCCGTTCCTGGGAGCCGCGCCTGTGATGTTCATTTCCGGCTATGCCGAGGCGGAGTTTTCCAGTCTGCTGGAGGGCGAGAGCGGCGTGTCGTTCCTCGCCAAGCCCCTGGACATCACCACCTTGGCCGAATGCGTCAAGCAGCGACTGCGGGGCGAATGAGGAAGCCTTATGCGTGAGCGCCCAACCGCGCGGGTTCTTCTCTTCGATTCCCAGCGGCGCGTTCTCCTCATGAAAGGACGACTCCCCAGCGATCCGGCCGCGCCTGGGGTTTGGTTCACCCTAGGCGGCGGCGTCGAGTCCGGCGAAACGGTGGCCGAGGCGGCGGCCCGGGAGATCATCGAGGAGACCGGCTTTCTCGACGCGACGCTTGGACCGGTGGCTTGGTATTCGGAAGTGATGCTTAGCGATCGAGTGGGACCATTGCTGTTCAAGAACCATTACCTCATCGCCCATTGCGCCGGTGGGAGGCCATCGCGCGAGGGCTGGCGAGCCCTCGAGCGCGAATTTGTCGACGATATGCGCTGGTGGACGTTGGGCGAGTTGGCGGCATGCCAGGAGCCGGTATTTCCCGCGGACTTGGCCGACAAGATCGCTCAGGCCCTCCTGGCCATCGGTTCAGACGACGTTCATCGGATCGCGGCTAACGGTGACTCATCGCCGCCGCTCCGCCGTGCATCCAACGGTGGGGCAGCGCGTTTGAGACCCAGACACCGGAAGGAAATTCCGGCCAACCAGGAGTAATTTCATGTTGAAGCCTCTGTTGCTCGCCGGCCTCGCGGCGGCGGCGTTCGCCCCCTCCATCGCTGGCGCTCAGCCTCAGTGCCCAGGGCAGCACAGCAATCGCGTGCTGGGAACCGTGCTCGGCGCGGTTGGCGGCGCCTTCCTCGGCAACGCCATCGGCGAGCATGGCGGCAAGCCCGGCGGCACGATCATTGGCGGAGTCGCTGGTGGCGTGGTCGGCAACCAGATTGCCGGCGCGGGCGACCACAACTGTGGCGCCAATCGCTACGGCTACTACGACGCCAATGGTCGATGGGTGCCCCGCACCTCCACCGCCTACGGTTACTATGATCCCAACGGGCGGTGGATCGATACTTCGGGTGGCGCATATGCCTCGCAGGGTTACGTCGCTCCGGCTTACGCGCCTGACTATGGTCGAGACGCCGCCTATTCGGATCGCGACCGCTGGGCGGGCGCGCCTCTGGACGTCCGCGCCCGAGAGGACTGGCTCGACCAAGGCATTCGCCGCCGCATCGCCGATGGAAGCCTGGACAATAGTGCGGGCCGCCGCGCGCTACGGGAGCTGAGCGACATCCGCCGCATCGACTCCGACTACCGCGGCTACAATGGACGCCTCAGCTACGAGCAGACGGCCGACATTCAGACCCGGCTCGACAATCTGCGCGCCAGCATCGCCGCCCAAGGCCCGGCCCGCTCCTACTGATCGGTCGCCGACGGTTCCAAGAGGCCCATCCCTTCGATCGTGACGGGGTGGGCTTCTTCTTATTTCGACCTAGCGGCGCTACGCGAGCGGCCTTCGGCCGGCGCCGGAACCTAGGTCGCAGGGGTCACGTTCATCGGCGCAACTTCTTGACGATGCCCGAGAAGGTCATCAGTGGTCGCCCTCCGCAAGACACCAGTCCACGCAGGAAGACCAGGGAGCCGCCGGCTCGCACCACCTCCCCGGTCGCTTCGATCAGCTCGCCCTCGCGGGCGGCGTCGATGAACTCTCCGTTGAGCGAGGCGGTCACCGAACCGCCCCCCTCCAGAGCTTCTCCGCCGATGCAGAACAAGGCGTAGTCGGCGAAGGTCAATAGGCAGCCGCCATGCATGAAGCCGCTGCCGTTCATGTGTTTGGCCTCGGCGCGGAAAGCGCAGAGCATCGTCCCGTTCTCGGCCCGCCGACAATAAAACGGGCCCGACAGGAGCTCATAGGGATCAGCGCTCCAGATGCGCCACCCGGCCCACTCACCCGACGTCACCTCAATGGGGACCCACGGGGCATCCGCGTCGCCGCCGTCCATGCAAAATCCGTTCCTTGACGCCAACCAGAGCCGCTTTGCTAGATGATGCTGGCCTAATGGGACGGGCCGGGAGATCATGCAAGCGCTCCCAGCCTTCAAGGAAACCCAATCCGCCATGGCCCTGGACGCCGACACTCGCGATCAGCTCATCGACACCGTCCGACGATTCGTCGCTGAGCGACTCCGGCCCATCGAGGCGCGCGTGGCTGAGGACGATGCCATCCCCGAGGACGTGCTGGCCGAAATGCGGGCGCTGGGGCTCTACGGACTGTCCATCCCGGAAGTCTATGGCGGCCTGGATCTAGCCATGGAGGACGAGTGCCTAGTGGCCATAGAGCTTGGCCGCGCCAGTCCCGCCTTCCGCTCCGCCTTCGGCACCAACGTCGGCATCGGCAGCCAGGGCTTGGTGATGTTTGGCACCGACGAACAGAAAGCCAAGTGGCTTCCCGCGATCGCCTCTGGCGAGATCGTCACTTCCTTCGCTCTGACGGAGCCTGAGGCCGGCTCCGACAGCGCCGCGGTGCAAACCCGCGCGGTGCTGGACGGCGACGCCTATGTGCTCAACGGCGCCAAGCGTTACATCACCAACGCCAACAAGGCCGGACTGTTCACCGTCATGGCGCGCACCAACCCCGACATCAAAGGCGCCGGAGGGATCTCCGCCTTTCTGGTTCCAAGCCAACTTCCGGGTCTGTCGGTCGGCAAGCCGGAAAAGAAGATGGGTCAGCAAGGCGCGCATATCTGCGATGTCAATTTCGACAATGTTCGTGTGCCGATTGACAACCGCTTGGGCGCGGAGGGCGAGGGCTTCAAGGTCGCCATGCAGGTGCTCGATCGCGGGCGGCTGCACATTTCCGCCGTCTGCGTGGGGGTGGCCGAACGCCTTCTTGCCGATTGCGTCGCCTATGCCGCCGAGCGCAAGCAGTTCGGGCAGGCCATCGCCGGCTTTCAGCTCATCCAGGGGATGATCGCCGATTCCAAGACTGAAGCCATGGCCGCCCGCGCGCTGACCCTGGAGACCGCCCGCAAGCGGGACGCCGGTCAGACCGTCACTCTGGAGGCGGCGGCCGCCAAATACTACGCCTCCGAGATGGTCGGCCGCGTCGCCGACCGCGCGGTGCAGATCTTCGGCGGGGCCGGCTATGTCGCCGATCACGGCATCGAGCGCCTCTACCGCGATGTTCGCATCTTCCGCATCTACGAAGGCACCAGCCAGATCCAACAGGTCGTCATCGCCCGCGAAACGATGAAGCAAGGCGGCTAGGCACGGCCGTCAGGTTCATCTCGACGTCGACCCACGCTTGCTAGCGCGCAGTTTTCCGTCACGTGACCCCGGTTTCAATCGCCAAACGCACCAGATCCGCCGTGCGGGAGACGCCGAGCTTGGACTTGATCTGGCTGCAGCTGTTGGCCACCGTCTTATAGCCGACGCCGACCTCCTCGGCGATCTCGCCCAGGCTCGAGCCCTTGGCCAGCAGACGCATGATCTCCAGCTCCCGCGGCGCCAGATTGGCGAAACCTGGCGGCGGGCCGGGGCCCTGAACGGCGAGGGCCTGGGCGAGTTCCGCCTCCACATAGCGGCCGCCAGCGAGCACACGCTTGACGGCGGTGAGAAGCTCGTCGGGTGAGATGTTCTTGGTGGCGTAGCCAGACGCGCCCGCCTCCAAGGCGCGGCGGATGTACAGGGGTTCGGCGTGCATCGACAGCACCAGCACCGGGCCGGTGTTCATTTGGATGATCCGGCGCAGGAGCTCCAAACCCCCGAGGCCAGGCAGATTGAGGTCCAGGATGATGAGCTCGATCTTTCTTGCTCTTAGGATCGCCAGGGCGTCGCGGCCGCTCGCCGCTTCGAGAATCTCGGCGTCGAGCACGGTGGTCAGCAGGCGCTTGACGCCGGCACGCACCAAAGCGTGATCCTCAATGAGCAGAATGGTCATGTCGCCGCCGTCTCGTCGCGCTCGAAGGTGGCGTCGCCCAGCGGCAGGCGGGCCGTGATCGTCCATCCCCGGTCCGCCCCTCCGCGATCGATGGAAAGCTCGCCGCCCACCGAGGCGACCCGCTCGCGCATGCCGACCAGGCCGAACCCTGCGGGACCGGGCATCGCCGCGTGAGCGCCGTCGTCGGCGATCATGGCCGTCACCGTCCCATCGCTTGGAGGCGTGATCTCGATGCGAACCTTGTGCGGTCGGCCGTGGCGAACGGCATTGTTCAGGCCCTCCTGAACGATTCGATAGAGGGTTTCGCGCAAGATCTGCGGCAGGCTCTCGTCGCGGTCCAGACAAAGTTCGAAGTCGATCTCCGGCCTTCTGGCGCGCCAGAAGGCGACCAACTCGGCGATCGCCGCGGCCAAGCCCAGTTCGACAATCTGGATCGGGCGCAGTCGGCCAAGGATATCGCGCACCAAATTCTGCATATGCGCCACCGCCGATTCAATGGCGCCGACCTGTCCGATGACCTTCTGGCTCGCGCCTTCCTCGGCGAATCGCCGGATGATCGCCGCATCGACCTTGACCGCGAAAAGGTGCGGTCCGATTTCGTCGTGCAGATCGCGCGCCAGATCGGCGCGCTCCTCATCCTGCAAAGTGCGCAGCTGCTCTTCTAGGCCAAGGTTGCGCGCCTGCATGACGCCCAGCCGTTCGGTCATCTGGTTGACGCCTCGGCCCAGGCGCACGAGTTCGGCCGGCCCCTCCTCGCGTACGCGCGCCTCATAGTCGCCAGAACCGATGCGTCGAAAAGCGGCCGTGAAATGCGCCAGGGGCCGCAAGGCGCGCCCGACGGTCAGCCAGACCAGCAGCGAGCCGGCCGCCAGCGAGGCGGCCAGGACCGTCGCCAGGTCGATGAATTCCGCCCACACCGCGCCGATATCATTGGCGAACACCGGCTCGAGAACCAGATCGCGGTAGCCGCCCAAGGGTGTCGCCACCCTCACAGCCGAAACGGGAAACCCAAACGCGGCGGCGAACCAGGCCGGCGCCCTCCGGGCGCGCAGCGGTCGCGACCGCAAGACCTCTCGCCCAGCGGTGTCATGGAGGACCGCCGTGAGGTGCCGATCGCCATCGAAGGCGAGCACGAGGCGGCGCAGGTCCCGCGCCGGGTGGCTCGAGGCCGGCAAATCCTCCAAGGCGTCGGCGATGGTGTGTCGACCGCCCAAGAGCGCCGCGCCAAGTTCCTCGCGCAGGGCCTGACGAGCCTGCCATCCGGCCACGGCGACGCCGGTCATCGAACCTAAAACGAAGACCACCGCGATCGCATAGACAACCCTGAGGCGCAGAGACATGGCCATGCTCTAGCCCCCATAAAGCCACGGTCACAGGGCAAGCGTCCCGATTGGGAGAATTTCCAGGCGAGATCGGGAATTTTGGGCATGGGCGGGCGCGGCTCACGCCGCCTAAGTGACGCGCTTCCAGCCAACGGAGTCTCGCCGGTGAAGTCTCGATGGTCGATGCATGTCTCGTGGGGCGCCTTGGCGGTCGCCATGGTCATCGCGCCGCCCATGTCCGCCTTGGCCCAGGAGGCGATCGTCCAGACCACCGCGCCGCCCGCGGCGACCACGGTCAACGAGCTCGTCGTCACCGCCCAGCGCCTCAACGAGGCGCGCGCTTCGATCCAGCCTCAGATCGGCGCTTCGGTCTACACCATCGATCAGCAGGCCATCGACGCCATGCCCGGCGGCGCCAACGTCGAACTCAATCAGGTGGTGCTGCAATCGCCGGGCGTCGCCCAGGATTCCTATGGCCAGCTGCACGTGCGCGGCGAGCATAACGGCCTGCAGTTTCGCCTGAATGGCGTCATCCTGCCCGAGGGCCTCAGCGTCTTCAGCCAAGCCCTCAGCCCAAGGCTCGCCGACAAGGTGCAGCTGATCACCGGTTCGCTTCCGGCCCAGTATGGGCTGCGCACGGCCGGCATCATCGACATCACCACCAAGAGCGGCGTTTTCAAGAACGGCGGCGACGTTTCCATCTACGGCGGCAGCCATGGCGAGATCGAGCCCAGCTTCGAATATGGCGGCAGCGCTGGGAGCCTCAATTTCTACGCCTCGGCCAGCTACCTGCGAAACGACCTGGGAATCGAATCGCCAGACGGCCGTTCCACGCCGCTGCACGACCATACCGATCAGTTTCAGGGCTTCGCCTACCTTGAGGACATCATCGACCCCTCTAGCCGGGTGTCGCTCATCCTGGGCGCATCCAACCAGCGGTTCCAGATTCCCAATCAGGCGGGACTTGTCCCCTCGCTGCTGTTCGGGCCGAACGGCGATCAGCCTTTGACAGTCGATGGCCAGACGACCTTCCCTAGCGCCAACCTCAACGAGAGCCAGAAGGAAGCCACCTATTACGGCGTCGTCAGCTACCTTCACACCACCGATCGTTTCACCGGCCAGCTGTCGCTTTTCGGCCGCTTCTCGAGCTTGAAATTCATCCCGGACTCCTTGGGCGACCTGCTGTTCACGGGCATCGCCCAGAGCGCTTACAAGCGCGACGTCGCCGGCGGCTTTCAGGCCGAGGGCGTCTACAAGCTCACCGACGCCCACACCCTGCGCGGCGGCGTGATCGGGGAGGTCGACCGGTCGACCAGCGACACAACCTCCCAGGTGATCCCGCTCGATGCCGCCAACACCCAGACCACTGACCAGCCGCTCACCATCATCGATAACGGCGCCAAGACCGCCTATACGATCAGCGCCTATCTGCAGGACGAGTGGAAGCTCGCGACCAATCTTACCTTGAACTATGGCGTCAGGTTTGACGAGTTCGACGGCTTCCGCAATGAGAATCAGATCAGCCCGCGCGCCAATATCGTCTGGCAGGCGACCACGTCGACCACCGTCCACGCCGGCTATTCGCGCTACTTCTCGCCGCCGCCGTTCGAACTGGTGGGAGGCGAGACGATCAGCAAGTTCGCCAGCACCACCGCCGCGCCCGCCGTCACTACCGACGACACACCCTATGCCGAGCGGGCCAACTATTTCGACGCCGGCGTGTCCCAGAAGATATCGCGCGATCTCACGGTGGCGATCGACAGCTATTACAAAATTTCCAAGCATCTGATCGACGAAGGCCAGTTCGGCGCGCCGATCATTCTGACGCCGTTCAACTATCAGGACGGCAGGCAATACGGCGTCGAGCTCACCGGCGCCTTCGATCACGGCCCGCTCAGCACCTACGCCAACTTCGCCTACGTCAAGAACCAGGGCCGCGACATCGTCTCCAGCCAGTTCAATTTCAGCCCGGCCGATCTGGCCTACATCGCCACCCACTACATCTATCTCGACCACGACCAGACCTACAGCGCCTCGGCCGGCGCCAGCTATCTGTGGCGCGGGACGCGGATCGGCGGCGACGTGCTTTACGGCAGCGGCCTGCGCGCCACGCCGCCGGGCGGTCCGCCCAATGGCGCCCACCTGCCGAGCTATGTGCAGGTGAACCTTTCTCTATCCCACCGCTTCGAGAGCGCCTCGACGGGACCGCTCGAACTGCGCGTCGATCTGGTCAACGCCTTCGACCACATCTACGAAATCCGCAACGGCACCGGCATCGGCGTGGGAGCGCCGCAGTTTGGCCCAAGACGTGGCGTTTTCGCGGGATTGACCAAGAGTTTCTAGGCAACGTGGAACACCCCACCATACCGCCGGCCGATCGCCATCTGCGGGCTCGATTGGCGACCAACGACGACTTGCCGGCGCTAGTGACGCTGATGACGCTTGCCATCGACCACTTGCAGAGAGGCTTCCTCACCGAGGCCCAGATCGCCGCCAGCCACGCGGTGATGGGGCTCGATACCCAGCTTGTCGCCGACGGAGGCTATTTCGTCGTCGAGGAGGCCGGGCGCATGGTCGGTTGCGGTGGCTGGAGCCGGCGCGCTACCCTCTACGGCGGCGACCACGGCGCGGCGCCGCGCGACCCCGCCCTGCTTGATCCCAAGCGCGATGCGGCCCGTGTGCGGGCGATGTACACCCATCCAGACTTCGCCCGGCAGGGCATTGGGCGGCTTGTCCTGGGCCTGTGCGAGGCCGCCGCGGCGGCCGCCGGGTTCGAGCGCGTGGAACTGATGGCGACTCTGGCGGGGGAGCCTCTTTACCGGGCCTGCGGATATGCTGAAATCGAGCACTCCAACGCGCCCATTGACGAGGCCGTCGTGCCCCTCATTCGTATGGGCAAGACTCTCGTCTAGCCTGGGAATCGGTTCTCGGTCGCGACCGCGCGCCCATGACCCTCGGCTCGAGGCGGTGGACCCTCGGCATCGGCACGGCTAGGGGATCACCATGGTTCAGTTCATCCTGTCGCGCCATGGCGACGTCCTGCTCATCGTCCTGGGCCTAATCACGGGCGCCGCGACCCTCGTGGGCGGCTCGCTGGCATTGCGTTACGCAAGTCGGATCCACCTTGTCCTGGGCTTCAGCGCCGGAGCGGTCATCGGCGTGGCGCTGCTTGACCTCCTGCCCGAAGCGATCGAGCTGGGACGCGCCTGGCCGGGAACGGCCGCGACCACCGCCGTCGTCGCCGCCGGCTTCATCGCCTATCTGGTGGTCGACAGAGCCTTCCTCATCGGAGCCGGCGGCCAGACGGGGCACCGAGGACACTTCGGGGCCGGAAGCCTGACGGCGCACAGTTTCCTCGACGGACTTGGCATCGGCCTGGGCTTTCAGGTGTCTCCCTCCGTGGGCGCGGTTTTGGCCATTGCGGTCCTCGCCCATGATGTCGCCGACGGTATGAACACAATCAATCTCAGCCTCTCGGCATCGCGCAATCCCAAGACGGCCAGGCGGTGGCTGATCGCCGACGCCGCCGCCCCGATGATCGGTATCGCCGCCAGCCGATTTATTGTGGTTGGGGCCTCTCGCCTGGCGGTCATCATCGCGCTTTTCACCGGATTCTTCCTTTACATCGGGGCCAGCGAATTGCTCCCTGACAGCCATCATCGCCATCCGCGGGTGTGGACGACCGTGGCCACGGTCATGGGTGTGGCCCTGATCTGGCTGGTGGTTCATCTGGCGGCGCCCGCCGGGTCGGGCTAAGGATCGCGCCGGCGGCGCGAGGCCGCCGACGTTGGAGACTTTCATGATCCTCTACGGCTCTTCCATGTCGCCTTACGTGCGCAAGACACTCGCCTATATTTCCGAAAAGGGACTCACCGTCGAACTGAAGGCTATCGGACTTGGCAACCAGGATCCGGCCTTCCGCGAAGCCAGTCCGTTCGGAAAGATGCCCGGCTTTCGCGACGGCGACTTCGCCATCTCGGATTCCACCGCCATCATCACCTATCTGGAGGCCAAACATCCAACGCCGGCTCTGATTCCCGCCGAGCCGAAGAGCCGGGCGCGGACCGTCTGGTATGAGGAATTCGCCGACACCATCCTTGTCGCCTGCATGGGCAAGCTGTTCTTCAACCGCGTGGTTGCGCCGCGATTTCTAGGTCAGCCGGGCGATCTCGCCGCGGCCGACAAGGCGCAGGCCGAGGAACTGCCGCCGCTGTTGGACTACATCGAGAAGGTGATGCCCGCGTCCGGCCATCTGGTCGACGATTGCCTGACCCTGGCCGACCTGGCGGTGGCCAGCCCCTTTGTGAATTTCTCTCATGTTGGCGTGGAGGTCGATGGAGCCAAACATCCCAAGACTCGCGCCTTTGTCGAGGCCATTTTGGCGCGGCCGTCTTTCGCCCCGATCGTCGCGCAGGAAAAGGCCTTTTTCGCCCGCTAGGACCGCACTACATCCGAGCCCGTGAGTCTCGAATCCCTCCTCGCGGACATTCGCGCCTGCCGGGCCTGCGCGCCCGAACTGGACCACGAACCGCGACCGGTGTTGCAGGTGAACCCGGACACGCGCTTGCTGATTTGCGGTCAGGCGCCGGGCCGACTTGTCCATGAGAATGGGCGCTC
>Ga0182024_10016619_pt1 | contig 13936 bp, 15 predicted proteins | sample P32metaG_FD_120480 | JGI IMG/M metagenome (GOLD analysis project Ga0182024, IMG submission 120480) | Permafrost microbial communities from Stordalen Mire, Sweden - P3-2 metaG (Illumina Assembly) | ecosystem: Environmental > Terrestrial > Soil > Wetlands > Permafrost | place: Sweden: Stordalen... | reverse complement strand
TGTCGCCCGCACCGCGATCCGCCAAGCCCTTGTGGAGCTTGGCATTCTTTTCGTCCGGAGACCCGCGAGTATGTCCACCGAATTCAACGCCGATTTATGCAGAAATTAGCTGAGCGGCACAACGGTCAACGGCGGCTCGGCGGCCCGCACCTACGCCCAGCACGATGCCAACTTCGATGTGACGGCATTGGTAAGCACCAGCGGAACTGTGACAGAGCGATTCGCCTACGATCCCTATGGGAACGTGACCGTGCTCAGCGCCAGTTGGGGCAGCGCATCGGACAATACATGGCAGATCCGTTTCCAGGGGATGTGGCTGGATAATACGACGGGGCTGTACAAGACGCTCAACCGCGATTACAGCCCGACTGAGGCGCGGTGGATCGAGGCGGACCCGGCGGGGTATGGTAACGGTAGCAATTTGTACCAGGCATTAGATAGCGATCCGGCCTCCCTGCTCGATCCGGCTGGCTTGGAACCGACCACGCAGCCGGCGCTCACTGTGGGCGGGGGGCAATCGGTTCCGTTGGCAGACAACCAAGCATCGGATGGCTACGGAACCGTGGGTGTCAACACATCAACTAGCATTAACTTTGTGCACGTGGCTCAGGGAGAGGATTACCGCGACACCGACGGCGTTTCCCTGCAATTCAATGCCAGTAAGGCGGGGTGTTCATGCCACTGGTATCAGTGGGTCACAGTACATCTATACAAATTCGACAATAAGGCAGGTTATGTCGAGCAGCAGGATGTCGATGTGCCCTTCAGCGTGCGGAACCACCCTGAGCAGGACTATACCCTGTCGAGCGGCCACAGGTATCTGGATGTCAAGCCCAATTCAACGACCCCCGCATATGATGAGCTCGGACTTCATGGGGACGTGCCGACCGGCGGAATCTGGATCTATGACAATCCGACTGCAAATAACATCCGGAAACTAGAGAATAATACGGACAAGGTTGTCATGTCGTTCGTTTCCGTACTCGTGTGCGACGGAAAGGTAAGGTACACGGTGCAGTGGCAAGTGAGCTCCGACGAAGTTACCCCACAGAAGCAGCAGGTCACTGCCGCCGGTCCAGCTTCCTCTCTACCCGATTTCGCCCAGAGCCCGTCTTGGCACACCGGCATACCCGCCGGTCAGGATGAAAACAAGACCTATCGGAATCCGGTCGCAAGGAATGCCTGGTGACTTCCCCAACATTGAGGCCACAATGAGATGTCACCTGTACGTATTTTGTTGCTCCTGCCTCACCGGATGCGTGGGTCCAACCCCGCACGTCGCGGCTGTCAAAAGCGACCCCGGGGCCGTGGATTTTAGGTACGTGCACATACCGCGCGACCTCTACACGCTCAAGTCGACGATGCTGGTGTCGGCTGGCGGAGATGACGGACCGTTCAAAAACGCGCTCGGCTGGGGCCTCTCTGCCGACGATCTGGTTTCCCATGTCCGCAGGTGGAAGGATGTGCCGGGCGGACCCACCATTGTGATTGAAATGACCCCAATACAGGCCCATTGGGCGCTCTCTTACACGCGGGGATCACCGCTCGCGGAGCTTGACGACGCGTTGGCTCGTGCGGGGCTCGACACACGGGGTGTGCAGGTAATCCTGGAATTCTCTAAACAAAGCGAGACGGAGGTTTGGAATGACGAGCTCAAGCGACTGATCCACGACCCGGGCCCCGGCAGGCCTCCAGGGTAGCCACTCGGCGCACCCCCCAAGGCGATCCTAACCATCTGGCCGCAGCAAATCCGTTTAGCTTGACCCCGACGACCCATGGATTCGTAGCCGGATTCGCAGTCAACGCCAATGCTTGGCGGAACCATTAGCGCAGCGTTGAACCGCAGGCCGATTCGGAATCAACGCCGGACGCTTGACAGAATTATCATCAACGCGGCGCTGAGCCGCGAGAAAACAACCGACTTCAGCCAGCACGGCCGGAGAAAGGATGGATATGTCTGAAGAGCGGATTGATCGGGATTCGGCGGACCAGCGCGGGGGCGTTGATGGCGCCGCAGCCGCAACTCCGAGGCTTATCGAGTGCCCGGCCTGCCGGGGAAGCGGCACGCTTATGCTCCTTGTCAGCAGCAAGCCGTGCCTTGAGTGCGGCGGAACGGGAAGGGTGCCGGCCCCTTCGGCAAGCTCAGGGCAGGCGAGCTCACGGCAGGCCGCTTCGACCGCTTCGGCGGGTTCGACGGATTCGACAAGCTCACCGCAGGCAGGCTCACCGCGGGCAAGCTCAGGGCAGGCCCCTTCGGGCTGTATTGAAGAATCAAAGCACCGGGAGTTCGGACCGGACACGTACATCTACGGCTATTCGAAAGTCATGGAGGCACTGGCGGCGTTCCCGGACTGCCCGGCGTGTAGCGGAAGCGGAGAGATACTTTTGCCGGCCAGCTCGGTCCCGTGCAAGAACTGCGCCGGCAACGGAAAGATATTGCCACCCGGCTACAAGCTGCCCAGCGCGCTGGTCGCGGTCGAACGCGGCAAGCCGGGACGCTGGATGTCGGAAAGCACGTATGACGGGCAGGGCAGGTTGACGTGGGAGATGCGGACGTTTGTGCCGGAAGAGGGGGAAGAAATGCTGAATGATGAATGCTGAATGATGAATTCCGAATGCAAATCCCAAACGCTGAATGATGAATGGGGGCGGTACGGAAAGGAGTGCGCTGGCGATGACAGTAGCTACACCGGTCCGTCGGTCCGAACTTGCAGTAGGCCTGGACGCCCAGCGCGCCGGCAGGACCCGGGAGGCCGAGGCGATTTACCGGCGGGTGCTGGCGGGCGATCCGGACGACGCCGACGCGGTCCACCTGCTCGGAATGATCTGCCAGCAGAGCGGGCGGACGGATGAGGCGGTCCAGTTGCTGGAGCGGGCGATCGTTCTCGACCCGGCAGCGCCGCACTTTTACTGCAACCTCGGCAGCCTGCTGGGGCGGCTGGGCCGGACGGAGCAGGCCGCGCAGCGTTTTCGCGAGGCCGTGCGGCTCCGGCCGGCGTATCCCGATGCCTGGCACAACCTGGCCCTGGCACTGGAGCGGCTCGGCAAGTTGGCCGAATCGGCCGACGCTCACCGGCGGGCGATCGCCCTGCGCGCGGGACATGCGCCCAGCCATCATCACTTCGGCGACGTGCTGCGCAAGCTGGACCGGCCGCGCGACGCGGCGGAGCAATACCGCCGCGCCATCGCGCTGCGGCCGGACTGGCCGCCCGCGTACGCCGCCCTGGCCGCCGTCTGCGGAGACATGGGGTTGGCGGCCGAAGCGATCGAGGCCCATCGAACGCTGGCCGAGCTGGCGCCGGCATCGGCCAACGCCGCCAGCGATTACCTGCACGTGCTGCACTACGATCCGGCGGTCTCCCGCCAGACGCTCCTGGATGAGGCCAAGCGCTGGGGGCGCCGGTTTGCCGACGGCTTGACCGCATCGGCCCCACCGCACGAAAACGGCCGGGACCCGGAACGGCCGCTGCGGATCGGGTTCGTGTCGGCGGACTTCCGCGAGCACCCCGTGGCGCGGCTGGCCGAGCCGATCCTGGCCAACCTCGATCCGTCGCGCTTCGGGACCTTCTGTTACAGCGGCGTAAAGGGAGAAGATGAGTTGACGCGCGCGATCAAGGGCGCCGCCGGCACCTGGCGGGAAACGGCGGCGCTGAGCGATGAGGCGCTGGCGGACCTGATCCGGCGCGACCGCATCGACATCCTGGTCGATCTGTCGGGCCACATGGGCAACCACCGGCTCACCATGTTCGCGCGAAAGCCGGCGCCGCTGCAGGTGACGCACTTCAATTACCCGGACACCACCGGCATGTCCGCGATGGATTACCGGATCACCGACGATCTGGCCGAGCCGGAGGGCGGGGATGATTCCCATGATCGGTGCTCGGTCGAAAAGCTCGTGCGGCTGCCGGGCCGGGGATGGTGCTACCAGCCGACGGCGGACGGGCCGGCGGTGGGGCCGCTGCCGATGCTCGCCCGGGGGCACGTGACCTTTTCGGCGTTGAACAAGCCGATCAAGCACTCCCCGCCGTGCGTGGCGCTGTGGGCGCGGGTCCTGAAGGCGGTGCCGGGTTCGCGGCTGATGTTGCTGGGCAGCGCGCAGCCAGGGCAGAACGAGCCGATCGAGGCGCAGTTTACGCAACACGGCGTCGGCCCCGAACGGCTGCTCTTTGCCCGACGCCGTCCCCGGCGGCATTACCTGGCCCTGTACAACCAGGCCGACATCGGCCTCGACCCCTTCCCCTACAACGGCGGCGTGACGAGCTGCGACAGCCTCTGGATGGGCGTGCCTTTCGTCACCCTGGCCGGCAGCAGCTACCTCTCGCGGCAAGGGCTCATGCTGCTGACGAACCTGGGCATGGAGCGGCTGGTGGCGAAAACGGAAGATGATTACGTGCGGCTGGCCGCCCGGATGGCTGCTGAGCCACAACGGCTTTCAGCCCTGCGGGCCGGACTGCGGAAGCGCTTCGCCGCCAGCCCGAGCTGCGACGGGGCCGGTTTCGCCCGGGATTTGGGAGAGGCATTTCGGACGATGTGGAGAAGATGGTGCGTGGAGAGGGACGGCAGGTGACCAGCGTTTCGAGCACGAAGGAGTTATTGAGCGCCAGATAATTACTTGTCAGTTCTTTCTGTTGTCTTCTCCGTGCTCTCAGTGTCCCCGTGGTGAGTCGTAAATCTTCCAGGCAAAGCCGCCCGCGAGAAACCGATCATGGCGATCCCGAAAATACTCCACCGCATCCGAATTGGCACCGACACGCTCCCGGGGGAGGCCGACGAGTACGGCCGGCGCTGGCGCGAGCTGCATCCGGGGTGGGAACACCGGCTTTGGACGGCCAAGAACTTACCGAAGATGCGGAATCGGACGCTGTACGATTTCAGCGAGAACACCGGCCATCGCTCCGACCTGCTTCGCTACGAAATCCTTTACCGTTTTGGCGGCGTCTACGTGGACCTGGACCTGGAGCCGCTGCGGCCGCTCGACCCGGTGCTTGCCGAAACCGGGCCGGCGGACGCCTTCGCCGGGCGGGTGTATACCACGATGCGGGAGCTCGGTCCGCAGTGGATGGAGACGGCGATACTCGGCGCCGCGCCGGGGTTGCCGTTTTACGATCGCCTGCTGGAGCGGGTGACGCCGTGGGCGGTCCACTTCAGCCAGGCGCACACGATCGTGCGCACCGGGCCGCAGTTCTTCCAATGGCACATGACGGAGTGGGCGAAGGAGCGGGGCGGAGAGGCTGTCACACTCATGCCGACGAACTGGTTCTACCCGTACCGCTGGGACCAGCCGCAGCGCCGCCGCGGCCCCTTCCCCGGCGCGTACGCGGCCCATCACTGGTGGGGCACGTGGCTCCGCCAGCCGGACGCAATGCGAATACCGGGACTCGATTTGCATCAGACGGCAGAACGCGAGAAGCGAAGGCCGGAAAACGACCCACGGGTGACAAGGTGAGGGGGTGACAAGGTGACAAGACAAGGACAAGGCGATGGAGTGGCGTCCTCGGAAGCACGATGAGAGACGTTTTAGCCACGGACAAGACGGACTGACACGGACACAAGCCACGAAGGCACAGAGGGCGTGAAAAAGAACAAGGCATCGCTCCTTTCGTGGAAGTTTCGCAGGTCATTGACTGCCGCCGCCCCTCCCTTCGTGTCCTTCGTGCCCTTCGTGGGCGATCCGTTTTTACCCACGAAGGACGCCAAGAACACGAAGAATTGCAAATGGCCACCCAGTGCTTCGTCCAGCGGGGACACAAGTCGCGAAGGAAGCACGCCGAGGGAATCCACGGCATTTTCTTTTCTTCGTGTCTTCGCGGCTGCATCTGGGTTACGGGCGACTCGCCCGCGCTGTGTCCGCGTGTCTCAGTGGTGAATGACCCGAACGCTAATGCATCGAATCGCGCAATTGTCGAAATTCATTGCACGCCGCAGGCTCACGGGGCCCCAGATAACCGTCGGCGGCGGCAGTCTTGGGCCGGTGGCCGATGGTTCGGCGGCCGCGGTCTGGATCGCTGGCGACGGCAGCGAGAAACTCACCCGCGAGGCGCTGTCTGCCAGTTGGCCGAAGCTGACCGAAGGCGGCGTGCTCGCCGGAGCGAACTATTTTGACGGAACGTTCCGCGGCGTCACCTGCGGCGTACGCTCCGCCGTCGACTCGTTCTCGTTGGAAAAGGGCCTGGCCGTGCGCCTGACGCTGGACGTCCCGCCAGCGTGGTATGCGATCAAGGGCGAGCGCGCACCCGCTGCGCGGACGCTCAAGATCGGCCTGCTCACCGGCTACGATGCCGCGCAGCGCGAGCTGGCGGCCATTTCATCGCCGAACAAGGCCGAATATTGCCGCCGGCACGGCTACTCTTTTTTAGAGCGTACCGACGGTTTCGACCCGCGCCGGCACCCGGTGTGGGGAAAGGTGAAATTCCTGCGCGAGCTGCTGCCGGCGTACGATTGGCTCTTCTGGTCCGATGCCGACAGCCTGATCCTGCGGCCGTCGACGCCGCTGGAGCTCTTTTTGCCCGATGACCGGGACCCCGATCCGCCGGACGTGGTGATCGGCTTTGAGGACTTCGGCCTGGGCGTATTTCACATCAACGCCGGACAGTTCTTCGTTCGCAACAGCCGCTGGTCGCGAAAATTCCTCGACGACTGGTACGCGGTCGATCAGTTCGAGGATGACGCCCTGCGCGAGCAGCGCGCGCTGATCCACCTGATCGAAAGCCGCGATCTGAGCAGCCGCGTGCGTTTGGTGCCGCAGAGGCGGTTCAACTCGTACCCGATCAACTACCGAGACGGAGACTTCCTGCTGCATTTCCCGGACATTCCGATGGAAGCGCGACTGCGGTTGATGCGCCGGCGCGCGCGACCGAACGAGCGCTGCTGATTCAGCGCCGTCATGACGAGCGGCCGACGCCGTTCTGGCACATGGGGTCAGCCGTGGGGCACCAGGCTTTGCACGACCCCTTTGACGGCCTGCTTGATGATGCCGCCTTCGTTGGGGTCTCCCTTAACCACGGTCTTCATGAAGTTCTTCGCCTGCTGCATTGTGATGTGCGGCGGCAGCGTGATCGTGTCCGGATCGCTCAGGGCCTCAACCACGACCGGGCGATCGCTCTTCAGCGCCTGCGCCCATGCGTCGGCGACGTGAATTCAACCGGGAGTATGCAGGCGGCTCCGGTCGCCCAGCACTCGTAGGGGGTCGAGGATGAGCATGCAATTAGCTGTTCCAAAGGGCACGGCATCAATTGAAGACGCCTCACGCGGGCTTCTCGTTTGCCTGCATCGCCCCGCATTCGGGGCAGCGGCCGGGGCTTGCGCGGAGATCGTAGCCACAGGACCGGCACAGGCCGAGTCTGCGCGTGCGACGAGCCTTTCGGAAGCGGTCCAGCCATAGCATCGGCGGCGCGAGCAGGACCATCGCCAGCAGCCAGTGGGAGACGCCGACCTGAATGTAGCGGAAGTCATCCCCATCCTTTGGCCTGGACCGGCTGTCTGTTTGCCACCGTAGCGGTCCCCAGCCGGCGGTGCCGGCGTCGACGATCGATTGGCTTGGTAGTGGGCGGTCGGGGTCGTTCAGGAAGCCCCCTGGCTGGCTTGGATCGTCTGATTCGTGGTGGAACGTAAGGCGCGGGTGGCCGCCGCTTGCGTCGGCATTGATGTAGTAGCCCCAGACGAGTTGGCCGTTAAATGGGCCGACTCGGCCCCAGTTGACGCTCAGCCACAGACGCCCGGCGGAGGTCAGGGTGACCTGGTTACTGGCGGCACTGCGGTCAGGGAGGTAGCGGTCGTATGTCCAAGCCGCCTCGTCATAGCCGGTTCGATCGCGCACCCACATCGCACAGGTCGCCACGAACAGCACCGCCGACACGGCCGCCGCGCCATTGAACGCCCACCGGAGAAGACGCCTCATGGACGGGAATGATACCGCGCCGACGTGTGGTAATTCGATGGGGCGCGTTTGACCGCATCCGGGCCGCCGCGATCAATCGGCGCGGGCTTCGGCTATGAGCAACTCCCTTTTGCCATGTGTGCCCAGGACGAGTTGCTTGCCGGCAAGGTGGCTCAGGGTCACAGGATGGACGAAAACTCTTCTCCCCCAGATGTCGACCTCGATAAATTCGGAGACGTCCTTCAGGTGATACCAACCCATCATGAAGTGTTCGAATGGGATGTTTTCGAGAACACGATGTGTCGCGGGATCCCCCATGCAGGAGCTGTAGCAGAAGCCGAGAGCCGGAACAAGCTCGGCACTTTCCGCACCGCTGTGATCGGCGTGCTCGACGATGAACGCCAAGGCATCAAACGTCGCGTTGAAGGGCAAGGTCTTCATGGCGTTTCGCCGAGTTGAGGCCGAATCATTTTTCGCGATTTCGTTCGACCGTCTCCCGATCCAGCGTTTCGGACTGCGAAACCGCAAGCGGCGATCCGGCGTCCCATCCGATGGTACGTTACCATACGACGACATTTATTGATGCGCCGGCACTAACCCCTCCGGTGTCCATCAAGGGCGGCGCATTGTGTGTGGCGCACCGGCCATATGCCAATCCGGCTGCGGCGGTGGCGGTCATTTCCCCCCCGGCGTTTCCACGGCCCCTTCGAGTCCCGTGCCCTGGACGTTCTCGACGGTGAGCATCGTCCCGGCGAAGCCGGCGACCGTGATGTCGCTGAGCTCGACGCCGGTGGCGTTGCGAATGGTTGCACCTTTCTTGCAGGTGCCGCTGACGTGGCTGAGGACCAGGCCGGCGATCGGCCTTTCCCGGACGCCGACGGCATCGACCACGACGCCGCCGTCCACTTTGAGGTTTTCGACGCGGATGCCGGTAACGCGGGTGATCCCCTCCGGCGGAGGCAGGGGCTGCGGGTCGGCGTTGTACTTGACGTTCATGTCCACCTGCACCGCCTGGCCGGCGGCGGAGTCCAGGTCTTTGGCGGTGACGTCTTCAATTGGTGTCGAAGGTGACGCCGACGACGGCGACGTCGTCGCAGAAGGTGGGGTGGAGGGTCCAGACGCCGAACTGGCGGAGGGTGACGCCCTCAATGCGGACGCCGCGGCATTCGACCGGCTCGACCAGGGCGGCGCCGCGGGGGTTGCGGAGCTTGCCGGCCGCCTCCGCGCCGACGATCTCCCCTTCGCCGACGATGGCGATCTGATCCGCCTTGAAGGCGGAATTGAGGGCGCGGTATGCCGGCGCGTCCACCCCTTCCCAGCGGGCGGTGCCGAGCGGGTAATCGGCGATGTCGGAGCTGCCTTTCAGGGTCGCCCCTTTCTCCAGGCGGAGCGTCGTGTGCGAAGGCAGGACGATGCTGCCGATGAGATACGTCCCCGCCGGCACGACCACTTCGCCGCCGCCCCCGGCCGAACAGGCTGCCAAGGCCTTCTCGAAGGCAGCGGTGTCTTTGGTCTTCCCGTCGCCGGCCGCTCCCTGGCTCCGCAGGTCAATTCGGGCGGGCGACGTGACGGGCCCCTCGGTGGATTTCGCCGGTTGAAACGCCTCCACTTCGCGGCCGGCTGGCGAGAGGGACTTCTCAAATGGGTCCCCGGCCAACGTCTTCAGCCCGCTGACCGCCATCCTGGCGTTGAACACGGCGCCGGCCGGGGTGGTGTGAAGCTTGCCGTCGGCAAACAGTGCGGCGGCTTTTTCGGGGCCGAGCCCGTCGAGGCCCTCGGCGATGATCTCGTTGTGATCGACGAACGCAGTCTCCGTCGCCTGACTGACCTGCTGCGCCCACCCGCCGTAGTTGTTCCCGCTGGAGCGAACCACTTTGCCGTCCTTCCAGCTATTACGCGGCACCAGAGAGAAGACGATCGGCGTCGCCCCCGCGGCTTTCACATCAGTCACGTACTTGCGCATGTACCAGCCAAACGAGTGAACCACTTCGTGCTTGTGGGTCAGGAGGTTGTCGATTTCCTGTGTTTCTTCGCCGACTCCCTTGATGCTGCCGCGGGCGCGGAAGGTGTCGTTGACCGGGCCCGGGTCGTTATGTCCGAACTGGATGATGACGTAGTCCCCCTTTTTCAGCATCGCCACGACGCCGTCCCAGCGGCCCTCGGACTGGAAGGTCCGGCTCGAGCGCCCACCGATCGCCTGATTGACGACGTTGATCGCGTGCAGGTCGAAGAACTGGGCCATCTCTTCACCCCAGCCGCGCTGGTCGGGGGTGCCGTTCTTCATCGTGGAATCGCCGACGAGATAGAGCGTCGGCAGCGACGGGTCGGTTTTGGCCTGAAGCTTGTGCCTGGCGGCGTCTTCGACCGGATGGTCTTCTTCTACTGCGCGGGCCACGTGCAACGCGCAAGCCAGTGCCGCGATGGATATGAAAGGTACTCGCAAAAAGAATCGCCGCATTTGTGCTCCTCGTTGGGCCCGGTTGCAGGACTGTCGGTTGTCATCTTTGGAGAGCATTGTACAAGCATCTCGGAGAATCGTCATACCGCTATTCGGTTTGCCCGCGTAAAGTTGGGGACAAGGAGAAGGCAAATGGAAATCAAGCGCATTGGCTCGCGACCTTCCGGCAAGGGACCGGCAGACTGGTTCACTGGCACGGTTCGGATCGACCCGCTGTTTGACGCGCCCCAACCGGCCCGCGCCGGTGGCGCCAGCGTTACGTTCGAGCCGGGCGCCCGGACCGCCTGGCACACGCACCCGCTCGGCCAGACATTGATCGTGACGGCCGGCTGTGGCTGGGCGCAGCGCGAAGGCTCACCGGTCGAGGAAATCCGGCCCGGCGATGTGATCTGGTTCCCGCCCGGCGAGAAACACTGGCACGGGGCGACCGCCACGACGGCCATGACCCACATCGCCGTCCAGGAGAAGCTCGACGGAAGGGTCGTGGACTGGATGGAGAAGGTCAGCGACGAACAGTATCAGGGGCAAAAGGCAAACCGATAGGAGCATCATCCATGTACAAGACGAAGGCTTATTCGGCGTCCAGCGCGACGTCGCCGCTGGCATCGGCTACGATTCCGCGGCGCGACCCGACTGAACGGGACGTGCAGATCGAAATACTCTACTGCGGCATCTGCCACTCCGATCTCCACTCGGTACGCAACGAGTGGAGCGAGTTTATGGCCACGAATTACCCGATTGTCCCCGGCCATGAGATCGTCGGGCGGGTGACGAAGGTCGGGTCGGCGGTGAGCAAATACAAGCCCGGCGACCTCGCCGCGGTCGGCTGCCTGGTCGACTCCGACCGCACCTGCCCGCAGTGCAAAGCAGGGATGGAGAATTTCTGCCCGAACATGACGCTCACCTTCAACTCGCCGGACAAGCACAAGACCGCTCCGGTCACCTATGGCGGCTATTCTGCCAGCATCGTGGTCGATGAGCACTTCGTCCTGCGTGTCCCCTCGAACCTGAACCTCGCCGGCACCGCGCCGCTGCTGTGCGCCGGGATCACCACCTACTCGCCAATGCGCCACTGGAACGTCACGGAGGGCAAGAAGGTCGGCGTGGTGGGCCTGGGCGGATTGGGCCACATGGGCGTGAAGTTCGCTCGCGCCTTCGGAGCACACGTCGTCGTCTTCACCACTTCGCCCGGCAAGACGCAAGACGCGATGCGTCTCGGCGCCCACGAGGTCGTCATGTCCCGCAATGCCGACGAAATGAAGAAGCATGCCGGCAGCTTCGACTTCATCCTCGACACAGTCTCCGCCGGGCACGACATCGATCCGTTGATCAACCTGCTCCGCATCGACGGGAACCTGACCCTCGTCGGTGCCCCGCCCAAGCCGCTGGCGGTCTCCGCCTTCGGCCTTATCGTGGGCCGCCGCAGTCTGTCCGGCTCGAACATCGGTGGCATCGCCGAGACCCAGGAGATGCTCGACTTCTGCGGTAGGCACAACATCACCGCCGACGTTGAGGTGATCCCGATCCAGAAGGTCAACGAAGCCTACGAGCGACTGCTCAAGAGCGATGTGAAGTACCGCTTCTGCATCGACATGGCCTCCCTCAAATCTGAATAACCGGCGTGACGTGACTCGACTCCGTCTTGAACGTGGATCCACAAATGCTCAACTGGAAACGCTGGTTACCGGCCGCGATACGCTGGTCGCTGCTCATCGACGCGATCGTGGCCTCACTGTTTGCGCTGCTGACGGCGTTCAAATGGCCGGTTTGGATGCACTGGATGGGGCCGCTCTGGCCGGTGGGGATGGTTGTGCCGGAGATCAGCCTGTGGCTCGCGCCGCTGCCCCTGTGCTTCGCCGCTGGCGCATGGTTCTTGCGGCGCAGCCATCGGGTCATTACCGCGGCCTCCGTCTGCCTCTGCATCGCAGCGTTCTCTCTGTTTCTCAAGCCCACATTGCAGGCATGTCGACTGGGACGAACCCTTCCGGCGCGGCTTGCGGCGTCATTTGGACCGGCGACGCCGCCAGAGGCGCCCTTTTCCATCACTACCGCCATTTTTCCCCGCACGCCCAGGCCAGTGGCCATCGAAACGATGGAATACACGAACCTTCAAATGCTGGAATTTTACCGTGCGGTCGGACGGGTCCCGGCACCGTGTGTCATCGTCGTTCACGGCGGCAGTTGGGTCGGGGGCAACCGCAAGAACGACGGCACGAAACGATGGTTGAACGACTGGATTGCACTACATGGATATGCTGTTGCATCCATCGACTATCGGCTGGCCCCGGAGTTTACCTGGCCGGCACAACGTGACGACCTCCTGTCCGCCATTTCATTCTTGCGGGCGCACGCGGCGCAGTTGGGCATCGACCCCGCACGCTTCGTCCTGCTCGGCCGTTCAGCGGGAGGTCAAATGGTGACGGCGACAGCTTATATGAAGCACGATCCGGGAATTCGCGGGGTGATTGCGATCTACGCGCCGACCGACTTTTACTTGACATGGGAATCCGCGACGCATCCCGGCAATCTCGACCACCGATTGAACCTTGAAATGTTTCTTGGCGGGACGCCCGCCAGCGCCATCGCCTCCTATGACAGCGCGAGCGGCGCTATGCTCGTAAACGCAGGCGCTCCTCCAACATTGATCCTGCAAGGTGGACTGGATATCAACGTCTTCAAAAGGCAAGGCGAACTATTGGACGAGAAACTTGCCGCCGCAGGTGTGCCGCACGCGCTCGTCTCGCTACCCTGGGCCGCGCACGGTTTCGATCTGGTCGATTTTGACAGCCCCGGCGGGCAAATCGAGACGTACGCTGTTGACTGGTTCCTCTTGACAGTTACCCGATGATTCCGGAACGTCAAGCCCCGGCTTCGACAGTGCCAAAACACGCCCCGAAACGTCGGGTGCGTTCGGATCGGACCTGGAGTTACCATGAGGCGATTTACCATTGGCGTGTTTTTGTGCTTTCTCGGCGGGTGCGCGTCGCCGCATACTACACAGTCCAGTCAAGTAACAGGAGATCCACACTTGAGGCTCGGCAACTTCTCAGTGAGCCTTGCCGTCAAGAATCTCGGCGCGTCGCGAGAGTTCTATGAAAAGCTCGGCTTTCGGGTGGTCGGCGGCGATCCGGCGAAGAACTGGCTGATCATGCAGAACGAAACCGCCACAATCGGGCTTTTCCAGGGGATGTTCGACAAGAACACATTGACGTTCAACCCAGGCTGGGACCGCTCCAGCAACATCTTGCCCGATTTCGAGGACGTGCGCGACATTCAGCGGGTGCTGAAGAGTCGAGGCCTCGCCCTGGCGCCCGCCGCCGACGAGTCCACTTCTGGGCAGGCGTTCCTGATGCTGCTCGACCCCGACGGGAACCCGGTCCTGATCGATCAGCACGTGCCCAGCCCGCGCAAATGAGCCGGCGGGATATGCTGCGACGTAGGATGAGCCAGTTTTCGGCACGTTTATCCTGGATCGCCCCGTTGACCTTATTTCTGTGTAACACTTCAGCCGTGTGCAGCGCCGTCCGGCGATTCGGATGACTAAATACGTTGTTCGGCGCATGTAAGGTATTGCGCCGGCGCGGTGCCTCTGCTACATAATC
>Ga0182024_10016618_pt1 | contig 13936 bp, 9 predicted proteins | sample P32metaG_FD_120480 | JGI IMG/M metagenome (GOLD analysis project Ga0182024, IMG submission 120480) | Permafrost microbial communities from Stordalen Mire, Sweden - P3-2 metaG (Illumina Assembly) | ecosystem: Environmental > Terrestrial > Soil > Wetlands > Permafrost | place: Sweden: Stordalen... | reverse complement strand
TGTCTCCTCAAAGACGCTGGTGTGGCCGATGTATTGCGCGCCGGGCATCGCCGGGTTGGGATTGCGGACGCGTCCGAGGTAGGTGGTCCGCGGGCGCGTGCCAAGGTAAGCCAGCACGCCGTAACCCCGTTCGTCCTGCTTGGCAATCGTCACCTTGCTCGCCGGGTCGTTCAGGTTGCCAAAAACAATCGCTTCCGCCGGGCACACCTGCTGGCAGGCGACCTTGAACGAGTCGGTCGGCAGCGTGATGTCGCCCGAACCCGCGCCTCCATTATTCGATCTGCGGAGCTGGCTGATCTTCGCCTCCTCGATGCGCTGCACGCAGTAGGTGCACTTCTCCATGACGCCGCGCATGCGCACCGACACGTTCGGGTTCTTTTGCAGCATGAGGCTCTCGGGCGATCCCTTGTAGGTGAGCGGACCGTCCCTGCCCGCGAGCGGACCGAGATAAAGCTCGTTGGTCACGCCGAGGACGGGCAGCTTCACGTTCTGGATCGGGCGGTCGTTGTAGTTGAAGAAATTGAACCGGCGCACCTTGTAGGGGCAGTTGTTGGCGCAGTAACGCGTGCCGATGCAACGGTTGTAGGCCATGACGTTGAGACCCTCCTCGTTGTGGACGGTGGCGTTGACCGGGCAGACCGGCTCGCACGGAGCGTTCTCGCATTGCTGGCAGGCCATCGGCTGGATGAGCATCTGCGGATCGTCGAGGTAGTCCGAATTCGGCAGCGGATCGCCCGTGGCGTCGCCCTGCGGCGGATTGTCACTGGCAAAATAGCGGTCGTTGCGGATCCAGTGCATTTCGCGGCCGCGGATGACCTGGAATTTGCCGACGATGGGGATGTTGTTTTCGGCCTGGCAGGCGACGACGCAGGCGCTGCAACCAACGCAGGTGTTGAGATCGATGCTCATGCCCCAGGCGGGACGTTCATGCTGGTAAGTCGCCGAGTTGAGCTGCGGGTTGTCATAGCCCGACTCGTAATTCTGATAGCCCGTTTTCAGCCCCTGCGGAACGTCCTTGTCGATGCTGATTTCCTGCACAAACGCGGGATCGGTGTGATATTTGTCGAGCGGTGCTTCGCGCACCAGGCCGCGCCCTTCCATCGAGTTGTGCTCCTGCGTGATGGCCAGCGGCCATGTCTTCTCGATCTTCTCGATTTTGACGCCGGTGACGAAGCCTGGGGTGCTGGACGTGCGAAGCTGGTAGACGTTGAATCCCGCGCCCTCGGCGACCCGAAGCGGAGAAGTGACTTGTTTTTCCACCTGCGTCGCATTCGTAATGCGTGGTCCAGTGCGGCCCCAGCCAAGCGCGATGGTCAGCGTCGGGTCGGCCTGGCCGGGCGCGATGAGGACGGGCAATTCCATGCTGCGGCCATCGGGGGTGGTGACTTTGACCATCGGAAACGCGGTCATCGGATCGACATCTGGAATGGGGAGGGTCAACAGACGTGGGCCGGTGTCGGTGTTGGGCAGATCGCCGAGATTGTCGTTCGCGGAGACGATCCTGATGCCCAGCGCCACGGCGGTTTTCGGACTGATATAGAGCGCGTTGTCCCAGGTGAGCTTGCTTATGGGATCGGGCAATTCCTGAAGCCAGCCGTTGTTGGCGTAGCGGCCATCATCCACACAGCCAAGCACGAAATTGAGTTCGTATTCGCCCAGCTGGAGCGGACGGCCCGCCGCTTGCTGAAGGCCTTTTTGCGCGCTGGCATTGGAACTCACGGCCGCCATTCCGGCGACGCCGCCGACTATCGGGAAACTTTGCGCCAAGGTCCATCCATCATGAACGAATTTGTGCCAGGCGTTTTGAAAGACACTCGGCGCCGTCGTGTTGCCGATTGAGAGGCCTCCGGTTAACGTACCAAACGTCTCCTGGATATATTCCGGCCCTGTCGCCTTTGGCAGACCGGCCAGCGCGGCGAGGAGGTCCAATTCGGAAATGCCGTCGTAGAGCGGAAGAATCAGCGGCTGCTGGCAAAGATAGGCGGTGGAATCGTAAGCGAGCGAATCACCCCACGATTCGAGGAAGTGGGCGGCGGGCAGATGGGTCGTGCTCGTAGCACTGGTTTCGTCCACATAGAGACCGAGCCGGATGACTTGATCGACCTGGGTGAGCAGGCCGTCGAAGCCGAGGTCGGCGGGCGCGTTGAAGGCCGGGTTGCCGCCGATGACGAAGAGCGTCTTGACCGCGCCCTGGCTGATTTGTTCCGCGAGATCGGCGATGCTGGCCGCGTTGACGTGGGGAACGAAGCGCGAGAAAACCGTGATGTCCTCGTTGCCGAGCGTTTTATTGATCTGCGCGACCATCGCCTGCACTTCGGGCGGCTGCTGGCTGCCGCAGATGACGAGCGACCGGCCTTTGGCGTTGCCAAGATCGGCAGCCATTGCCGTGATCCACGCATCGACGTTGGGATCTGAAAAAGCAGAGAATGTGCTCAAGGCTCCCCCAACCGCACCAAGCTTGCTGTAGAGCAGCGTGGCAACCGCGCCAATCGCACTGGAAGGCATCCGCAGCCGATGATCGGCCATGCCGCCGGTAAGCGAGAAACGGCCCTCCACACAATAGAGACGCGACATCGTTTCCTGCGTCTTGCCGAGGCGGCGGCGGCCCGCGGCGAATCCGGCAATGGTCTGCACCGTGCCTTCGGAAGCGCCGAGGAAATCGGCATCGAGCGAGAGAATCACGTCGGCTTTCGAGAAATCGTAAGAAATCGAGGGATCGCCCGCCCACGGTTCGTACTCAGCCCACATGAGCTTGGGGAACGCTTTCTGGACTTCGCCGCGTAACCGTTCGCGCGTGGGCGACGCGCTCGGCTCGGTGAGAATGGCGAGGCCGTCGCCGCCTGACGCAAGATAATCGCTTTTGAGTTTGGCGAACGCCTTCCAGAAATCGTCCCAGGTTCCTTCAGTGTAATCTTTGCCACGCTCGACGGCGTTCAAGACGACTTTCGAGCGGTCCGGATCGTAAAGATCAAGCACCGCCGACTGGCCAAAGATGTCGGTCGAGCCGTTAAAGCCGGGCACGTTGGGATTGCCTTCGAGCTTGGTGGGACGTCCGTTATAGGTCGTCGCGATGAGCGGAATCGCTCCGCCGCGTCTCGGCATGGACGTCGCGTAATGGAGCGCGTTGCCGGGAATCTGCCACTCGACACCCTTACTGTACGGCACCATGTGAAGCTCCGGACGGCGGCAGCCGGTGAGTCCCAGCCCGGCCAGCGCGATGGACGCACCCATGAATTGCATGAAGCCGCGACGCGTGACTTCGTTGCCTTCAAGTTCCGCCGCGCCTTGGGGGAATTCCCGCTCCAGTTTCGCGCGAAACTCCGGTGTGTCCGCGAATTCCTCGAGGCTGCGCCAGTATTTTTTGCCCGTGGCCGAAGCCGGGGGATGGTTAAAAATGCGTTTCATCGGTGGCACCCTGCGCAATCTTTCGGCGGATTGATTTTCCAGTCCTGGACCAGTTTCTTGCCCAGCTCAGCCTGAGTCGTGCCAGCCGGTGGCGTCCAGTCGAGATTAAAGATCGGCGATTGACCGCCCGGCGTGGCGGCGGCGATGGGCCGGACAAATTCCTGCGGGTTGCGATGGCAATTGAGGCACCAGCCCATGCTTTGGGATTCGTGCTGGAAAACGACGTTCATTTCGTTGACCTTGCCGTGGCAGCTGACGCAACTCACGCCGCGATTCACGTGGGCCGAGTGGTTGAAATAGGCGTAGTCGGGCACGTTGTGGATTTTCACCCAGGCAATCGGCTGGCCGGTGGCCCAGCTATCCCTGACCGGTTGGAGCTTCGGGTTGTCCTTCTGGATGTCCCGATGACAATTCATGCAGGTCTGGGTGGTGGGAAAATTGGAGTGACCGCTGACTTCGACGTAGCTGTGGCAATAGCGGCAGTCCAGGCCGAGCTGGCCGACGTGAATGTCATGCTGAAAATGGACCGGTTGCACAGGCTGATAGCCGACGCGCGAATACTTGGGCGTGAAATAATACCAGACGGCCATAGTCGCCAGGCCACCCACGATCGCCAGGGCCGCACCGGCCTTGATGACTGTCTGGTTGGTGCCTTTGGGGAAGATGTTGGCCATGGCGCGTCGAGGAGGCTTTTAACCTCTCCACCCTTCATTCTCCGTTGATATAAAGAAATTATGACAACTCATTGCTCGCACCCGCCTTGTGGTTACCAGACGCTTCATATGCGGGCAACCGGAATTGTGTTTTTTTCGTAATGTTTTTTTTGTTGGGCTGTCAGACGAACTAATACCGCAAAAAATGCGATGGTGGAGACGCCCCATTTTACGCAGCCAGATTAAACCAGCCGGCCATGGGAAAGCATGACGATGACGTCGCCGGCCTCAATCCGATAGGTTCCGGGCGGATGCTGGAGCAGGGCGCCATCCGGCTTTTTGATGGCGAGGACGAGGCAGTGCGATTCAATGCCTCGAAGCAATTGCTGGACGGTTTTACGGTCATTCACCCCATTGGCCACCACCGCATGCTCGACGATTTCGACGCCAAGTTCCTTGAGGTCGTTGTTAATGTGCCGACTGCCGTCCTTGAGGATGCTGTCGAGCGAGGGATGGGTGATGCTGTTCGCGATCTGCATGCCCCCGACAAAAGCGGGCAGGATGATTTCGTTGGCGCCGGCCTGTTTAAGCTTTTTTTCCGTGGCCGGATCTTCCGCGCGGGCGATGATCCGCAAATCAGGACGCATATTCCTCGCGGTAAGCGTGATGAAAACATTGATCATGTCGTTGGGCAGCACGGTGGCCAGGACCACGGCCCGTTCGATGTGCGCCTCGGAGAGCGTGCCCTCGTCGCCGGCATCGCCGATGAGCGCCTGGAAGCCGTGACCTTGCGCCAGGGCGACCCGCTCGGCATTATTGTCGAGAACGAGGAACGGAAATTTTTTCGCGTTGAGGTCGCGGGCCAGGACCTGCCCGATGCGTCCATAACCGCAAATGATGGCGTGACCCGTGATGGACTCGATGTCCTTGGATTTTCGATGTTCTTCCATAGCTTTTCCTATTTCTCCTTCGGTGATGAAGCGGACCAACGAGCCGACAAAGTAGACCTTGCTGGCATCACCGGCCACGATGATGCACATGGTAATGGCGCGAAGCATGGGCGTCGCGACCGGCTCGACTTCCTCGTAACCCACCGAAAAGACTGTGATGATCACCATGTAAAAGGCGTCGGAGAGCGTCCAGCCTTCGAGGCGATAAGCGGTGGTCCCGATGGCGATGACGCCGAGGAACATCAGGGCGCCGATATAGAGACCATACATCGACTTTCGGAAGATGATGCTCTTGGGGGACTCAGCCACGAGACACCCCAACGCACGCTCCATGCCATCTAAGTCTGCTTCTGTAGCGGCGGTCTATGACCGCCGAACGCATAAGCAAACCGCTTGAGTTTATCCTCGGCGGTCATAGACCGCCGCTACAGAAGAACCGAATGCCCAGGACCTAACCAAGCTTCCCGCTCACGACCCGCTTTTGTAAGCGCACGCTGAGGAAGCCGGACCACTCCATTGTACATCGCTTCCTGTCGCCTGTGGCGACCGGGCACCAAGCTGTTGACACCCCATTTTAGTCCTCTATTGTGAGATGCGATGAGCCTGCCAAAGGCTGCATACCTGCTCCTTTCAGTTGAACCGCCTTATGTGCAATTTTCGTAGATCGAGCAGGCCACGGGCAATAGCGAACGCCGGCAAATTGAGTTATTATGTTTGAACTTCCCCAACCACTCCACCCGGCGCTCGTCCATTTTCCTATCGTCTTGATTATTCTCGGGACCGTTGCGGCGGTGTTTTCACTTGTGCTTGACCGATGGCACATACGGGAATGGACGGCGGTGCTCCTCGTCCTGGCCGCCCTCGGAGCGGTGGCCGCAACATGGTCAGGAGGAGACCAAGCCAGAGAAGTCCGTCCTACGCTTTCGCCCGCGGTGAAGCAGCTCTTGCATAATCACGCGGAATGGGGTGAGACAACCCGCAACGTCACCCTGGCTGCCGCTGCTCTTGCGGTAATCGCTCTCGCGTTGCAGAGATTGCCGCGGCTTGCCTTGGCCGTCAGGTTGATTCTCGTGCTCGTTGCTTTGGGCGCGACATGGAGTGTGATTCAAACGGGCCATTTCGGTGGAGAGATGGTTTATCACCAAGGCGTCGGCACATCAAAGGCTGCCTCACCATGAGTCTGCGCGAGTAGGGACTACCCGTAGTTGCTAATCCTACCCGAGCTTCCCGGTCGCGACCCGCTTTTGTAAACGCACGCTGAGAAAGCCGGGCACGATCTCGTTGGACCGGATCACGGCGTTGGCCCGTTTCAGCCGCCGGCTCAAGATGATGTTGATGCCCAGAATCGCCGCGCAACCGCTCCCGGGCCAGTCGAGCAGAAATTGCTGGAGGGAGTCCGCGTCGATGGACCAAAGCTGCCCGGCTTGAAGGCTCGTCACCGTGGCGGAGGCGCGGTCCGGGTGAAAGATCGCAACCTCGCCCAGGCAATCGCCCGTCCCCACGGTGTCGAGATGCGCCTCATTTCCCAGTGCCGCAGTGGTGATGTTGAAGGTTCCGCTCAGCACGATGTAAAGATGGGTGTTCACATCCCCTTCCCGAATGAGGATCTCTCCCGGCGCGGTGGAAACAACGCTGCCGTAGCTGGCGAATTGCTGACGGGATTCGTCATCCATAAAGGCGAGAATTCCGCTGCGTGAAAGGATCACTTGGGACATGGAAATTGCTAAAAAGGGATCGTTAGGGTAGGACTCAACTTCCCGTGAAAGCAATTTAATTTGGTATCGATCTTATGGAAGACTCCAACAAATCCGACGAATCGACTTCTCCCCTCGATGCGTATGCCACCCAGAAATCATCCGAACAGGCCCCGGCACTGCCAGCGCTCGGAATTTTGGCCGGATTGAGCGATCTCTCGCTGACCAATCTGGCCTCTTACGGCCGTTACCATCGATTTCCCGCCGGAACCGAAATTATCCGCGAGGGCGAAAGCCAGGATCGCTTTTACGTCGTCGTTTCGGGGCTTTTAGCCATCAGCGCCCGCGCCCGCAACATGGAGATGCCCCTGAGCGAGGCCAGGGCGGGCGAATGTCTCGGTGAAGTGAGCCTGCTGGAGCCAGGCCCCGCTTCCGCCAGCGTCCGGGTCGTGGAAGACGCCATGCTCTGGAGCATGGACATCGGCGACTTGCGCGCTTATCTCTCCGAACATACCGGCGGCGCCGGGGCTTTGCTCATGGGCATGGCCACCTGTTTAAGCAAACGCCTTCGACAGGCCAACCAGTTGATCGCCCAACATCGCGTGCTGCCGGTGGAAACGCTTCCCCAAGGCCGGGAACGGGCCATCACCGCCAGCAATGCTCCGGTGCAGATCGGTTTCTTCGACCGGCTCAAGCAAACCATCGCCATTCCTAAAAAAGTCCGGATTTCAACGAAGATCAAGATGTAGCGTTTATTCTCGTCCCGGCGATAAGTTGCGAAGCGGCAGAGAACGGCATTTTTTCCAAGATTTAGAGGTTGCGCTTCGTTTTGCGCTCATTACACTTCGCCCTCTTACCCCCGAAAGAATCAATTAAAATAATCGTTATCTATGGAGAACTTCTTACTACAAAACGGCATCTTCGTCGCAATCGCTCTTGGCCTTCTCGCCGTCGCCGTTGCAGTCATACTTGCGCTTAAGGTTCGCTCGGCCGATACGGGCACCGACCTCATGCGCGAAGTTGCTTCCGCCATTGAAGAAGGCGCCAAGGCTTACCTGAGCCGCCAGATCAAGACGATCGGCGCGATCGCGGTGGTTATTTTCCTTCTGATTTTAATTTCCAAGGGTATCGCCGTCGACTGGGCCTCAGGCTGCGTGACGGCCTTCGGGTTTGTCATCGGCGCGACCTGCTCGCTGCTGGCCGGCTTCATCGGCATGCGCGTGGCGGTGCTGGCCAACGTCCGCACGACCCAGGCCGCGACGATCGGCGCACAGCCCGCTTTACGCATGGCCTTTAACGGTGGCGCGGTAACGGGCCTGCTCGTGGTCGGCCTTGCTCTTACGGCGGTGGGTGGATTTTACCTAGGCGCCAACGCCTACTTCGCACCCGATCAGAAGAAGGCCCTCGACGCGCTCGTCGGTCTCGCGCTCGGAGCCAGTCTCATTTCCGTCTTTGCCCGTCTCGGCGGCGGCATCTACACCAAGGCCGCGGACGTCGGCGCAGACCTCGTCGGCAAGATCGAGCAGAACCTCGACGAAGATGATCCCCGCAATCCGGCCACCATCGCCGACAATGTGGGCGACAACGTGGGCGATTGCGCCGGCATGGCCGCCGACGTGTTCGAGACCTTTGCGGTCAGCCTCATTGGCAGCGTGCTGGTCGCGTCCCTGACCTATTCCGGCCAACCCCAGTACATCATTTTCCCCTTCCTGCTCTGCGGTCTCGCCGTCATCGCCTCGGTCATCGGCATTATCTTTATCAACGTGGGCGGACTGCACCCGTCCAAAGCGCTGCTGGTGGGCGTGGCGCTGAGTGCGGTCATCGCCGGCATTCTCTTCCTGCCGCTGACCATGATACTTTTCCCCGGCATGGATCGGACCTTCACCTACCGTCCAGAGTGGGTTTGCATTTATGTGCCGACGCTGGTCGGACTGGCCATGACCTTCATCACCGTGATGATCACCAACTATTATACAGCGACAGAATTCGCCCCGGTGCGCAAAATCGCGAAGGCCTCTGAAACGGGCCATGCGACGAACATCATCGCGGGCCTCGCCGTGGGCCTGCACGCGACGTTGCTGCCGGTCTTTTTCATCGGACTTTCGATCCTGGTTTCGTATCACTTCCATCAACTCTACGGCGTGGCCATTGCGGTGGTGAGCATGCTCAGCCTTTCCGGCATCATCATCTCGCTCGACGCCTTCGGCCCGATCACCGACAACGCGGGCGGCTTGGCCGTCATGTCGAAGCTTCCGAAGGAAATTCGCAAGATCACCGACGAACTCGACGCCATCGGCAACACGATGAAGGCCGTGACCAAGGGTTACGCCATCGCTTCCGCCGGCCTCGCCGCGCTGGTGCTGTTCCGTTCTTATATCGGCGAATTGCAGGCGCATCGGCTTATCCTTCACCCGGATGCGGTGCCGATCACTTTCGGCCTGGATGAACCGATCATCCTGATCGGCCTCTTCATCGGCGGCGTGCTGCCGTTCCTCTTCGTGGCCTATACGATGGATGCGGTCGGCAAAGCGGCAGGTGCCGTCGTGCGCGAAGTGCGCCGCCAGCTCGCGGCCCATCCCGGCATTTTGAATCACACCGAAAAACCCGAATACGGCACCTGCGTCGATATCGTGACAAAGGCCGCGCTGCAGGAAATGATTTTTCCCGCGCTCCTGCCCGTGTTGGCCGTGCTGCTGGTGGCTGGTTTCCTGGGCGCGAAGGCGCTCGGCGCCGTGCTGGTCGGCACGATTGTAACGGGGCTCTTTATCGGCATCTCGCTGACCTCCTCGGGCGGCGCATGGGACAACGCCAAGAAATTCATCGAAGAAGGCAACTACGGCGGCAAAGGCTCGGTCGCGCATGCGGCGGCGGTCACCGGCGACACGGTCGGCGATCCCTACAAGGACACTTCCGGTCCCGCGATCAATCCGATGATCAAAGTCGTCAACATCGTCGCCATCCTTATCATCCCGCTGTTTTTCTAAGCCACATCCGGTCAATTTGACGGAATTAAAGAAGGGGAGTCACACAGAGTGGCTCCCCTTTTTGTTTTTAACCCCTTCGAACTCAGTCCTGCCTTCCCCTCTTCCCCCACCTCTTCAGTCCTCCGTGCGAAACCTTTACCCTTCCCGTGCCTTCTTAATTCCGTAAATTTGGTTAATTTGGTAATTCCGTAATGGTTCCCCTCCCCATGGACATCATCAACCGCGCTCAAGCCGACGCCTAATGTCCGGGATCGCCCTTGCGGCTGGCCTCGAAAAGAAACCACGTCCGCCTTTCCGTCTCATCGACCCAAGTCTCGATCAGGCTGGCGCTGGCGATGTCGCCATGCTCGTCACACACCTCGTGCGCTTCCCGGAATCGCGTCGTGAGAGTCTTATTGTCCTCGCGCAGTTCGGCCAGCATGTCGCCCGGATCGACATAATCGGCATCATTGTCCGATAACCGCTGCAGCTTGGAAATCTGGCCGATGGACCGGAGCGTCATGCCGCCGATTTTGCGCACGCGTTCGGCCAGCGGATCGGTCATCGCAAAAATCTGTTCCGACTGCTCATCCAGAAGAAGATGGTAATCGCGGAAATGCGGCCCGCTCATATGCCAGTGAAAGTTCTTCGTCTTGAGATAGAGCGCGAAGACATCGGCCAAAAGGGCGTTCAGCGCACCGGAGATGTCTCGGGTCGCCTTGGGATGAAGATCGGTTGAAGTGGCAAGAGGCGCTTCCTGACGGCGGACAAGGGTTGCTCGATTGGATGTAGTCATAGGAATGGAATCTCGTGCGGAAAGGCCGGGAGCGCAACCCAAAGAAAGATTCAAAATCTCGGTAGGATTTGTATCCTTTGGGCGCTTTGACCCAACAACGCACCCTCTTCCACACCTTCGACGCTCCCGAACAGGCCCTCGCGCTCGATGGCGGGCAGACGTTTGCGCCCTACACGGTCGCCTACCAAACTTGGGGCCAGCTCAATGCCGACCGCTCCAACGCGATCCTGATTTTCCACGCGCTCAGCGGTGATTCCCATGTCTCCGGCGAGCACGAAGATGGCCGCGCCGGTTGGTGGGACCTGATGGTCGGGCCGGGCTGCGCCTTCGACACCGACCGTTACTTTATCATCTGCGCCAACGTCCTCGGTGGCTGCAAAGGCTCGACCGGCCCCAGTTCGACGAACACGGCGACAGGCCGTCCCTACGCCATGGAATTTCCGGTCATCACGATCCACGACATGGTCCGCGCGCAGCGACCGCTGCTCGACCTGCTCGGCATCGAAAAACTTCTCGCGGTCACCGGCGGCAGCATGGGCGGGATGCTCGCGCTTGCCTTCACCCAGCTTTATCCGGAGATGACCGGGCGGGCCGTCGTGCTCGCCTCGGCAGCGGCGCAACACGCCCAGGCCATCGCGTGGAACAAGATCGGACGCCGCGCGATCATGAACGATCCGCTCTGGCGCGACGGCAATTATTACGACGCGCCCGAAGGCCCGCCCAAGCGCGGACTCGCCGTGGCGCGGATGATCGGCCACGTGACCTACATCAGCGAGGGCGCGATGGACCGCAAATTCGGGCGCGCGTTGCAAGCCGCCGAAAAGGAGAGCTTTTCCTTCGGCGTCGATTATTCGGTGGAGAGTTACCTTGCCTACCAAGGCAGCATTTTCCACCAACGCTTCGACGCCAATTCGTATCTCTACATCACGCGCGCCATCGACTACTTCGACTTCTCAGCGAAAACGGGTGGCGATCTCACCGCGGCCTTCGCCGAAACTCGCGCGCGTTTTCTCTTTCTATCCTACGATGCCGACTGGCTCTATTCATCCGAGCGCATGCAAGCCATGGCCGACGCCGCCCTCACCGCCGGTCGCGAAGCCTTGCATCACAAAATCCACGCGCCCCTCGGCCACGACGCGTTCCTCGTCCAAAAGGAACCGCAGACGGAGTTGATCCGGGAGTTTTTGTCGTGAACTACCAACTGGGATTTACCGACAAAGCGAGAAGAGCCCTGCGGCTGCTACCAAAATCAGTACGGCAAGAGATCGGCTATAAAATATACCTCATGCAGAACAATCTTGCCGGTGATGTGAAGAAGCTCGAAGGTTCTCAGAACGAATATCGCCTACGCGTCGGAAAGTATCGAGTTATCTTTGAACTCGCAGGCGACACGATTTCGGTTTATAAGATTGGTGATCGAAAGGACATCTATCGATGAGCGCAATCACTTCCAAAATGAGACCGTCTCGGCAGCTTGATCTTCAGATCAAGCAGGGAAAAGTGCTCCTGCGTAAACTAAAAGAAACCTTGGAGGATTTGGACGATCGTCTCGAGCTTGCCAAAGCAAAGGCAGAAAATGGAGGCAAACCTCTTATCCCATGGGAGATCGTCGCCAAGGAACTCGGTATTCGTCCTCCTCCGAAAAAGCGTCCGCGAAAAGTCCTTCGCGCCTAGTCGGAAGAGTTGAAGGTGCTTGCCGGCTGCGTTGGAGACGTGGAAGAAGAAGTAGCAGAAACCCGCCGAGCCTGGCGAGTGCGCTCGTGAGCAAGAAAGGCTGCTACTGCCTCGCGCACGAAAGCTTTGCGGAGTTCAATCTTGGTGCGCATCCAAACGCCGAGCTTCAGGATAAGCTGGAACTCCTCAGCGGAGTAATCCCATCGGTAGTTGTTGCAGAGCGCTTGAGCCGGAAGCTAGTTGTCCGCACTGTGTGTGCCGCCTGCGCTGTGTGCGAGAACATGGTCGGCGTTCCATGCGGACTTGCCGATAGGCCCTCCACAAATATGGCAACGTCCGTCGGTCTTGGCTAGAATGTCGGCGCGCTCGGAACGCGAGAGTAACTGTCTAGCTGGACGGGTGGAACGTGCCGCTTCCTTGTGCCCCTCACGCTTGCGACGAAGCTGCCGCAAATGGGTGGAGAAGCTCGCCTCGGACGCAGTGTATTCGGCTTCGTTCAAGGGAGAAGTTTCGCTCTGCAACAAGGCGATGTCAATTTTCCATCCCTAAATCCCCTCTTTGCTCAAAATCTCTTAAAAATGTAGGCTCCCCAGGCTTTTTAAGCAAAACCACGAAAACGGTCCGGCAGTCAGCGGCCCCTTCCGAACTGCTCGACAAGTTCACGATGACCGCTTGTAATAATTAGGCCATGAGCCATCCCCCCGAACTCACCGTACCGCCGCCCAATCACCGACTTGAATCCGACAGCATGGGCAAAATTGCCGTGCCCAACGACCGCTATTATGGCGCGCAGACGGCACGCTCGCTGATTCATTTCGACATCGGCACCGACCGGATGCCGCTCGAAGTGATCCATGCTTTCGGCGTCCTGAAAAAAGCGTGCGCGCTGGTAAACCTCGATTTGGGCAAGCTCTCGCCCGATCTGGCCGAACTGATCGCCACCGCCGCCGACGAGGTGGCCGAGGGCAAGCTCGACAGCCATTTCCCGCTGCGCGTCTGGCAGACCGGTAGCGGCACGCAGAGCAACATGAACGTCAACGAGGTGATCTCCAACCGCGCTATCGAAATGGCAGGCGGAGTCCTCGGCACAAAGAAGCCGGTTCATCCCAACGATCACGTGAACATGTCGCAGTCGTCAAACGACACATTTCCAGGCGCCATGTCCGTCGCCGCGACGCTGGAAACGGAACGGACGCTGCTGCCCGCGGTGAAAATGTTGCGCGACGCACTCGACATCAAGCAGGATGAATTCGCCAATATCGTGAAGATCGGCCGGACGCACCTGATGGACGCGACTCCCCTCACCCTCGGCCAGGAATTTTCGGGCTACGTGGCCATGCTCGACGCGGACCTCAAGCGGATCAGGTCAGTGCTGCCCGGCCTGGCGGAACTGGCCCTGGGCGGCAGCGCGGTCGGCACGGGGCTGAATACGCATCGCGAGTTCGCCAAACGCGTGGCGCGCAAGATCGGGGAATTGACCGGCTACCCGTTCGTCACCGCGCCGAACAAGTTCGCGGCGCTCGCGTCGCACGACTCGCTGGTCATGGCCAGCGGCGCGCTGAAGACGCTGGCGGCATCGCTGATGAAGATCGCCAACGACCTGCGCTGGCTCGCGAGCGGCCCCCGCTGCGGCATTGGGGAAATCTCGCTGCCCGAAAACGAGCCGGGCTCCTCAATCATGCCGGGCAAGGTGAACCCGACCCAGTGCGAGGCGATGACCATGGTCGCCGTGCAGGTGATGGGCAACGACGCGGCCATCGGCTTCGCGGGATCGCAGGGCAATTTCGAGCTGAATGTCTTC
>Ga0182024_10016617_pt1 | contig 13937 bp, 9 predicted proteins | sample P32metaG_FD_120480 | JGI IMG/M metagenome (GOLD analysis project Ga0182024, IMG submission 120480) | Permafrost microbial communities from Stordalen Mire, Sweden - P3-2 metaG (Illumina Assembly) | ecosystem: Environmental > Terrestrial > Soil > Wetlands > Permafrost | place: Sweden: Stordalen... | reverse complement strand
TCTTTCTTCGCTCGCCGGACGGTACGTGGGCGCCGACTATGCCGCCGAAATGATTAGTGCGTGCCAAAAGAAGTTTCCCCATCTCGAATTCGAAAATGTTGATGCCGCCGACCTTTCGATATTCGCTGAGTCAACTTTCGATGCAATAGTGATGGCCTTTAATGGCATCGACTCACTTTTTCCTGATGAGTCCCGCTATCGGGCTTTCCGTGAGATGCACCGTGTACTGAAGCCGAAAGGCATTTTGATTTTCTCTGCTCACAACGTGCGATCCATTTTCGTGCGGCCATCCTGGAATCCGCTGCGGCTGGCTGGCCTCGCGGAAAAAATTGTGGGCAGCAACTCCGTTTTGTATCGGCCCCTGCTCTCGATCCTGACAACTCTGCGCGTCGTGGTCGCTTTCTGGCAAGCGACAGCCAGGTCGCTGGTTCGCATCGCCCTCAGGCTCCCAACCCGTGCGTTTTGGGTTGGAGAAGGGTACCTGATAGACGCAGCGCATGGCGGGATGAGAATCCACCTTTCGACTCCTGAAACCGCCGAGCGAGAACTCAACCGATTCGGTTTCCGCCTGCTGCGTGTTCTCGGCGACGACTATCCGCAGGTCAGCCGGCTTTACGTCACAGATTGGTACTACTACGTCTTCTCCAGCGCAGAGGCCACTGGAGGAGGTAAAGTTTGCGGATAGTCCTGCTGAGGAAAATTCCGGACGAGCCTTCTCTGCGGCAGTGTTGGAACGACCTGGTTCTCCATATGGAGCGGCCCCAGGTTTTCTATACCTGCGAATGGGCTCTCGCTCTGCAGTCTGCATATCAAACTCAGAATCTCTTGCTGTTTCTCGGCTACGACGGCGAAGATTTGGTGGGAGTGGCATGCCTCAGCACAGATCCTCACCAACAAACGGTAAGTTTTCTTACGGCTACTACCGGCGATTACTGTGAGTTCCTGAGTTCACCGCAGCGGCGAGAAGAGTTCGTCGAGGCGGTTTTTAATGAACTGCGTCAACTCGGTGTGCGCAATCTGGTGCTTGCGAATTTGCCGGCGGATTCGGCGACCCCTGCCGCGCTTCGCTCAGCGGCAAAGAAATGTGGTTTTCACTTTTACATTCGGCCGGCATACCTCTGCCCGCAAGCAGAGTTGGGCTCCGGGTCAAAACGCCAGGAGTTAAAGACTACGGTGACTGGCAAACGGCAGTTTCGCCGTTGCTTGAAAGCGATGGAGCGTGAGGGGCGGGTTACATGTACTTATCTTCGCTCCTGGCCCGAGGTTGAAGCTGTTCTACCCGACTTCTTCGATGCTCATGTGGCGCGCTTCCGCGCTAAACGGGGCGTCAGCTTCCTCTCCGCGCCGGAGCGCCGTCTCTTCATGGAGGAACTCGCCCGAAGATTCTCCGGCACCAGCATCGTCACCTTGACCATATTAAAGATCGGGGAACGTCGCGTTGCCTGGAGCTATGGTTTCCAATTCCATGATGGTTGGTCTTTGTATCAGACAACTTTCGACACTCGGGACGAAGAGAATTCTCCGGGATACTGCCTGCTTGCGAAGATTCTGATAGAAGCCTGCGACATGAACTCCCTGAGCCGCGTCGATATGGGGTTAGGAGCAGAGGCTTATAAAGAGTGGTTTGCAAACGGCACTCGCCAGACTCTCTACGCCACGCTAACCACGTCTCCAGTGCGCCACTTGCGCGAGATGGCAAGGTATCGCATCGCGACCGGCCTGAAACAATTTCCGAAACTCGATGCCGCCATCCGAAATGCGCGATCCCGATTGAAGGCGTAAAAATCCCACCCCCGGGGTGCCAATCTGGTTATTACTAAAATTATTCGTTTGCCTTGACCCGCCTGCCGTTCAGGGCGGTAAATAGCTATCAGTAGTGCCCCTAGGGGTTTGGAGTCGTCTGCTTGGGAAAGAGCTTGCTTCCTGAAGATGTCCGAAGTGCCTATCCGGTTGAGCAGTGGAATTTCCCTGCGTGGGCGAAGACCTTCGTCGGAGCCCTGCGCGAATTCAAGCTTCGCAAGAGCAACGTCAGCAAGTGGCAAGAACAGATCTCCGGCGTCGAATCCCACCGCACATCGACCAGCGATTCAAGAATGAACTATGAACAACTCCGCAAGATCGCGGACAATGACATTCTTGCCGCGAATATGTCGAATGAAGAATACGAGACTTTGTCCGTCGCGATGTGGAGAAAGTTCAGTGCGGAGAACGGATTGAAATAATCCCTCGTACGCCATCGCCGCTCGACATGCGGCGCCTCTCGATCTTTCTTTCCCCTCCTACACAGATTGAACCAAGCTACCATTCAGTGGTTCCGAGCAATCCCGAACATCGAAGCCTTCGCGTAAGATGGTTGGCGAAGTTCTGATTGGAGCAACAGTTCGGATGTGTGGAATTTTCGGCATCATTGGCCGTAACGCGCGTGTGCCTGCCGACGTGCTGGAGCGCGCCACTCGATCCCTCGCGCATCGCGGGCCCGACGACAGCGGCACAGTGATTCTGCAGGACTCCGCTCAGGAAAATGTCGAAATCGGTTTGGGAAATCGACGCCTCGCAATCCTCGATCTGTCTCCTCAAGGCCATCAGCCCATGAACGATCCTGCAACCAGCAACTGGATCGTCTACAACGGCGAGGTTTACAACTTCCGCGAGGTGCGCGCGAAGTTAGAGCTAGCGGGAATTTATTTCCGTAGCAACTCTGACACCGAGGTGATTCTCAAAGCCTACGCGCACTGGGGTGAGTACTGTCTGCGCGAATTTCGCGGGATGTTTGCCTTCGCCATCTGGGACTCGCAACGCCATCGCCTTTTCATTGCCCGCGATCCCATGGGAATCAAGCCCCTGTATTTTTATGGGTCGGATCGCTACTTCATGTTTTCCTCCGAAGTCCGCACCCTGCTGGGCACCGGTCTCGTGCCGCGCGTGATTGACGGCGCAGGTCTGGTGAACTATCTCACCTTCGGATCACTTTATGACCCGAACACGTTGGTGGAGGGAGTGAAGGCCCTCGAATCCGGCTGCTATCTGACGTGGGAGCAAGGCCAGGTGAAACAAGAACGATACTGGGACCTGGCCGCAACCAGTCTAGCCGAGAACTATGACCACGCAGAAGCCGATCCGAAAAATCGTGGTGCACTCGAAACTCGGATCGCAGAGATGCTCGATGAATCGGTGCGCATGCAACTGGTAAGCGATGTCCCCGTGGGAGTTTTTCTTTCCGGCGGCATCGATTCCAGCAGCCTCGTCGGTATCCTGAGTCGAAACGGCGTGCGCCCGAGCACATTTTCGATTGTATTTAAAGAGGCAGACTACTCCGAGGCAGAATATTCCCGCGCCGTCGCGCAGCATTTTCGCACCGATCATCACGAAATCACGGTTACACAGTCAGACTTCTTTGCCGCCATTAATCCCGCCATCCAAGCGATGGATCTGCCCACCATAGACGGAATCAATACCTACTTCGTCTCGGAGCGAACGCGGGCTGCCGGGGTGAAGGTGGTTCTTTCCGGACTAGGTGGCGATGAAATCTTTGCTGGCTACTCCAGCTTTCGCACGGTCCCGCGCATGGAGCGATTTGCCGACACGTGGGGCCGCATACCGGGAGCAGTGCGCACTCAGTTGACAAATGTTTTCGCGACACTCGCGCCGTCCAATGATCAGAATCGCAAACTGACCGCCCTCGGCCGCAATGGCAGAGGCGCCATCCATCCTTATTTCCTCTCGCGCATGCTGTTCACTTCTACTCAACAAAACGAGTTGCTGCCTGAGAGGAACATGAACTCGGCAACGTCGCTGCGCGCCGCGAAACCCTTGACTGAAAGTCTAAGCCGCGCCCAGAGCCTGGACCCCATCAACCGTGTTTCCTATCTCGAGTCACGTTGTTATATGCTCAACACACTGTTGCGGGATTCAGATTTCATGAGCATGGCCCACGGACTCGAGGTGCGCGTGCCGTTGATCGATCATCGGCTGGCATCCCGCGCCCTTGCTCTGCCCGGATTGTGGAAACTGAATTCAGGCACGCCTAAGCCGCTGCTCGTCAAGGCACTCGGCGGCCAACTTCCGGATCACATCGTCCATCGGCGAAAACGGGGTTTCACTTTGCCATTCGAACATTGGTTGCGCGATGCGTTACGTCCAGTCGTGGAAGAAAGTTTGCGCAAGATCGGGGATGGCGTCCTCGGGAATCTGATCAGCGAGCGCGCAGCCCAGGTTGTATGGCAGGATTTTCTCGAGGGCCGCACTTCCTGGTCTCGGCCGTGGGCCTTGTACGTGCTGCAAAACTGGTGCCAGCAGCACCTTTCGAATTGAGTGATTGCCGCGATAGAGTTTGTTGCGATGGATAAGATTGAAGAAAAGATCGAAGAAGTTCGGCACTCAGCGAACTCCGTCTCTAGTGGCAGGCTCCCGGTCAGCGTGATTCTTGCTGTGCGCAACGAGGCGAAAAATCTGCCGCGATGCTTGCAGGCGCTCAAAGATGTTGGAGAAGTCTATGTAATCGACTCGCAAAGCACAGATGAGACTGTTGAGATCGCAAGATCGCACGGAGCCACGGTGGTGCAGTTTCATTATCAGGGCGGATGGCCGAAGAAGCGGCAATGGGCCATGGACACGCTTCCGATGGCCTACGGCTGGATTTTGCTTCTCGATGCCGACGAGGTGCTCACGCCGGAACTCACAGAGGAAATTCGCGCCGCGATACAGAACCCGTCGATCGATGGATATTACGTCATGCTGCGCACGTGGTTCCTGGGCCGCACTTTGCGCCACGGCGATGTGGCGTTGGGGAAGCTCTCATTATTTCGCCGGGGCAAGGGACGATACGAGTGCCGCCTGAAAGATCAGGACGCTTCCATGGCCGACATGGAAGTGCACGAACATGTTGTCGTCGAAGGCGCGACCGCGAAGCTGCGCAATCCGCTGATTCATCACAACGTGGAATCGCTCTCGCGCTACATCCAGAAACACGACGAGTATTCCAACTGGGAGTCTCACGTGCTTCTGCAGCGCACAGAAGACAAGGAACTCCCGCCATCGCTCTTCGGCACTCAGGCTCAGCGCCGGCGCTGGCTGAAGCGCAAACTCTTTGCCGCGCCGGGTTCTCCTGTACTGCTTTTCCTGTATCGTTATGTCGTGCGGTTCGGATTTCTGGACGGCGTGCCGGGCCTTATCTACTGCGGGTTTCAGGCGGTTCAAATGTTTCACACCAAATCCAAGATCTACGAACTGAAAACAAAAGCTGAAGCCAAAGAATAACCGGAGCCAATACAACCATGTGTGGAATCGCCGGAATCGCCAACTGTGGGGACAGGGAGGTGCTCGCGCGCATGACGCACGCGCAGGCGCACCGTGGTCCCGACGACTCCGGTCTGTGGGAGCGAAGATTCCCCGACGGTTCCTACGTTGGCCTGGGCAGCCGGCGCCTGGCCATTCTCGATCTCTCTGCCGACGGGCACATGCCCATGTGCAACGAAGACCGCACGGTATGGATCACCTACAATGGCGAAATCTACAACTTCGCCGAACTTCGCCGTGAACTGAAGAGCAAAGGCCACCATTTTGCTTCGAACACTGATACCGAAGTCGTGCTTCACCTGTACGAGCAGGAAGGCGAAAATTGCGTTCAGCGACTCAATGGCATGTTCGCCTTCGCCATCTGCGATCTGCGTTCGGGCAAGCCCGAGTTGTTTCTCGCCCGAGATCATTTTGGAGTGAAGCCCCTCTACTACGCCCAGCGCGGAAGAAAGCTCGCGTTCTCGTCCGAAGTGAAAGCACTGCTCCATGTGCCGGGGATCGCCGCCGAGATTGATCTGGAATCGCTGCATCAGTACCTGACTTTTCTGTGGGTTCCCGATCCCAAAACAATGTTTCGCGGAATTCACAAACTTCCCGCCGGACATTGCGCCACCTTCCGCGATGGCGAACTCAAGATTCGGCAGTATTGGGACCTGCGCTTTCCCCCGGCGGATGCGACCTTCCCACGATCCGAAGCGGACCTTGCCGACGAAGTTCGCGAGCGCTTCCGGCATTCAGTCGAAGCGCAGATGGTGAGCGACGTTCCGGTCGGCGCGTTTCTCAGCGCCGGCCTGGATTCCTCAAGCATCGTCGCGATGATGTGCCGCGCAACCAGACAGCCCGTCCGCACTTACACGATTACGTTTCCACGCAAGTATCGCGTCGGCGAAACCACGCTGGATGATCCCAATGTTCCAGCGCGACTGGCGCGCCAATTGGGCTGTGAGAACCAGCAGATCGTGGTCGAGCCCGATGTGGCCGACTTGCTCCCTCGCCTCACGTGGCACATGGACGAGCCCACCGCCGACCCCGCGATTATCACGGCGTATCTCGTCTGCCGCGAGGCTCGCAAGCAGGCAACCGTGCTTCTTTCCGGCGTGGGAGGAGACGAATTATTCGCCGGATATCGAAAACACGCAGCGCACCGTTGGGCGGCCGCGTATCAAAGAATGCCCGGACTGTTGCGTTCAGGGATTGAAGCCAGCGTAAATGCCTTGCCCAGTTTGCGCGGCGCTGCCATGAAAGGCAGCGTGCGCCTGGCTAAGAAGATGGCTCGAAGCGCATCGCTCGAACCGGAAGACCGCTTCATTCGCAACTGCACCTATCTCGATGCCGACCAGAAGATGGGCTTGTACACGGCCGAGATTCAGGATCAGCTCTGCACATCGGATCCTGAAATCCGCCACCGCTCCAGCTTCGACGCAGTGCGCGACGCTGACTTTCTGAACCAAATGCTTTATCTAGACACCAAGATTTTCATGACAAGTCTAAACTTGAATTACAACGACAAAATGAGTATGGCGTCGTCGGTCGAAGTCCGCGTCCCATTCCTCGACCGTGAACTCGCAGAGTTTGCCGCGTGGAATATTCCTCCGCACCTAAAGCTCAAAGGTTTTTTTCAGCCGACCACGAAGCATATCTTCCGCAAAGCAATGCAGAACGTTCTGCCTGAGGAAGTATTGCGGCAGCCGAAGGCCGGCTTCGCCGCTCCGGTCGACTACTGGCTGGCGCACGATCTGCGCGAAATGGTTGACGATTTGCTTTCTGAAACAAACATCAAAAAGCGTGGCTTGTTCCGCCCAGAAGCTGTGCGTTGTTTCGTAGACGAACACCGCAGCGGCTCCGAAGATTGGTCGATGCAAATCTGGCAATTCCTCACGCTCGAAAACTGGATGCGCATTTTTCTGGACGCCGGAGCCGAACAGAGAACGGAAGAATTCGGCCAACCTCGCGAGGCGGCCACGGCGTGAACGGTTCCAACGACAATGCAATGCCCGGCCAGATCGCCAGGACGCAGATCGCCAAAGCACAGATTGCTAAAGCGATGACCGAAGCCACGGGTTTATTGCGCGGGCCGCAGCGTGCGCTTCCTCTGATTCAGCGGCTTGTATCCGATAAACTCCATAGCACATTCGAGCAGCGCCATCTTTATTCGTATACAACAACCAAGCGGCCCAGCGGAGACGCGCTGAACTCCTTGCTGCGCTGGATCATCGAAGCGCAGCGCCCCGATGGTGGCATTGCGGCCTACTACAGCCTGCTCACGGGATATTCGCAATCCTATCCAGAGGTTACCGGCTACCTAGTTCCGACGCTCTACGATTTTGCGCGTGCGACCGGAGACAACCGCGCTGTGTCTGTGGCTGAAAGCGCAACGCGCTGGCTGCTCTCGCTGCAAATGCCAACAGGCGCGTTTCCCGGCGGATTGCACGGCGGTCTGGCCACGCACGAATCTCAGCCGTCTGTGTTCAACACGGGGCAGATTTTGCAAGGACTGGTTCGCGCTCACGCTGAGACGAATCGTACGGACACTCTGCAAGCGGCCGTCGCAGCCGGCGATTGGCTGATCAAAGTGCAGCAGCCCGATGGATCGTGGTCCGGCCCGGCCGCATATCAGAACGCGGCTCACACTTACTACAGCATGGTTGCGTGGGCGCTAGCGGAATTATCAGACGACGCTGGAGATCGGCAGTACGGCTTCGCGGCAGAAAGAAATCTGGACTGGGTCCTGTCTCAGTTCCGGCCCAGCGGATGGATCGACGGCATCAATCTGCAAGGTCATCCGAACTATCTACACTTTATCGCGTATGTGCTTCAGGGTGTTCTCGAATGCGGCATTCTGCGCCAGCGGAACGACGCTATAGAGGCAGTTGCGAAATCGTCGTGGGTGCTTCTGCGAAAGTTTGAGACCAATAAATTCTTGCCGGGCGCGTTCGATACGGATTTCAAAAACGGTCAACACTTCACTTGCCTCACAGGGGACGCGCAGATTTCCTGCGTCTGGTTGCGCCTGTTTGAAGTGACGGGCGATCTTCGCTATCTCAATGCCGCACTCAAGATGAACGAGATGCTGAAACAATTGATCCCAACGCGTGGAGGTCGCGGCATCGTTGGTGGAGTCAGCGGATCACATCCGATCTGGAGCCTCTATCAACCGCTGCGTTACATCAGTTGGGGAAACAAGTTTTTCGCCGACGCTCTCCTGCTGGAACGGCGCCTGACGCGGTCCTTCGCGGCATCCGGCGCATTTGAGGCATTGCCATGCGCATCGTAATTCTGTGCTCCAGCGTGTACAGCGAAACTGCGTGCGCCATGGCAGTTCGTCTCAGTGAGTCAGGTCACGTTCCGGTGGGAGCGATTGCGCTTCCCGCTGCGAACCGCGGAACCCTGCTGCGCAAGCTCGGACAGTGGGGCGCGACAGACGTTATCCGCTACGCCGGCGCGAAACTGATTCCGCAGCGCGGCGATGAGCAGGCGCGAATCCGTAATCCTTACCTGCAGCCTTTACTCAAACATAAAGGTGGCATCTTTCGCAGTCTGCGGGAAGTCGCGAAGTGTTATGACTTTGTGGTCGCCGTCTTCGACGACCAAAATTCGACGGATTCAACCAAGCAGCTCAAAGCATGGTCGCCCGATCTAATCATCTTTACAGGCGGCAATATTTTGCGGAAGCCCTTGCTCGATCTGCCCCGTCTCGGAGTTCTCAATGTGCACCTCGGAATGCTTCCCGAAGTCCGCGGCATGAGCAGTCCGGAGTGGTCGCTGCTGAATGATGTTCCAGTCGGCATCACCATCCATTACATCAATGAAGGAATCGATACCGGGCCGATTCTCCAAAGATGTGAATTTCCTGACGCAGCCCGCTGCGCATCGCTGAGCAACTTGCGCAATCGGCTGATTGCCTTTGGCATTGAGAAGGCCGCCGAAGTAGTTGCGAATCTTGATCGCGGCGCGATATCCGCAACGCCACAATCCCATCTTAATGAAGATCGCCAATTCTTCGTCATGCATGAGTGGCTGCAGGCGCGGGCCTCCGAACGCCTTGCCCAGAGCCAGAGCGCGGCCACGGCAAGGACGATAAATGCGTGAGTCGATGACCAAGCCGACGACCAAGCCCATAAGTAAGATCGGAACCATGTTGCAGGTGGGCCGCGCATTCGGCGTGCGTGACGGCATGCTGCGTCTGGAATACGAACTTGAACGCGGCAGTGGCTTGATGTCGTGGAGAATGCGCTCCGTGCAGGGATGGGATTCCTGGGACCTGAAGCGGATTGCTCCCACTGCTACCGCAGAAGAAATACGAACCGCGCGCCACAACGGCACGCGTCCGTTCTTCTTCACAGGCGCGCAGACGTTCGGACCGAGCATAAGAAAAATAATCAGTCTTGAAGAGGAAAAGTCCGTCCTCGCCGAAGCAGCGCAGATCCTCGCCGGCAACCTGCCATTTTTCGGCGCACTATCTTTCGCCTGCGGATTTCCGCCGCGCTGGTTTCAGAATCCGGTCACGGGCCAGGGCGTTTCGCCGCATCAGCCCTGGACGCAGATGCGATTCGCGTCCCTCGCATATGGCGACCTGAAATTCATTCTTGAGCCTTCGCGTTTCTTGTTTATCTACCCGCTGGTTCGCGCCTACGCGCTCGGCGGCGACGAGCGTTTCCCACAAGCTTTCTGGCGCGCGATTGAGGACTGGGCCCGCCACAGTCCGCCCATGTCCGGTCCGCTATGGATTTGCGGCCAAGAGTGTTCACTGCGAATTCTCGCCTGGACGTTCGCGCTGCATGCCTTCATTCATTCGCCATCTTCCTCGAAGGAGCGCGTAGCGTTGCTCGTATCCATGATCGCTGCGCACGCCTGGCGCACCGCGCAGACGCTTGGTTACGCCCGTTCCCAGCGCAGTAATCATCTGATCAGCGAGGCCGTCGGTCTTTGGACGGCGGGCACTTTGTTCCCAGAATTGAGAGAGGCGCAGGTTTGGCAAAACCTAGGCGCGCATCTGTTGCATGAAGCAGTTCTCGACCAGATCACGCCCGCTGGAGTTTCACAGCAGCATTCTTTCAACTACCAGCGCATGATTCTCCATCTGCTCCTGTGGACATTGCGTCTCGCTGAGATTCACGATGCGCCGCTGCACGACGACATTCGAGTGCGCGCGCAAGCCGCTTTCGATTTCATGCGCGCATGGGTCGACCCGGTGAGTGGCCTTGCTCCGAATTACGGTTCCGACGATGGGACCTTGATCCTTCCGCTCGCGCCCGGAGCGTATCGAGATTTTCGCCCACTGCTGCAGTTGGGAGCCGCGGTTCTCCATAGCCCCGCATTGCAATCAGGATCCTGGGATGAGGCTGCGCTATGGTTCGGAGTAAAGCCGGCAACTCCAGAGAAACCCGCTCCATCTCCGCTCCCTTCGGCGGAAACAGGATACTTTCGTCTGGGAGATGAGAATTCCTGGGCGTTGATCCGCGCTGGCCAATACACTCGCCGCCCATTTCAAGCAGATCAGTTGCACGTGGATTTGTGGTGGCAGGGCATCAACCTGGCTCGAGATGCTGGAACATATCTCTACAACGTGCCTCCACCGTGGAATAATGGACTCGCCGGGACGGCCGTCCACAACACTGTGATGGTCGACCATCGCGACCAGATGCGCCGGGCCGGACGCTTCCTCTGGGTCGATTGGGCGCAAGCCTCCGGCCGTTTGGATTCTGCATCCGGCCACAAATGCGCCGACCGCTTCGAAGGCGAGCATGACGGTTACAAAAGTCTTGGCGTGAAGCATCGCCGTAAGGTTCAATGGCTGGCTGGCGTCGGCTGGGTAATCGTAGATGACATCGAGGGAGCTGGCGTTCACAATGCTCGCTTGCATTGGCTGATGGCGGACTTGCCGTACGAGTCTTCTGACTCGCCTTTTCAAGTTGTGTTCGCATTGGGGCAATCGCGGGTGCGCTGCAGTATGTTTGCCGGTTCCCCGGGAAATGCAGCGATCATTCGCGCGGGAACGCAGGTAGAAGGAAACGTAGCGGACGCCGACGCGCAATTGCTCGGCTGGCAGTCGCCAACATATGGTGATATTCAGCCAGCGGTTTCTCTGGTTTACGAAACTCGATCAAAATTGCCCGTTCGATTCGTGACCGCAATTTTCACCGACGACCGATGCAAGCTTGAATCATCCGACGAACAACTGGCCATTCTGCTCGACGGATCCGAGATTTATCGCGTGAATGTTTACCCTGAGAGTCTTTCAAAAGTATGAAACAAGTTTTCCAGGACGCGCGCAGCGCAGAAGTAACCGTGGTCGAGGTTCCTGCCCCGAAGTTGCTGGCAGGATGCGTGCTGGTGCGCACTGCTGCCTCGCTCGTCTCAGCGGGCACAGAGCGTGCCTCCTCCGAGTTCGCCAGCAAGAACTTGCTGCAGAAAGCTAGAATGCGGCCCGATCTCGTGCGCGAGGTCCTGAGCAAGATCAACCGCGATGGCCTGCTGGCAACCGTCTCCAGCGTACGCAATCGTCTCGATCAACCCAGTGCCTTGGGGTACAGCAGCGCCGGCACCGTTATCGCGGTCGGCGAAGGCGTTACCGATATCAACCCCGGAGATCGCGTGGCATGCGCGGGCGCCGGCCACGCAGTACACGCCGAGTTCGCGTGTGTTCCTCGTCTTCTGGTCGCACGCATTCCGTCTGATGTAATCAGTTTTGACGATGCGGCCTTCACCACTCTCGGGGCGGTCGCGCTTCACGGCGTTCGCAACGCAGACGTCAAACTGGGTGACATTGTCGCGGTGATCGGCCTCGGCCTGCTCGGTCAATTGACGGTGCAGATTCTTAAGGCCGCGGGCTGCTCAGTGCTGGGGATGGATATCTCAGAGGATCGTGCGCAACTCGCGCTGCGCCTCGGCGCAGACGCGGTCAGCACTTCATCTTCCAGCTTTCAGGATTTATGCATGCAGCACTCCGCAGGCCATGGTGGCGCCGATGCAATCCTGATCACGGCGCAAACAAACAGCAACGATCCAATAAATCTTGCGGGAGCCGTAGCCCGCAATCGCGCCGTCGTCGTCGCTGTGGGAACCGTCGCCATGGATATCCCGCGCAGATTTTTCTACGAGAAGGAACTCAACTTCCGAGTCTCGCGTTCCTACGGGCCCGGCCGCTATGATTCGGCCTACGAGCAAAAAGGAATCGACTATCCGATCGGCTACGTGCGCTGGACCGAAACTCGTAATATGGAAGCGTTTCTAAAACTTCTCGCCGATCGCAAACTTGACCTGCACTCGCTGGTCACGCATCACTTTCCCATCGCGCGCGCGAATTCCGCCTATGATTTGATCACGGGAAAAACCGACGAGCCTTTTCTAGGCGTGCTCATCGCCTATCCCGAGCGTGCCGACGAAACCCGCGTGATAGATGTGTCCGCCGCTGATCGTCGCACCACGAGCCAGAAATCGATTCGCATCGGTCTTCTCGGCGCCGGCAGCTTCGCCACCAGCACGCTGCTGCCTGCAATGAAGCGAGTTGGCGGCATGGAAATGATCGCAGCCTGCGCGGCGAACGGATCGCACGCGCGCCACGCGGCCCAGAAATTTGGATTTCGTTCCTGCACCACCGACGATCAGGAAATTCTCAACAATCCAGCTGTCAACACAGTAGTAATTACTACGCGCCATCATCTGCACGCGGCGCAGGTAATAGAAGCCCTCGATTCCGGCAAACGTGTCTTCTGCGAAAAACCTCTCTGCCTCAACGAAGCGGAACTCACCGGCATTGTCGCGTCGCACGAAGGTCAACTCGGCGAGGCTGGAATCAACGACGCTCGAATCGACGATGATCGAATCAGCGATGATCGAAACAATAAAGCGCGGCCTCGCCCCCTACTCATGGTCGGCTTCAATCGCCGCTTCGCGCCTTTAGCAGTTCGACTCAAGAGTTTCATGCGAGACGTGCATGAACCGCTCGCGTTCCATTACCGCGTGAACGCAGGCTTCCTTCCCACGGATCACTGGTTGAACGATCCGCTGCAAGGCGGAGGACGCATCGTCGGCGAAGTTTGCCATTTCGTAGACTTCCTGTGCTTCCTCACCGGCGCATCGCCGGTGGAAGTCGAGACCCGCAGCCTGCCGAACCCCGGCCAATATAGCAACGACAACGTCGTATGTTCGTTCCGTTTTGCCGATGGTTCGCAAGGCACCATCACCTATCTCGCAAACGGCGACAAGTCCTTTTCAAAAGAAAGACTCGAGGTTTTTGGTGGAGGCAGCGCCGCCGTGCTGGAAGACTTTCGGCGGCTGGAACTTGTCCGCGGTGGAAAGAAGCGCGTGTTTCGCTCGCTCCTGCGTCAGGACAAGGGGCACCGCGGCGAATGGGAAGCCTTCGCCACAGCGATTCAAACCGGCGCTGAATCTCCCATTCCGTTCCGCGAAATTGTGAGCACGATGCTGGCCACGTTCGCTCTCGAGCAATCACGCTGTATTGGGCAACCGGTCGCAGTGCGCAGCATACTAGATAGCTTCGGCCGCGACGATCCTGCTCACGACGATCAGGCTCCGGATGCCGGTGGCCTCAATCGAGCTTCCTGAACCGCACTGATCTGAATCAGGCTGTCCAGAATTATTATTCGCGCTCATGAAAATTCTTTACGTCTCGCAATACT